>RCNI01001839.1_pt1 | contig 10920 bp, 10 predicted proteins | sample 2041151 | NCBI WGS metagenome assembly RCNI01 (sample SAMN09708214, study PRJNA481090) | feces metagenome | isolation source: feces | place: Antarctica: Albino Rookery
GTCTGGCACCGGATGCCCCGGGTCTTAAACTCTATCAATAAAAACTGCGCAGTATCCCATGGGATACTGCGCATATTATTTTCTTAACAGCAACAGCAGAAAGGTCTGCCGCAGCAAAACAGATTGCAGAACCAGCAAAGCAGGAAATTGGTGCAGGGGTTGCTCCGCATGGTAAAGCCACCGAAGTTCTGAGCCTGCCGCCGGTAGGCCGCACCGCCCTGTTCGATTTCCTGAAGCACCTGCAGGTACTCCATATTGTCCGGCTCCATGGATACCGCCTTGCGGATATGCTCCAGCGCCGTGACCTGATTGCCCAGGCCATCATTGGCGAGCGCACTGACATAATACCATCTGGCGCTGCGGTGCTGGGCATTGTTCAGGATATTCAGTGCCTCCTGATACCTGCCGAGGATCACATAGCGATAAGCCGCCGCCTCAAACTGCTCCGAAGTATCGCTGCGGCGATAGCTGCCGTTTTGATGGCCGCCAAAAGGATCGTAACCATACGGTCCGTAACCGCCGTAGCTGCTTTGACCACCATACTGAGGGGCCGCCTTTTCAGGATTCTTGATCTGCTCATAAGCAGCGTTGATCTCCTGCATTTTCTTTGCCGCCTCGGCATCTCCCGGGTGCAGATCCGGGTGATACTTTTTGGCGAGCTGGCGGTATGCCCGCTTGATTTCATCGTCGGAGGCATCGGGGCTGACTCCAAGGACCTTATAAGGATCGTCTATCACTGCGCTTCCTCCTGACTCTTTTTCTGCTTTCGTCTGAAATTGCTCCACACACCGCTGTAAAGGATGTGATCCAGCAAACTCTTATCCTGCACCAGAGGCAGCTTTTCAAACTCCTCCGTACATTTTCCCATGGCAAGCACCAGATACTCTTCCCATCTGGGCCAGTCTTCTCCGGTTGCAGTGGCGAGGAAAGGATTGTACTTTTCCTTTTTCTCGTCCCGGCGGTAGTCCACCGCCGCATCTGCTAAGTAAATGAATCTTCCCAGCGCCATGCCCATCTGCCGCAGGATTGGTGCCCACATATCCTCCCGGTAAACAAGGAGCTCTCCCATAAGCTTGCCGAAGCAGTTGGCGGTGAGATCCGCACTGGGGCAGTTCTCTTTTTCCAGAGTGCCAAGGGTTTCGATACAGTCGGCAATCGCCTTGCACTGCCGGGGGAACTGCTGCTCGATCCGTTCATAATTCTTGCCGAAAATACGGCTCTGGATCTTGGCGGTGAACTTTTGGTCATCGTTCCAGTCGTCCAAAGCGTTATAGTAAGCCAGCGCCACATTCATATCCGCCGCATAGCGGATGAATTCGTTGTCCACCCAGCCACGAGGACGCACGGGGTGCAGGGCACAGGCCCGACTGCCGCCTTCCTCCTCCGGTTCATAGAGAGATGACAGCAGCAGCGCCAGAAATGCCATATCATAGCTGAGACCCAGCCGGGACATCTGGGAGGACTGCTCCCGAATCCGGCGGCAGATGCCGCAGTAAACGGCGCTGTACCGGTCTTTTTCTTCTGTATTGAGTTCACTGTAAATGGCAGTAACAAATCCAAACAAGCCAACCGCCCCTTTCCTTTGTATCCTATCCGGGGAATGTGAACACCCCATGAATGGGGAAATAAATTTTACAGGCTTCCCACACAGCTGCGCTTGTGCTCCATCATCAGCCGGTTGATACCGCCGCCCAGAAACACAATGAACAGGCAGAAGTAAAGCCACAGCATACTAAGGGCAACCGCATAAACAGAGCCGAAAATGCTGGAATAAGCAGTGAAATATCCCACATAAATGGAGAAAATATTAGAAAACACGAGCCACCCGCAGGATGCGATCAATGCACCGGGGAGGCTGTCACGCAAGTTGTTGCGCTGATTGGGGAAAGCCATGAACATGGCAGTGAACAGCCCTGTCTGCAACACCAGCAGCAAAATAAAGCGGAAGTCAATGACGCTTTCCACCAGCTGCCACCAATCGCTTTTATGGGGTATCAGATGATGCAGGATAGCTTCGCCGAACACATTGAGCACCAGCGTCAGCAGCAGCACCAGAAGGAAGAGGAAGGTATAAAACACGCTGATCGTGCGGGTATACAGGTAACCCCGATCTTCATCCACACCGTAAATGGCATTGAGTCCCGTAAGCAGACCGTAAATACCCCGGCTGGCTGACCAGAGGGCACCGATTGCCGACACGGACACCATAGCGGTGGAGGTGTGTGCATAAGTATTCACAACAAGCTTTTCTGCCGCCGGGAGCAGCGCCTCCGGCAGAACACCTTTCAGGAGGTGAAGCAAATCCACTGCGTCCAGCGATGTGTAGCGCAGCAGGCTGAGGATCAGCACCAGCGCAGGGAACACCGACAGAGCAATAAAGTATCCGGCATTGGCGGCGTAAAGTCCCAAATGCATATCCGCAATACGGCCTGCATAATAGAAAGTTTTGTTGATAACGCCGCCTTTTGGTTGATCCATGTCTGCACCTCCTTGCTTTTTATTCTTTAGTGTATGCAAAAGTCAAAAGATTATCTCAAAAAAGAGCAACGCCCACCGCCTGTAAGGGGGCAGTGGGCGTTTACCTTGCTTATTCTGCAGAAATCAGATAGTAATAAACCGGCTGACCGCCACGAAGCAGGTTCACATCTGCCTCCGGGCAAATGTCGGCAAACAGATCTGCTGCCTTCTGGGCGTGCTTTTCCGAAATATCCGCACCATAATAAATGGTGATGTATTCCTTGCCGGAGTCTCTTACCTTTTCAGCCAGAGACTTGAGCAGCACCTTGATGTCCCGGCTTGTGCCGAAAAGTGCGCCGCCGTACATGGCAAGGTAGTCACCCTCGTGGATGAGATAGCCGTCGAAATCAGAGTTCCGGGCGGCGTAGGTGATCTGCATGGTATCCACGGTGTCGAGAGCCTCGGTCATAGCCGCCAGATTTTCCTCGGCGGTTCCTTCCGGGTTGAAGCTCAGCATAGCGGTAACGCCCTGCGGTATGGTCTTACTGGGAACGACCACCACATTCTTGGGAGTGAGGGCATCCACCTGCTGGGCTGCCATGATAATGTTCTTGTTGTTGGGCAGCACATACACGGTTTCTGCCGGCACAGTGTTGACCACTTCCAGAATATCCTGTGTGCTGGGGTTCATGGTCTGGCCGCCGGAAATCAGGCCGTCCACGCCCAGATTCTGGAACACATCGGAAATACCGTCGCCTGCGCAGACAGACACCACGCCGAATTCCTTCACGGGCTCGGCAATCTTGGGTGCCATTTCCTGCTCGCTCACCACCTTGGCGGTGTGCTGAAGGCGCATATTCTCAATCTTTACGGTAACGAAGCTGCCGTATTCAATGGCTTCATGGAGAGCCTTGCCGGGGTCATTGGTATGAACATGGACCTTGATGATCTCATCATCGTCCACCAGCACAAGGCTGTCGCCCAGGCTGTCCAGGAATGCCCGCAGAGCCTCGGGGTCCTTGTCGTTTTCCCGAGAAATGATAAACTCGGTGCAGTAGGTAAAGTTGATGTCCTCGTCGGCAAAGTCGGAGAAAGCAGCCTGCTCCTTAACCTCTGCTCCTGCCAGATCCTCGGGAACTTCTACATCTTCGCCCCGGAGTGCCAGAAGCATAGCTTCCAGTGCAACCAGCCAGCCCTTGCCGCCGGCATCCACCACGCCTGCCTTCTTGAGGACAGGGTTCTGGTTTACGGTATTGGCAAGTGCCACCTTGGCTTCTTCAATGGCAGCCTCGTGGACATACTCAAAATAGTTATTTTCCTCAGCTGCCTGCAAAGCCTTGGCAGCTGCCAGACGGGCAACCGTCAGAATTGTGCCCTCGGCGGGCTTCATAACTGCTTTGTATGCAGCATCCACACCCTCCTGCAGGGCATTTGCCCAGAGAATGCCGTCGCACTCATCATTTCCCTTGAGCTGCTTGGAGATACCCCGGAACAGCAGGGAAAGGATAACGCCGGAGTTGCCTCTGGCGCCCCGCAGCATGGCGGATGCAGCGGCGGAAGAAGCCTTCTCAAGTGTGGGATCTTCCAGCCGGCGCAGGTCTGCGGCAGCGGCATTGATGGTCATGGACATATTGGTACCTGTGTCGCCGTCCGGCACAGGGAAAACATTTAATTCATTCAGCGCCTGCTTATGAATTTCAATAGAGGCGGCCGCGTTGATCAGCAATCTGCGAAATTCGGCCCCGTTGATGGTCTGCCTCAATTTGTTACACCTCCGATAATTAGTCGATCATCATAGAATCGATATAAACATTCACGGCCCGAACTTCCGTGCCAGTGCATTTTGTTACTACATAGCGCACTTCCGAAATAATGGAAGTGCCCACTGCATTGAGGTTCACGCCGTTATCGACCATAATGTGAAGATCAATGGAAATGGTATCATCGTCATGGATTTCCACACGGACACCCTTGGACATAGATTCCTTACGCAGCAGATGATATACGCCGTCGGTAACAGACCGAGCCGCCATGCCCTTAACGCCGAAGCAGTTGGATGCGGCAGTACCGGCAATATCGGTATAGACATTGGCGCTGACATTCACAGAACCTTTTTCATTTTGTTGACGGATCATAAATCAGTACCTCCTGTTGCGGCTGACGCCGCTTAAATTTTTCCGCCGGAGTCTCCGGCAGCTGACAAAGCGTATGATAATCTTCCCTTACACCATGCTGTCTTCCCAGCACTCAGGAGCGGTCAGACCCAGCATCTTCACGATGGTGGGAGCCACATTGGCAAGGCCGTAAGCGCCGGGCTTGATTTCCCATGCACGGCTGTTGTCATAGATGATGAAGGGGACAGGGTTCAGAGAGTGTGCGGTCCGCACAGAGGTCTTACCCTTCTTGGTCTCAGTCATCTGGTCTGCGTTGCCGTGGTCGGCAGTGATAAGGACGGTATAGCCGTACTTGTCGGCAGCCTCAAGGATTGCCTTCAGGCTGTTATCCACGCACTCCATGGCGTAGATTACGGCCTCCAGCACGCCGGTATGGCCAACCATATCGCCGTTGGGGTAATTGCAGCGGATGAACTCGAACTTCTTGGAAGCCATAGCGGAGAGCATCTTCTCGGTGATCTCCTTGGACTTCATGGCAGGAGCCTGCTCGAAGGGGATTACATCGGAGGGAACTTCCTCGTAGACTTCCAGATCCTCGCAGACCTTGCCGGAACGGTTTCCGTTCCAGAAATAGGTCACATGGCCGTACTTCTGAGTCTCGGACACGGCATACTCATGGATGCCGGCCTTGCACAGCACCTCGGTCAGAGTGTTCTGAATCACCGGGGGCTGCACCAGATAATGCTCGGGGATGTTGAGGTCTCCGTCATACTGGAGCATACCTGCAAACTTCACGCCGGTATAATCGCCACGGTCGAACTTGTCGAAGTCCTTCCGGTCGAAAGCGAGGGAAATTTCCTGAGCACGGTCACCGCGGAAGTTGAAGAGGATCACGCTGTCGCCGTTGGCAATCTTTGCCACAGGCTCGCCGTTTTCGCCGATGACGAAGGCAGGCAGATCCTGATCGATGCAGCCGGTCTCGGCACGGTAGGTCTCGATGGCTTCCTTGGCAGATGCGAACATCCGGCCCTGACCCTGCACATGGGTCTTCCAGCCGGCTTCAACCATGCTCCAGTTGGCCTCGTAACGGTCCATGGTGATCTGCATACGGCCGCCGCCGGAAGCAATCCGGTAGTCGCAGCCGTCGCTGCTCAGCTCGCTCAGCACATTTTCCAGCTGCTCCACATACTCAAGAGCAGAAGTAGCGGGGACATCACGGCCGTCCAGCAGGATGTGGCAGTAGGCCTTCTTGACGCCCTCGGCCTTGGCCTGCTTCAGCAGGGCGATCAGGTGAGCGATATTGGAGTGAACATTGCCGTCAGACAGCAGGCCCAGGAAATGCAGGGCGTGGCCGTCCTTGGCGTTGGCAATCAGAGACTGCCAGGTTTCAGAGCAGTAGAGCGTGCCGTTTGCGATAGACTCGCCAACCAGCTTTGCGCCCTGAGAATAAACCTGACCGCAGCCCAGCGCATTGTGTCCGACCTCGGAGTTGCCCATGTCGTCATCGGTGGGAAGACCGACGGCAGTGCCATGTGCCTTGAGGTAGGTGTGCGGGCAGGTAGCCAGCAGATGATCGAGGGTCGGAGTATTGGCCTGCTTGACAGCGTCGCCTGCGCCGCCGTCGCCCTTACCGACACCGTCCATGATAACCAGTACAATGGGTTTTTCCATAGTTACTAACCTCCACAAAAACGAGTTGAAATCGGATATTTACAAACTATCAGTTGTACTATTTTACAACATTTCCCCGAAACTTACAAGCTATTTTTTCAGAATTTCCTGAAATGACAAAAACACCTCCGGGCGTTCCCGTTTTTTAAGCAGTTATCCCGGAGGTTGTTAAGAAATTTTTAACTGAAGAGGAAAAACACGGTGATTTTTCCTTAATTCATGGTTCCCTCGGCACGCCTGAACAGCTCTCCGATTCGCTGGCGCAGAGCCGCCGCTTCCGGCGTATCTGCCGTTCCCTGAGTATCGATCCAGCGGGCGGATGCCGCCTGTGCGTTTTGGAGGGTTTCCAGATCCATGCTGAGATTGGCCACCCGGAAAGCCGGCAGGCCCGACTGACGGGAGCCGAAGAAATCTCCGGGGCCTCTCAGCTTGAGATCCTCCTGAGCAATGCGGAAGCCGTCGGTGGTTTTGCACAGGGCTTTCAGCCGCATAAGACTTTCGGAATTTCGGCTGTGGGATACAAGGACGCAGTAGCTTTTGCTGCCGCCTCTGCCCACCCGTCCCCGGAGCTGGTGAAGCTGGCTGAGTCCGAAACGGTCTGCATCCTCAATCACCATCAGTGTGGCATTGGGCACATCAACCCCCACCTCGATAACGGTGGTGGCTACCAGAACATCCGCTTCGCCTCTGGCAAAGGCTGCCATAGCCGCCTCTTTTTCGGCGGATTTCATCTGCCCGTGGATTAAAGAAATCCGCAAATCCGGAAATACGGTTTTTTGCAGGGTCTCTGCCCATACGGAGGCAGCCTTTACTCCCAACTCCTCGTTTTCCTCCACCGCAGGGCAGACCACGAAGCACTGGTGACCTTCCGCCACCTGCCTGCGGATAAAGCCGTTAAGCCTTGCCCGATAGGATTCGTTCACAAGGAAGGTATCCACCGGTTCCCGTCCCGGGGGCAGCTCGGCAATAACGGAAACATCCAGATCTCCGTACATGAGAAGCGCCAGCGTCCTGGGAATGGGGGTCGCAGACATGACCAGCAAATGGGGATCGTCCCCCTTGCCGGACAACCGGGAACGCTGCGCTACGCCGAAGCGGTGCTGTTCGTCAGTAACCACCAGCCCCAGCTTTGCAAATTCCGTGGTATCCGACAGGAGGGCGTGGGTTCCGATGACCACCTGCGCCGTCCCCTCGGAAATTTGGCTGCGCACCGTCTGTTTCTGCTTTGGAGTCATGGAGCCGGTGAGCAGCACCGTTTCCATATTCAGCGGGGCGAAAATTTTCGTAAGGGAGGCATAATGCTGCTGGGCAAGGATTTCCGTGGGTGCCATCAGCGCCGCCTGAGCGCCGTTTTTCACAGCGCAGTACATGGCAGCCGCCGCCACCATGGTCTTGCCGCTGCCCACATCGCCCTGTACCAGACGATTCATGGGTGCGCCGGAGCCGAAATCCGTCAGAATCTCCCCGATGGCCTTTTGCTGGTCACCTGTGAGCCGGAAAGGAAGCCGGTCATAAAAAGGAGAAAGATCCAGATCCTCATAGGGCTGCACATGCTTTCCGCCTTTTGCCGCCCGCATCAGGGCAAGTCCTGCGGAAAACACGAAAAATTCTTCAAAAACCAACCGTTTTTTGGCAAGCTCCGCTTCTTCCATGGAGCTTGGCTGATGGATGGCAAAATAAGCCCGATCCGCCCCCAGAATCCCGTACTCCTGCCGGATTTCCTTGGGCAAAATCTCTGCCGGAGGATCGCAAAGGCTCAGCGCCTGCGCCACCGCCCGCAAAACGGCGGCGTTATTTAGCCCCGCCGTAAGGGGATAGATGGGCAGCACCCGCCGGGTGGTAACCGGCTCTGAATCCGGCTTTTCAAACACCGGGTTCGTCATACCGTAGCCGCCGTAGTCTCCGGACACGCTGCCGTAGAAAATATACTCTTCCCCGTATTGCAGCTGCTGCGCCGCAAAGCGGTTATTAAAGAAGGTAAGATTCAGCCGTGCGCTGGAATCCGCCACCTGCACCCGGGTAATATCCAGTCCCTTGCGGATATGACCGGTACGGGGAGTCCCCATGACCACTGCCCGAAAGCAGGCAGGGATGTCCGGTTCCAGCTGGGAAATAAGGTGGATTTTGGTGCGGTCTTCATACCCTCTGGGAAAATGGCAGATAAGATCCTGCAAGGTAAAAATATTGAGAGCAGCAAACTGCTTTGCCTTGGCCGGGCCGATGCCCTTTAATATAGTAATCGGATCTGACAGCTTCGCCATGCAGGTTCCCTCCTTCCGTATTTCCTATATTATAAACAAAATCCCGGTGCATAGCAACGGGATACAGAAAAAATGGCATGAAAAAACTCCTTCCAAGGAATCCTCAGAAGGAGATATTTTCAGAGAAATTAGGCCAGCTTGTTGAGCTTCAGAGTCATGCTGCTCTTCTTCCGTGCAGCATTGTTCTTGTGCAGAAGGCCACTCAGAACAGCCTTGTCCACGCTCTTAACAGCCACCTTGTAGGCAGCCTCAGCAGCGGTGCGGTCGCCTTCAGCGACAGCCAGCTCAAACTTCTTCAGGTTGGTCTTCATCGCAGACTTCTCAGCCTTGTTCTTCTCGTAAGCAGTCTTAGAACGGATGACATCCTTAACAGAGGACTTGATATTGGGCATTTAGTACACCTCCTAACCTCGATATCTCATACAGTTTCACATTATACCGTGATTTTTGAATAAAATCAATCCCCTTTTCAAAAATTTTTGTGAAAAGATCAACTTTCTTTTCTTTTTACGGCAGAAGGAGAAATTTTTCCTTGTCAAGTGGCATTTTCACGCTTCTTTTTTGCTTCATTGTGGAAAACATCGAAGCGGAAAAAGTGCGAAAAATGTTCTTTTCCGTCGAATAAAATTATGTTAACCTAGCCTTTTGATTTCTTACTTTTCCCCTGTGGAAAACTCCTGTGGACAAACTTGTGGAGATTGTGGAAAACTCACAGTTATCAACAGGTATTTTTCATTTTCCCGCTGTTGATAAAATTTTCCTCCTTTGACTTTTTCTGTCGAAACCACAGGGTTTCCCAAAAGGCCCCTGCGTGTTACGGAAACAGTAACTTCCTCAACAGGCCTGCACTTTTTGCTGAAAATGTTTGAATTTTTGAAATTGCCGCCGTGGATTTTGTAAGGCCTTCCCGAAGCGCCGTATTTTTTTGTGAAAATCTGCCAACAACGCAGAAGGTATCTTTTTCCGGCAAATGGAAATACTGGTATCATCCAAATCAAAACATCAGGAGGATGCCATGCAGGGCAAAGTAGAGATCTGCGGTGTCAACACCGCCGAGCTGAAAACACTGTCCCCTGTGCAGATGGATGCACTGCTCAAAAAAGCCAAGGAGGGAGACGAAAACGCCCGGGATGCGCTGATTGAGGGGAATCTGCGTCTGGTGCTCAGCGTAATCCAGCGTTTTGATAAGCGCGGGGAGAGCCCCGATGATCTGTTTCAGGTGGGCTGTATCGGCCTTATCAAGGCCATTTCCAATTTCGATCCCACCAAAAATGTCCGTTTTTCCACTTACGGAGTGCCAATGATTGCCGGAGAAATCCGCCGCTACCTGCGGGACAACAGCGTAATCCGGGTCTCCCGCTCCATTCGGGATGTGGCCTATCGTGTACTGCAATGCAAGGAAGCCATGCTCCTGCGGCTGGACCGGGAGCCTACTCTGGAAGAAATCGCCGCAGAGCTCCAGATTCCCTCTGAGGATGTAGCGGAAGCGCTGGATGCTGTCTGTGCGCCGGTGAGCCTCTATGATCCCATCTATTCCGACGGCGGCGATCCGCTGATGGTGATGGATCATGTGCGGGATCAGAAAAACACGGAGGGCAACTGGATGGAGCATATCACCCTGCAAAACGCCTTCCGCCGTCTGGGGGATCGGGAAAAGCAGATTCTTTCTCTGCGGTTTTACGACGGCAAGACCCAGATGGAAGTGGCAAATCTGGTGGGGATTTCTCAGGCTCAGGTTTCGAGGCTGGAAAAAAGCGCCATTCGCACCATGCGGAAAAATGTCACCGTGTCGTAACGCACCTGCCGGGAAGGGGCTGTGCCTTTCCCGGCATAAGTTTTTCCCGGGCGCATAGACTTTAGCAAAATGAGCAGGAGGATGGACTATGAGAACAAGAGTTACGGATCTGCATTGCAAGGAAGTTATCTGCGTGGACGGCGGCCAGCGGCTGGGGTTTGTGTCGGATGTGGAGGTAGAAGTGCCTCAGGGACAGATCTGTGCCATTATCGTGCCGGGGCCCTGTCGGTTTTTTAATTTTTTCGGCCGGCGGGACGACTACATAATCCCCTGGAAATGTATAAAACGCATCGGACCGGATATCATTTTGGTGGATGTAAACCCCAATAGCTGCTGTCATCCCCGCCCCAAGCCCATATGGGCGCCGTAAGATGGTAAAAAACGGGGAAAAATTAAAAAATAATCCAAAAAAGCTCTTGCAAAATTCTACTATATACCGTATAATAGTTCGGCATGGGCATCGCCCCATGACATTATTACACCACACACCCGGGGATCGCAGGCCCCCGTGTCCTTTAGGGACGGGCAATGCGGGATGATCGGGGTGGAGGAACAACAAAAGGAGAAATTCAAATGTCTGTTGTATCTATGAAACAACTGCTGGAGGCCGGCGTTCACTTCG
>RCNI01001840.1_pt1 | contig 10901 bp, 14 predicted proteins | sample 2041151 | NCBI WGS metagenome assembly RCNI01 (sample SAMN09708214, study PRJNA481090) | feces metagenome | isolation source: feces | place: Antarctica: Albino Rookery
CAGGCTTCACCTTCTTTCGTGGGCGTGAAATTGCCCAAAATATTCAAAGAATTATTTACGACTGCGCTGATTTCTTCATTGGACATCTGCTCGTGTCGCACCGTGTCCTCCAGGTCCTTCTTCCAATCACTGTACGACTGGTCCCAGACCTTGTGCAGGAATACATCCCACATGGCCTGCTCGTCCTCTTCTTCGTTGTGAAGCTCGATGACAGTATCAATAAACTCAGGGAACCGGCCAGCCTCAATGCAGCTGTCCATTAAATCAAATGGACTTGCGTATCTTTGGAATACCAAGTCCATGAATTTCATGCAGGGGTCTATCCCTTCATGGGATTGGAGAGCAATTTCAGCGCAGCCTTGATAAAAGACTCGAAACCTGGCATCCGGATGAAGTCGCCGATCATAGTGACAAATTCATCCGCAGGCAGCGCAGAGATCTGCTTTGCAGTCAGGTCTGAGCAATGCGCCAGGAGCTTGTATACATCCTTTTCGCACTTGGGGATGTTCTCCAAGACGATACCAATCAGCTCGATGATGAAATCAAAGCCGACAGCTTCTTCCAAGTTCTCGCTTTTTTCAGCTTCATCAAGGTCCAGGTCCTCCAGATCCTCGATTCCATCTTCATCCAGATCAGCAGCATTCTCTACCACACTGAGTGTGGGGGCCGTTGCCATCTGCTCCAGATTCTGAGTCACCAGTTTTTGGAGATTATCCTTTCGGAAGGACTCAGCAAACTGCTTGATGCCGACTTTGCTGATGATAGTCACCATCAAGAAGATGGCACGGCTGTCCAGCTTTGTTAGAGTATAAGACTTTTCCATTCACGCCACCTCTTATGCAACGGTAGGGTAATAAATCTTCACAGGGATGCAACGCAGGTCAGATCCGGGAGCTGCTACAGCTTCCAGAGTCAGCTTCTGCACTGCCTGGTCCTTTGGCTTAGGCTCAGTTTCCAGGCCGCTGGTACACAGCGCATAGTCAAAGATGATGATTATGGGGGCGCCTTCGGCAGTCAGTCCAACGAAGCCGAAGTCCTTGATATAGTCGTTCTCCTCAATCTTGGGCTTATCCACCAGCATATCATAGCCTACAGCAGAGCTCTCGCCCTTCTTGAATAGGGAGCCCATAGTCAGCACATCAGGGGAAACTTCTGCGAAGTTCACCTCCATGGTTGCAGTGCCGCCAAACTTAGCATGCATTCCCTTTACAGGTACATAGGCACCGTCTACTTCCAGAGGCTTGATTTCGGGCTTGATGGTTACCTTGCCACCACCATTGGTTGCACCGATGACAGTGCCGTCCCATTTGCTGGAGCTCCACTTCAGGCCCTTGTAATATGCACCTGCGCCCAGCAGGATATTCTTGGGAGTGTTCGCAGTGATACCATGCTGGCCGTCTGCCTCAGCAGGGACGGACATGGGTGCTGCAAGGCTTGCTGCCTGAGGAGTAGCAGCCATTTTTTCTTTGGTACTCAATATGTGTTCCTCCATTCTTTCACAATCAAATTGATCTGAATACGATAGAGATCCGGATCGTCCGTGGGTACGGAGAGCGAATTCTCATAGAAAAAAGCTACTACACCGCTCTCGACCTTTTTACGAAGGCCGCTGATGGGGTTGAAGTGGCTTTTTATTTTTCTTTTCTGTTCTTCTAGGATAGTGAAGGACTCTCGGCTTGTGCCGGTGAGAATCACCGTGTATTCCTGCCGGCCATCCTCAGATAACACCGGAGCTTCGATGTATTCCCCAATCCAATAGGTTTTGGGGGCATTGCCGTGCCAGGTGGGGAAGTCGTAGGGAATGCCGATGCCATCCATTTCCTGTGCCAGGATATTCAGCATTTACTTCATTCCTTTCGCTATCTCGCTCTGAATATGGCTGATGCATTTATCTTTGAGCGCCACATGGGCACACTGAAATGGTCTGTTTGGTCGTTTACCTTTGGTGTGATGCCATTGACCAGATTCGTCTTGATAGCTCCAACCACCTTTGCGGCCATTGCCACCGGCAGCATACTCGCCGGTGCCAAATTCTTCCCAGATGGCGTTCTCCTTGTCGGAGCCCACCTCCATCACCATGGTGCTCACAGCCGAGCTGGTGACTTCATAACGCCAGCTATTCTTTGTTTCACCGGTATCTACTCTGGAACGCCGTTGAACACCATCAACATACTCGCCGCCGACCTCGTTCAGAGCTCGTTCAGCCGCAACGGTCAGAGCTGCAATGACATTCAGGCGGTTATCCTCGAACTTGATGTCCATCACAACACCCCGATGTATTTCAGGTAGATTTCCATGTGCTCATGCATACCTATAGGGTCATCGATGAGCAGGACATCATAGTCACACCCTCCCACCTCAAGACGCATATTTGCTCCCCTATCCTGCACCAGAGCCGGTGCATAATCAGTGAGAAAAATGTGGGAAGATTCCTGCAATTTGGCGTTGTTGCTGTAATTGGATGTGCCGCTCATCAGATCCATCCAGCCAGTCAGCTCGCAGACAGGCTCACGACTCGGAATACGCTCACCGCAGTCGTTCCTGATTGCCTCGCCTAGCTTAATCAGTTGGGCTTTTGTATTGCCTCCGACCATCCTAGCACCTTGCCTTTCGATACAGCTTCAGTCCGCTCAGGATGCCTACAGGATAGCCGTGGTACAGTGTGGTGCTATCCTCATAAGTGACAGAATGGCGGCTCAGAGTCTCGCTCTTAATGCCAACCTTATCGCCGTTGAGCAGCTTCCAGCGGTACAGATCCACAGCAATCTGCACGACATCTGCCGGGTATTTGATTTTAGTCACCAGACATTTGGACTGGTACAGTTCGGCGGGATTTCCAATCACATCGGTCAGCTCAATGTGATTGCCGTCAACTACACCGATTGTGTACATTCCATCGTTCACACCGCTCTGGCTGATTTCCACAGTATCGCCCTTGGACATGTACCTGGGTGTACCATAGACAGAGACTCCGTCAGACAGGCCACTGAAACGTGCAGCCTGCATCTGGAATTTATTGTTGGTGTATGCCCGGATGGTCTCCTCGATGGAGGCCAACTCTCGGGCCATCACTTCCGTATTGGGCAGATCCGGGAGACCCTGCAGCCGGGATGTGAGTTCATCTGTGGAAATAATCATCCGGGCACCTCCCTATTAGGCCTTAAACTTAGCCACAACCACCTTAGACTCGTTGGTCAGAGCTACGCCGTAGTATTCCGCCGCAGTGATGTCGTGTACCTGCTTTTTGGGGAACCATTCGTGGTCCACCTGAGCCTTCTTCTTCAGATAGATGGTCAGAGCAGGCAGTTCTGCCTCTGCAAACTCGGTCTCTTCGTTTGCCGGTTCGGTCTTGATAATGGGACAGCGGTAGTACTGCTCGCTAGCAGTGATAGGCTTTACCTTGTCACCAACTGTCAGTGCTTCATCGCAGAATGGCTGGATGGTTTCCATGTGCTTATTGGTACCGTCTTCGCTAACACTCTTAGCCACAATAGTGATGGTGCCAGCGCTGTTATCCTTTGCATATTGAACCTTTACGACTTTCTTGGAGCGTACAACACGTGCGCTACCAATCATGCCGATTTCGCCGGTCATCATTACATCATTACCGTACTTGGACTTATCAATGAAATCAGGGAGCTTACGCAGGGTGGTTGCCTGTTTGGGGTTAATGAACAGTACTTTGTCGGTGGTGTCCTCTTCGTCGAACAGATCAATTGCATTGCAGATTCCGTTGTAGGAAATCACATTTTTCTTTTCGTCAAGTACTTGTTTGGTGGTCAGTGCGGTAGCCAAAACGTCGTCATCTACCTTTACAGCCAGAGCCTGTGCCAACTGGCTTTCAGCAACATCCACTGGTTTGCCCAAACCACTGTTGATTGCCTCCTGCTCAATGGATACAGACTGCATTGCCTTCTTGACGGTAAATTTGGTGGAAGAAGCAGTCAGCTTCTTGGGTACAATTTCCTCGCCAGGTGCGACATCTTCTGCAGCACCAACAAAGTTCCATGAGGGTACCGTCTTGGTATCGCCAGGTACGCCTTCAAGGCTATTATCAACATGCGCAAATGGAGTGAAGCGCAGCATTGCGGGAATTTTTGCATTAATCATGTCACCCATTACTTCGGGATTGATGATATCAGACAGTTTAGTAATTGCCATATTTATTCCTTTCCTCGGCTATAATTAGCCGTTCATCATTTCGTGGTATGCATCAGGGTTTTCTTCCATAAATGCAGCTCTCTCGCTGTAGGGTTTCTTCAGGAAGTCAGCCTTGGTCATGTGCTTGTTATCACCAGTACCGCCATCCAGCTGATGCTCAATAATCTGGCGGCTACCTTCACCGGCTGCAAACTGGGTGGGCAGCTGCGTTTTCAGAGCTGCGATTTTGTCGTTGATGCCCTTGATATTGCCCTTGTCGTCCAGCTCAATCTCGCCCTTTTCACGGAGCTTGAAGGCCAGATAATCGGTATCCTTGGCACCGGCATCACGCAAGGCCAGCTGGATGGCGTTGTTGATGCGCTCATTCTTCAGTTGCTCATTCAGAGCGCCGATGGTGGACTCGTAGGAACTTACCTTCTCCTGAAGCCCAGCATTGCCAGCGTTCTCAGACTTCAGCGTCTCAATGAGCTTCTGAGCCTCAGTCAGCTGGGTGTTGGTATTGTCGTGCTTAGCCTTGAGCTGGTTGTAGCGGATGTCCAGATTCTCCTCGCCGGCAGTGTAAATCTTGGATTCCTTCATATCAGCCATGGCTGCGGTGACCTGTTCATCGGTCATACCGTTCTTCTTCATAATTTCTTCAATGGTCATCTCTTAATCCTTTCTTACGCTTTTTACAAGGTTGCGCTCTTGTGTTGGATGGGCCTTTTACGCCGCCCTGGGCGAAAAATGGTATAGAAAAAGCACCACCCACGAATGAGTGATGCTTTTAATATCAAATTGTGTTTACTAATTTAAAGTTTTTGCCTTCAATTCACATTCGGCTTTCATTTCATTTTGGTGCTCAATCAAGTATGCACAAAGAAAATCAGACTCTTGCTTAGTCAAGACATCAAGAGTATATTTCATTTTTCCATCAAACTGCCATTCTGAAATACCCTCAGAGAATTCTTCACTGCTCATATTCATTGGATCCCAACCAAGTTTATCTCGAATTTCTTCATAAGTCACTTCTAAATACCTCAAGAATCACATGATATTCTTTCAATTGTAATAATGCCGCTTCTAATTCTTTCTCTACAATTTCATTTTCATTGTAGAGAATTCTATTGATATTGTCAAGCAGTATATTGACCATCAAACTGTTATACTCGCCTATCACTTTGTACCGCATAACATATCCGTTATGACATGCAATCAGGCCATATTTGTATTTTTGCATATACGCAGTTCTAAGATCCGCTTCACTTGGTACAGCACTACCAGGGTGGTTATGCATAGAAATAATTGTGTATGGTGCATTAGCTGCGACCATTGCACGCATTCTTTTACTGGGTAGAACTTGACTTTCAACGGAATAGTCATGACGTGTAATATATTCGCCAGTGATACTATTAATAAACGTCAAATCCTCATACTTGGTCCCAGATCTATGAGCTAACATCCCTCTTGCTCGTTCACACGCTATTCGTTGAATTTTAGGCATCTCATCCAGATGATTATATATGTTTCTGTACTTTGAAGTCTTAACAAACGGTGAAACAACAGTGCTGTCGTATGTATATTTAGACTCTTCTTTTGTAGCTTCGAGATATTTCTTTCTAAAATCATCGAACTGGTTCGATTTATCTAAACCGTAGTATTTAGCTCGTTCTTTCAGCGTTTCTAGCTCGCCATCATCTAGGGCCCAGCGTGCTCGCTGGAGGCAAGCGCAGCGACAGTGAATGACTTCCTTTGCTGGACCGTTCGGGTCACCAGGGAACATTAGACCGTTAGAGAAAGGCTCGTCCAGTTCCCGGATTTCTCCGTCCACTTCACGGTGGGAATGTCTGGTACGCTTATCCAACGCTGCATCCCACTGCTTCACGATGTCTGCGCCGTGTTCCTTTGCCTGGTGCATGGCATCCATGGCGCCAGATACCTGGATTCGGTGGCCCTCAGTGCGGGTAATTCGTACACTGTTGTTGTATCCGATGTTACTGTGTCTGGCCAGCTGCTGAGCAATGCTCTTCCAGTTCCGACTTTGGGAGATACCACGGGTCATTTCTGTGGCAATCTTTCTCTTGAGGTGTTCCACATCCTGTCCCAGACGGGTATATAGGCCCTGGCTGATTTTACTGTCCAGAGTGACAGCTCGTACAATGTCTTCGTGCCTAATTGGAAGCGTCAGGGGGATTCCTTGGCCGTGAAGGTCATACATATCTCCGATGAAGCCTGTCAGATAGCTGTCATTTAGAAAGTCCGAAATAAGCAGATACTGATTTGTGTTCAGCTTGTCTAGAATGTCGGAAACCTGTTCCTTAAGCATCGCTTGGTATTTTATCTGGTAGATAGCTGACTGCATCAGGTCGCCGGTATCCGGGTCGAATCGCTGGTACAGTTTCTCCAGACGGTGGTCGATGTCGCTCAGAGCTTGGGCGTAGATGTCGCCCAGCTTGGCAATCGCCTTAATCTCCTCATCCAGACTGTACTGCAACACTTCCTTCTGGCGCTTATTCACCAACTATCACCTGCCTCATGTAAGAAGCCTATCAAGAGCCATGACTGCTCTGTTTATGGCTTTCACCAGAAGGTGCATCATACCACCTCCGTCAGTAAGCTCTGCGCTGTGAAGGCGTTCCCCGCCTCGTTTCTATCCTCAAGCCGAGCTTCAAGCTCGTCAAAGTCCAGGTCCAGAATCTCACAGATGCCTCGCAGCGTTTCCTCCTCGCCGATGACGGTAGCTGCGTCCAGAATGTTGTTAATCCGGAGCTGTTCCGTTTCAGCCTCCATCTTGGCGTTTTCTACCTGCTCGCTAGCGTTCACCGGTGTGATGAACTCGAAGTGCATCTGCACATCGCTCAGTCGGTAGTCCGTTTCGTGGACCTTGTTGATTTCGTTCAGCACAACTTCGAGGATGCTTTTCAGCATGCGTTTCAGGCGCTTCAGGAGCTTGGAGGCTTTCAGATTCAGCAGAGTATAACGGGACTGGATGACCACATTCGTGATATTGCCATCGCCCACCTGGGAGGAATTGAAACCCATACCGAAGCGGTAAATGTTTTTCTCGTCCTCTGCTGCTTTCAGCTTGCGAGCCTCATAGGGAATGTTGATAGTAAGAATATCCAGACCGCCGCCCTCGCCTACGCCCAGCACCTTCTTTGTACGAATGTTCTGCTGGAGCTGATCTAGGTCGTTTCCCTCGTATCCCTTAACCATATAGATGGGATGATCGAAGTCTTGGAGGTTGTTGGACAGACCGCACTCCATGAGGTCATAGTCATCGATAAGGCCCTTGATAGGCTTCAACCCGGTAACTTTACGACTGTTGTTGTCCAGCCTAAAGAACGGTAAAAATCCCAAACCATGACCATACTTCACGCCGGTCAAGGTGTCAGTCCAGACCACATGCGGACGGGGGTTGATGAGCTCATCCGGGTCCGGCTTAAGCTCGTTCTCTTCCTTGATGTAGAAGTAGATTTCCTGCTTGTCGAATACCTGGACACGCGTGATACGCTTCCCGTCCTTATCCACCTCCGTAGCATGGTAGATGATGTGCTGCATATTATCGGAGGCTTTCTTCGCGTCCACCTCGATGATATGCAGACTGTCTACTGTGCTAAAGGCCAGATGATCATCGGCATTCTTGTATGCGTACAGCCATTCCCAGCCTTTGGCAGCAGCACCAGTAATCAGGTCCTGCACACTCTCCCAGAACTCATCACCGAAATAATTGTCCAGGTATTTCTGGAGACCTTCAGCCGAGGGAACTGCTTGTATTGGGTTTTCCTCGAAAGACAGCATGTAAGCGGCTAGCTGATCAACTAGCTCAGTGAAGAAGGGGTGACAAATGCGGCTGTTGGAACGGGATGTATCCTCGACTAACTGGCCGTCTGCGTTATAATAATACATTTTGTATCCAAGAATATCGTGCTCAGCGTTGTAGTACGCCATGCCCTTCCGGGCCATTGCTTTCTTACTGGACGAAGCATCAGCTTTCAGCGCTTCAAGGATTTCTTTTTCTGTCAGCATTTTCATTGTTCACCACCTTTGTCGTTCAATAAAATTGCTGGAGGGAGTAGCGTCCCTCCAGCTCAAGGAGAAAAAATATGAAAAACACTAGCCTATATCAGCCATGTTTTAGGCGAAATGAATTTTTCAAAAGCGTATCTCATGGCGTCCATCAGATGGTTATTGCCATCTATCGGCACATTGGTCTTATTTCCGAACCGGTCAACAGCCCATGTGTAGCTACTGATTTCCGTGAGGAAATTCACACATCGCGGATGGATGATTATCTCCATATTTTGGATCCATTGGATTCCGTATGCGATGCTATCCTTGCCCTTCTTGGCGCCTTTGATACGCAGGCCCATGCCGTGCAGCTCGTCGATACTCTTGGGCTCCGCTGAATCGCCGGTGATCCGTTCCTTCTGGTAGCCCAGCTGCTTAATGCCGTCGAAGATTGCTTTATTCGACAGGCCCTTAGCGTACATCTCGTCCCACACGTAAATGCGTTGCTCAGACTCGGAGTAAAATCCGCAGAACAGCGCTGTGGGGTCGTTAGTATAGCCGAAGTCAAGGCCGAAGCCGCTCTGTGCATCCTTCGGAAGGTCCTCCAGTGTGAAGGACTGCTCTTTCCAATTCTCGTATACCAGACCATCGACAACGCCCCAGCCGCCCAGGCCTGCAACGGCATAGCGTCGAGGGTTGTTTTTCTTCATGCGCTCAAATACAGCCAGGTCGTTCTCATCCAGCCATTCGTTGCACGTGTAGTTTGTGGTCATGGCCAGAACTTCCGGGTCTGGCGCATCGAAGAAGCGCTTTTTCAGCCAGTGCCGCTCGTTCCATGGGTTAAACGTGAGGGTGATTTGCTTGAACAGGCCCTCCGGACACTCGCCTCGGATGGATTCATCTAGGGTGTCGAAGTCGGACTCCTTGGAAATCTCATAGGCTTCTTCAATCCACATCCAGCACAAGCAGCCAACGTCCACGGTAATGGATGTGACTTTCAAGGGGTCATCCAGGCCGCGGAAGTATATCTTCTGCCCTGTTGGTATGTACTCGGCCTCCAAAGGCGATTCCTTGAATTTCCACAGGTGTGCAACGCGCAGCCGGTTGGCCGCCCATTTCAGTTCCGTAAAACATGAGTCCTTCAGCGTTCTGCCGGTCTTACGGACTACCAGCAGATTGGAACCAGGCAGCACCATCATTTTGTAGATGTACCATAGCGCCGTGGTTTTGGACTTTTTAGAAGCTCGTGAGCCCTTGACCACCCGGTAACGGCCTTTCCATTGCCAAAAGGTGGCATATCCTTTACCGATTATGTCCGGAAGGTACAAGGGCTCATAGTTGACTTTCATGTGGGGCTGGACGGTGCCTTATCAATCTTCAAGGTCGTCCTCACCCCCAAATTTCGGAACCAGCAGTTCAATCTGGTGCTTAGTATCGAAACCGCCCTGCATCTTTGCCAAGAGCTCAGCGGCTTTGTTAGCGTCGGATACCTTTGCAGGAATTTCGACAACTTCTGTGTTACCATCCTGTGGAAATGTCACAACGATGTGCTCCTTGACCTGGCGACGCATTACTGATGTGAGGTACTCCTGCACCTCACGGACAGTTGCAATCTTTTCAGACGCGATCTGTTCAGCTAACTCCTGCAAACGTGCCTGGATTTTCGGTTTTTCCATAAGCCTACTAGCCGCTGCATATGTCGCTCTCGGCGTTTTGCAAGCGTAGCCAGCTTCTTTGTAAGCCTCTGTGGCATTACCCGAGTGGGCATAGTGCATGCAAAAGGCTTCCTGCTTTGGATTCAACTTACCCACCATACTCACCTCCTTGCCGGGGGCATAAGAAAAGCCCGACTTTTCAGCCGAGCTTTCACTATGAATCGTACAAGCTTACGTCCATACTTTCTATGCTACTATTATAGCACTTCCGAGTGTATCATTGTGTATCATGATTTGCTCAATGCGGATATACCCTACCATTTATGTACGCTAAGATATCCACAGCCTGTAGTTTCAACACTCAGCCGTCAGGATACCACCACTCCCAGATGATTGCACCGTCCATGTGTTTGCAAGTCATCAGCCGTTGATATGTTCAGCATGGTCGAGTGCTTGTCCCTATAGTCATTCATTATCATCTTCCAGTGTGTCCAACTTGCGGAGGGCCTGACTATGGATACGATGGATTTGTGCCCATTCATAGCCAATCAGCACACATACATTTTCCCATGTTTTTCCGTCGATGTAATGTGCACGAATCAGCGTGCGTTCCACCGGAGCAAGTGTATCGATAGCATTCTCAACAGCAATTTGTTCTTCCATCAGATCAGTGAGCTTTTGCTCCAACTGTTCCTGCAATTCCAGATGCCGAATAATCAGTTTTTCCTGCCCGTTATCAGGGCTAGTTGCTGACGACATGCCTGTACATTGCTGAATTTTCGGATAATAGATGGCTGTTTCCAGATTCTTTAACTGGTCACGAAGCTGGTCAGTTTCCATCTTTATATTTCTATATCGTTTTAGTCTTTCTTTGGTCACTTGGTTACCTCCAATCAACCATTTTTTCATGCCTTAACATTTATTAACATCGACTTTCATCTTAACCCACATATAAAAGCTCTCTGCACAATCTACACATAGGTCATATTCTTTTGGCTTTTCTTGGCACAATCCATCAAACAGTTTGTGATTTCGCAGCTTCAATGGTTTTGCTGTAATACACCCTACCCAGTTTTTCTTGTATTCAATTTTCTT
>RCNI01001841.1_pt1 | contig 10899 bp, 9 predicted proteins | sample 2041151 | NCBI WGS metagenome assembly RCNI01 (sample SAMN09708214, study PRJNA481090) | feces metagenome | isolation source: feces | place: Antarctica: Albino Rookery
GTAACCAGAACGGAGTTATAATTAGGATCCGGAAGGACCTCTCTCTTGGGAACATTACCTCTTCTGGGCACTTTGCTTCCCTCCTTCATAAATATAATGATTTCATCGGTACTCGAAAGTTATACCTTCGTGGTGCCTGGCCAGAGGTTTTTATACTGTATATAAAAACGCTGTGGCAAGGCCTTGCCTTGCGAAAGGGCGTGGAAAAAAGTCAAAATTTAAGTTGGTAGAAGTCTTACTTCTTCTTGCCAGCCTTAGGACGCTTTGCACCGTACTTGGAACGAGCCTGCATACGATTCTGAACGCCCTGGGTATCCAGAGTACCGCGGATGATGTGGTAACGAACACCGGGAAGGTCCTTAACACGGCCGCCGCGAATCAGAACAACAGAGTGCTCCTGCAGGTTGTGGCCGACACCAGGGATGTAAGCGGAAACTTCCATACCATTGGTCAGGCGAACACGAGCGATCTTACGCAGTGCAGAGTTAGGCTTCTTAGGGGTGGTGGTACGAACAGCGGTGCAGACGCCACGCTTCTGAGGGGAAGGCAGAGTAGTTGCCTTGTTCTCCAGAGTGTTCAGACCTCTCTGCAGAGCGGGAGAGTTAGACTTGTAGGTGGCCTGCTTACGGCCGCTACGGACCAGCTGATTAAAAGTAGGCATTTCATTTCTCCTTTCTTTCATTCTCGCCATTTTAGGCGGGCTTTATTCTACGGATTATTCCGATAGAACCATAATCAATCGACAGCAGCAGCTGCCGCAGCGCCAACTTCGATGCCACAGGCATGTCCCAGCTCCAACATACTGTGGATCCAGGCATACTTCACATCTAAGCGCTGGCACATGGCCTCAATGGGCTGGGTAATGGCAGGATCTGCGTTCTCTGCCAGAAAAACATAGGTAGCTTTTCCGGATTTCAGAGCCTTGCGCAGCTGTTTGGTGCCAACCACGATCTTGCGGTCAGCCAGTTCAGCCAGCATTTTACAGCCTCCATTTCGTCCTTTAATTTGAGTGTCCATACATGATCGTATTATACGCACTTTTTCTAAAAAGTCAACATTATTTCTCAAAATAATTCAACTATTCAGGTACTAAATTCAATTTTATCTTTCAAAACGACATTCGGCGTTCTGACAAGGACAAATCTCCCTGCTCCACCACCGTGTTTTTTCTTTACTAACCATCAAAAAAGGAACGTATCAGACCTGATACGTTCCTTTTCACGCTTCACAGCCCCTCAGGGAATCAAAGGATGTTGTATTATTACCGAATAATAACCTTACCTGTACATTCCATAACGGCATCAGCCATTATGACCTCCCCAGCGGAATCCACCACGATATTGCCCGATCTGGGATTTTTGATAGATTCCACATATCCCTTCACATCCGCTTCCACATCCGAATACTCAAATGCAAGGTCAGTCCCCTCCATTGTGCAATTTATCAGCTTCAGATTCTTGCAATAGCACAGAGGTTGGGTTCCGATAATACGGCAGTTAATCAGCGTCAGTCCCTCAGAGAACCATGCCAGATATTCGCCCTTTACAGTACTGTCTACGACGGTGACATTTTTGCTGTGCCAGAAAGCATCCTTGGTATCCAGATAGGAATTCCGAATCTCCAGATTCTCCATATACTGGAAGGAATACTTACCGCTCATGCGGACATTGTCCAACACCACATTGCTGCTGTCCATGAATATGTACTCCGCCTTGACTGAGCTATTTTTCATGGTGACATTGCTGCTCTTCCAGCCAAACTCCTGAGACACGATATCACAGCGGTCAATGTTAATGTTCTTGCACTCCCGAACCGCTTTGATGCCGCCCAAAACAGAATCAGAAATCTCGCCATTCTCTGCATACCAGATAGCAGCTCTGGTCAGTTCATCCATGGTGCAGTGCTCCATGCTGAATCCCTGCACATGCCACAACGGGTACCGCAGAGAAAACTTTCCGTTTTTCACCGTCACATCTCTTGCTTCCTTCAGCACAGACTCACCGTCCGCAGGTCCTGCAAACACACAGTCCACCACATCCGCATGCTGTAAGTGATAGAGAGCACGTTCTGCGTCAAACTGCTTTCCAACAATCATTTCTCTCATTATAATCTCTCCATCCATATTTAGACTATTCGGGCAGTAGTATAGCACATACAAAAACCGTTGGCAATCCGGAAGGTCACCCAAACATCATTTCTATGAATATAAAAACAAGACCGTTTCTATAAAGAAACGGTCTTGTTATATGGAGCGGGTGACGAGGCTCGAACTCGCTACCTCCACCTTGGCAAGGTGGCGCTCTACCGGATGAGCTACACCCGCAACGGACATGTTGTATTATACCATCATATCCTGAAATGTCAAGGGGTTTTTTGAAATTTTTTAAAAATATTTTTCTGGCTCGGTAACAGGGTTTTCTTTCTCTATCTGTTCTTCCTCTTCCGGCTCTGTTTGCTCAGGGGTTACGTCCGAAATCGGCGAATTACATTGCGGATAAGAGGTATAATCCCACACATATCCGGTCATATCTGAATCACGCATCTTGCAGAAGTATCCTACCTTGCTGCTATACAAAAGATCTACGTGGTAGTAGTTCTCATCCACCCGGATCATATTCCAATACCAGGGGGCGCCTTCCCGTGTTCCCGTAATTACCATACAGTCCAGTCCAGCACGTCGGCACATTGCAGCATAAACCGAAGCAAATGCCTTGGAATCGCCCACACCGTGGCGCAGCAAGCTGTAAGACGGTGTGATAGAGGTTTCAACACGATAGTCGAAACGCTCCATAAGGAACGCACAGAGCTGAGCATATTTTTGACCGGCTGCGCCATCGCCGCTGACATACAGCTTCGCTGCATCAAAAACCGGCCGAACCTGCGCCTGCATCTGCCGCAAAGCCTCTCTGCTGGTCTGGTAGGAGAATTTCAACTCTATAATCCGGGAAGTACCACCGTCCGGATAGACTCCCACGAAAACCTGAGGAATCTCCATCACCACGTCCGGATGCTCCTCCGCATAATCCTCTACCAGCTGCACCAAATCTGTGCGTTCAAATTCCTTAACCATCAAAACAGCACTGGACTGGCACTCCTCCAACGCCCGAAAAATAGCTTCGTTGGATTCTGCCATATTCTCCACAGATTTAATTTTGTTGATCTCGGCACGACCGTGGAGATAACTGATTTCTACCAACATAGCCGGCTTTCCGCCGCCTGTACCGATCTCACATTTGATTTTATCCACCGAATATGCACCCAACGGGTAAAATTCACTGGCATAGCGTATCGCCATATCCACGCCGGCCTGCAATATTGACTGATCGTACTTCGACACATCGATCACTGCATTTTGCGTACCGGAATCCACCATTCCTGCCAGAATGCTGCGCAGTTCCAAATAATTCGATGCCGTATAATCTCCGCTCACCGTATCAACCGACTGCTTCTGGTATGGGGTCACCGAGAGGTAGCTGCCATCCATCCAGCTTCCGCATCCGCACAGCATCAGACACGCAAAGAAAACAATCCATACGCTCCGCTTCATGGTGTCCCCTCCTTTTACAGAGAATCCTTAGAATACCGTGAAAATCCCTCACCCATCACCTGATGGGCCTCCTGAACAATAATAAAGGCATCCGGATCGATTTCTGTCACCAGTTCCTTCAGTTCTGCCAGCTGCTGTTTTTTCACAGCTGTCAGAATCACCTCGGTGTCCCGTCTGGAGTAGTAACCCTGTCCATGAAGGAAGGTTACACCCCGATCAAGTTTAATTGTAATTTCCTTTGCAATCTGTTCATATTCCCTGGAAACAACCAGTGCAATCTTTGAATAATCAAAACGGTAGACCACCGCATCAATAACTTTACCGCAGATAAACACCGCCACGCCGGAATACAATGTCTTGGTTATATCTCCGAACACAATACCCGTCAGCAGTGCCACAACCAAATCAAAGGCTATGGTGATCTGTCCAATAGGGATATTGCGGTAGCGAAGCTTCAGCAGTCGCACAACAATGTCAGAGCCGCCGGTAGATGTACCAGCCACAAAATCAATACCTAGACCTAAGCCGCAGATTGCGCCGCCATATACCGCTCCTAGCAGCGGTTCTGTTTGAGGCACCGGAATCACCAAAAACACATCCAAAAGTACAGAACTGACAACCATGCCGATAATAGAACCAATAAAAAACCGTTTTCCGACTTTTAGACCGCCCACACAGAACAGTGGTAAATTAATGAGAAAGCTCAGCATACCCACGCTGCCGATTTTCAAAAGGTGAACCAGCACCATGGCAAGTCCGGAAATACCACCGGTGTTCAAGTCATTGGGCAGTAAAAACAGATCAAAACCCAGAGAGAATATTGCGCTGCCCACAATTGTGCCGAAAATCCAACCAAAATTCTTTTTTATTTGCGTCATTGGCGTATGCCTCCGTTATACTTCAAAGCTTTCTTGCTTTTCAGAGCTGTCTTCTTCTTTCAAAAGCGCACCTGCGCTGGGAATTGTCTTGGTACGATAGCGGCTTTGATTAACAATACCGCTGGACTCCAGAAGCACTGCACGTTCCAGCACTGCCTTTTTCTTTAAAGACATCACAGAAACGCCCTGCGTATTTCTGGTCGTCTTAGGCAGCAGCTGTGCCGTGCTGAAAATCGCCGCACGCCCATCAGAGGAATATACGGCCATCTGCTCGTCAGTGTCCAGTTCCATGATTGTTTTCACCGGGCTCTTATCGGAATAAGCACCGGTAAGCTTCTTTCGGTTTGTTTTGGTTTCATATGCAGACATCGGCACCTTTGCGACCTTACCGTTTTCAAAGAAGAACAACACAAATCCTTTATAGTCGGTGGTCAGCACAACCTGAAGCACAGTCTCGCCGGAATCCATTCCCAACTTCTGAGGCAGGTAATCGCCCAGCAGGGATGCCTTGGAATCCTCAAACTCCGAGAGTCTGGACTTGTAGCACTGGAACTGATTGGTGAATACCAGCAATTCTGCCCGGTTGGTGGTCTCCTGCGTAAACGCAAGGCTGTCGCCTTCCTTAAATTTTTGCTCACCGCTCATACGAAGAGACTGCGCCGTAATCTTCTTCATATAGCCTTCCTGAGACACAAACACCGTCACAGGATAGTCAGGAATCTCCTCGACCTCTTCTTCCAGTTCTGTTTCTTCAGCCTGATAGACAATCTTGGTCATTCTGGGCTTTCCAAACTTTGCAGACACCTGCTCCAGTTCCTTGATGATGACGTTTTTCAGCCGTCTGGAACTATTCAGCGTGTCCTGAAGCTCTTCAATCTCCCGTTCCAAATCAGAAATAGCCCGGGTCTGTCTCAGGATATATTCCTTATTGATATTACGCAGCTTGATTTCCGCCACATAATTGGCCTGCACTTCATCAATGCCAAAGCCAATCATCAGGTTGGGAACGACCTCGCTTTCCAGCTCTGTTTCCCGGATAATGGAAATGGCCTTGTCGATATCCAGAAGAATACGCTCCAAGCCCTTTAACAGGTGCAGACGTTCTTCCTTCTTCTGAATCTGGAAATAAATACGGCGCTTGACACAATCAGTACGCCAAGCCGTCCACTCTTCCAAAATTTCACCAACGCCCATCACCTTAGGCATACCCGCAACAAGGATATTGAAGTTGCATGCAAAAGTATCCTGCAAAGGCGTCAGACGGAACAGCTTCTGCATCAGTTTGTCCGGATCGGCACCACGCTTGAGATCAATAGTCAGCTTCAGGCCACCCAGATCAGTCTCATCTCTCATATCAGAGATTTCCTTGATCTTGCCAGCTTTAATCAGATCCGCCACCTTGTCCATAATGACCTCTGTGGCAGTAGAATACGGGATTTCCGTAATTTCGATGAGGTTGCCCTCTTTCACATAGTGCCATTTGGCTCTGAGTTTAAAGCTGCCACGACCGGTATTGTAAATTTCACGGGTAGTTGCTTCATCAAACAGCAATTCTGCGCCAGTTGAAAAATCAGGGCCGGGCAGGGTTTCCAGAATATCGTGGTCAGGGTTCTTCATCAATGCGATGGTCGTATCGCAAACCTCTTTCAGATTGAACGAACAAATATTGCTTGCCATACCGACAGCGATACCTTGGTTAGCAGATACCAGCACATTAGGGAATGTAGTCGGCAGCAGCGCAGGTTCTTTCATGGTAGCATCGTAGTTGTCCACCATATCCACAGTATCACAGTCGATGTCCTTGAAAATCTCGGCGCAGATGCCATCCAATTTTGCTTCCGTGTATCGTGAAGCAGCATAAGCCATGTCACGGGAGTATACCTTACCAAAGTTGCCCTTGGAATCTACAAAAGGATGAAGCAATGTCTCGTTACCCTTGGCAAGACGCACCATAGTCTCGTAAATTGCTGCATCGCCATGAGGATTCAAGCGCATCGTCTGACCGACGATGTTAGCAGACTTGGTGCGGCTGCCATTCAGGAGTCCCATCTTATACATAGTGTACAGCAGCTTCCGGTGAGAAGGCTTAAAGCCGTCGATTTCCGGAATTGCACGGGACACAATGACCGACATAGCATAGGGCATGTAGTTGATTTCCAGCGTTTCGGAAATGGGTTGCTCCGTGGTAGATCCGTGAAGCCCCATAATGCCATCGGTATTTACTTTCTTTTTATTCTGTTCAGGTTCCTGTTTTCTTCTTGCCATAATGAACCTCTCTTAGGAAATATCAGCCAGTTCCAAATATCTGGCACCATTTTCAGCAATAAAATTCTTACGATCCGCCAAACTGTCGCCCAACAGGACATCAAAATAATGAGCTGTCCGCTCTGCATCCTCGGGCATAACCTTAATGAGGCGGCGAGTTTCAGGATTCATGGTTGTCATCCACATCATCTCCGGGTCGTTTTCACCCAGACCTTTAGATCGCTGGATCGTCACCTTCTTACCATCCAAGTCCTTGAGAATCTGGACTTTTTCCTGTTCGTTGTAAGCAAACCAAGTCTTATCCTTGCAGGTAATTTCAAACAGCGGAGACTCCGCAATATACACATAACCGTCCCGAATCAGTGTCGGACACAGACGATACAGCATAGTCAAAATCAGGGTGCGGATCTGGAATCCGTCCACGTCCGCATCGGTACAGATCACAACTTTGCTCCAGCGCAGTGCTGACAGGTCAAAGCTGCTCAGCTCCTTAGCCTTCTTGCCCTGCACCTCTACGCCGCAGCCCAAAACCTTCATCAGGTCGGTGATAATTGGTGAAGCAAAGATCTTGCTGTAATCAGCCTTCAGGCAGTTGAGGATCTTACCACGAACAGGCATAATGCCCTGAAATTCTGCGTCACGGGACAGTTTAACGCTGCCCAATGCAGAATCACCCTCGACGATATACAACTCACGGATAGCAGTATCTCTGCTTCTGCAATCCACAAACTTCTGCACACGGTTTGCAATATCAATAGAACCGGACAGTTTTTTCTTAACGCTTGTCTTAGTCTTTTCCGCAGACTCCCGTGCACGCTTATTGACCAGGATCTGATCGGCAGCCCGGTCGGCTTCCTGTTTGTTCTCAATAAACCAAACCTGAAGCTGCTCTCTGAAAAATGCAGCCATGGCCTCCTGCGTAAACTTGGAATTGACAGATTTCTTCGTCTGGTTTTCAAAGCAGCCAATGGTGGAGAAGCAGTTTGTCACCATCACGAGACTGTCCTGAATGTCCTGGAAGATGATTTTGCTTTCAGATTTGGTGTATTTGTTGTTATCCTTCAGATACTTATCAAAAGCGGCAGTAAAGCTGGAACGAACCGCTTTGTCAGGGCTGCCGCCGTATTCCAGCCAAGATGAGTTGTGATAATACTCGATGTGGCTGACCTGCTTGGAGAAGCAGAAGGAGGCAGTAATTTTCAGCTTCATTTCAGGACGGTTCTCCGCATCACGTCCACGGCGTTCCGTTTCCCAGAACACAGGCATAGTAAAGGCGTTATCCCCCACCATCTCTTCCAGATACTGACGAATGCCATCCTCGTAGCAGTATTCTTCCGTCTCAAATCTGCTGCCAACCTGATTGCGGAACTTAAATTTGATTCCCTTGTTGACAACCGCCTGACGGCGCAGCACATCCCGATAATACTCCACCGGAATGGAAATGTCCGTAAAGACCTCTCTGTCAGGTCTCCAATGGAACACAGATCCGGTTTTTTTTCGGTCAGTAGGCTCCTTTTTCAGACCGCCCTTGTTCTTGCCCTTTTCAAAGTGCAGATCATAACGATAGCCGTCCCGACGGATGGTTGCATCGAAAAATTCAGAGGCATACTGGGTGGCGCAGGAACCCAGACCGTTCAGGCCCAGAGAATACTCATAGTTTTCACCATTTTCGCCATACTTGCCGCCGGCATACATTTCGCAGAAAACCAGTTCCCAGTTAAAGCGTTTTTCTTTTTCGTTGTAGTCCACAGGACAGCCACGACCGAAGTCCTCGACCTCCACCGACAAGTCCTCATAACGGGTGACAATAATGGTGTCACCGTGACCTTCTCTTGCCTCGTCAATGGCATTGGAGAGGATTTCAAAGACCGCATGCTTGCAGCCCTCCAAGTCATCAGAGCCAAATATAACAGCGGGGCGTTTCCGAACACGCTCCTCGCCCTTCAGCATTGAGATGCTGGAATTTCCGTATTGTTCATGCTTTTTTGTTGCCATATTGTACTCCTGCAATACCTATCCATAATATTTCGATTATATTATATTCAATTTTTCCCATAAAGTCAACAACCGCCACCCCACAGGTGACGGCTGTCCCATTGATGGACCTGCAGCAAATGTCGCAGATCATTTACAGCTTGTGGAAAATCGGCTGCCGATTTTCAAAGGTGCACACATACCCAAAGATATCCTTCAGGATCTCACAGGCCTCTTTGGAATACTGTCCCACCCGATCCCAGGTGTGAGCATCAGAGCCGATGGTGACAATTTCGCCACCTAGCTCCTTGAAACGACGAAAATAGTCAGCGGTAGGCAGAAAGCCACCGCAGCGATCCACACCGCTGGTATTCATTTCCAGACCCTTTCCCTTCCGGGCCAGTTCCCTCAGGATCTCATCCGCAATCTCCCGATGATCTTCATACCGCAGCAGCTCCTTAGTGGGGTTAGCTCGTCCCTTGCTGATAAAGGTCAGGTGCGCCAGCACATCAAAGTCCTCGTGTGCCTTGACGCAGGCATAGGTCTGCTCCATAAATTCCTTGTAAGCTGAGGCAACATCCTTGTTAACCCAGTAAGGTTCGATATACACATCCACCTCATCCACAAAATGGACACTACCCAGCACATAGTCAAATTCTCTGCGCTGCAAATCCTGCTTCAGCTGTGCCTGATTGTGGGGCTTCAGACCATACTCCATACCCTTACGGATTTTCAGTCCGGCTGCCTCCAGATGGTCATAGGACGCATTATAAACATCCTGATTGAAAACCATAATCTCTTTTTCCACGTTGATCTCGTGGTCAATGTGGTCGGTAAAGCAAATCTCCTTGAGTCCCGCATCCACTGCTGCCTGAACCATCCGCTCTGGGGTGTCATGCCCATCAAATGAGACAGTAGAATGCATATGATAGTCAAACATCGTCTATTTCCTCCCAAAACTGACGAAATGCGGTAGGCAGTGCCGCATCCCTGCGAATTTCCTCCGCCGTCATCCAGGTAAACCTCCCGGCACATTCCGCCACCTCTATATAAATTCCACGCATTTCCCACTGGATGTGGGTAAATATATGCTTTCTCTCTACCTGCCGCAGAATTTCTCTGGGGCGCAGCCCCATCTGCTCCACCGCCAGCAAGGCACCTTCCGTTTCCAGCTTATTCTCTACATTCGGAAACTGCCATAACCCAGCCAGAAGCCCCTTCTGAGGCCGTTTTTCCAAGGCATATCGTCCATCACAGGACAAAACAAATACCGTCTTTTCTTCCAGCCGCTTTCCCTTTTTAGGCAGTCGGACGGGAAACTGTTCCGCCGTCCCATGAACTGAACCGCCACAGAAACCACGGCAGGGGCACGATTCACATCGAGGCTTCCAATTGGGACCGCAAAGGGTTGCCCCCAACTCCATCAAAGCCTGTGTAAAGTCACCGGCGTTCTCAGGGTACACCTCCGCCAGCAAGTCCCGGACTTCAGCTTTATAGGCGGGCAGATCGATAGGAGTATCATTTTCTATCAAGCGGGACACCACACGCAGCACGTTTCCGTCTACTGCAGGCGTGGGCAGATTAAAGCAAATCGAGCACACCGCACCGGCGGTATAGTCCCCGATTCCCGGCAATGCACGCACGGCCTGATAGCTTTCCGGGAATACACCTTCATGGGCTTCCATGATCTCCATGGCAGCCTTTTTCAGATTCCGTACCCGGCTGTAATATCCCAGACCTTCCCACAGCTTGTGGAGCAAGTCGTCATCACATGCCGCCAAGGCCTCAATCGTTGGAAGGGTATCTAAAAAACGGGCATAGTAGCCTTTCACAGCCTCCACCCGAGTCTGTTGCAACATAATCTCCGACAGCCATACATGATAAGGTTCCCGATCTTTTCGCCAAGGCAAATCTCGTTTGTTTGCGTCATACCAGGGCAGCAATGCCTCCGGCAGTTTTTTCAGTATCTTTTCTTCCATCAGCGCACCGCCTTTTCGCCCCATTTTACTACACGCCGTCCCCTTGTGTCAAGGCAAGGCAACAACAGGAAAATCTATCCTTTTTTCATTCTAAAAAAAATTTAAATTATTTTTAAAAAAATGCTTGCATTTTCCAGAAAGGTGTGGTATTATGTTCAGGCGTTAAGGAAACGCACATGCGCCGGTAGCTCAGTTGGATAGAGTGACTGACTACGAATCAGTAGGTCGGGGGTTCGAGTCCCTTCCGGCGTACCAA
>RCNI01004833.1_pt1 | contig 10899 bp, 10 predicted proteins | sample 2041151 | NCBI WGS metagenome assembly RCNI01 (sample SAMN09708214, study PRJNA481090) | feces metagenome | isolation source: feces | place: Antarctica: Albino Rookery
CTTATTGCTATCCAAACACCACAGATTTTCGATTTTGATTTGTATTGCAAAGCATTAGAAAAAGCTGAAAACGAGGGTAGCGATTTCACAGATGACTGTAAGCTAATAGAAAACTATGGCGAAAAAGTCAAAGTAGTAATTGGAGAATATACTAATATTAAAATCACTACACCTGAGGATGTAACAATCGCTGAGCAAATTTTGAAGCAAAGGGGAGAATGATATGCGTATTGGTCACGGCTATGATGTACATAAATTAGTTGAGGGCAGAAAACTTATAATTGGTGGCGTTCATATTGAGCACGAGTTGGGCTTGCTAGGTCATTCAGACGCCGATGTGCTTTTGCACGCAATAAGTGACGCACTTCTTGGAGCGTGCGCCTTTGGAGATATTGGCGGAATGTTCCCAGATAATGACCCTAAGTATAAGGACGCTGACTCATTGTTCTTGTTGTCTGAAGTAGTCAAAAGATTAAATGATAACGGCTACTATATTGAAAATATTGATTCAACTGTAATAGCTCAAAGACCTAAGCTAAAGCCTTACGTTGAAGAAATGAGAAATAATATCGCTAAGGCTTGTAATATTGATGTGTCTTGCGTTAGCGTAAAAGCAACAACTGAGGAATGGCTCGGCTTTACTGGTAAGGAAGAGGGCATAAGCGCTCACGCAGTTGCACTAATTAAATAATAAATTATAACTTAACACCTCGCTTTTGCATACTATGGAGTATGAAAAGTGAGGTGATTTTTTTGGCTTTTGATATTAAGGTCGGTTCAATAACAAATGCACAAAAAGTGAAAAAAGAATTGCTGTCAAGCGGATATAAAGCCAATTTTCATAGATTAGAAAAACCACAGCCAGGAGATGGGTGTGGCTATGCGGTAGTGGTAAGAGGGGATAAAGACGAAATTCTGCAAATAATAAATAGTATTGGGGTTAGAGTCTTGGGAGTTGCCGAAATATGATTTATTTAGACAACGGTGCAACCACTTACCCTAAGCCTAAATTGGTCGTTGATAAGGCATTGCTTTCGCTCAAAAAATATTCGTTCAATAGCGGTAGAGGCGGATATAAAGAGAGTCTTGCAGCAGCCGAGCAGATTTTTAATGTTAGGCTAAAAATTGGCGATATGTTTTCGTTTGAGCCAGAAAATGTTGCGTTTACACCGAATTGCACATTTGCGCTGAATATGGCTATCAAAGGTAGCGTAAAGCAGGGCGACCATGTTATTATTTCTTCCCTTGAGCATAATAGCGTTAGCAGATGTGTTGAAACGCTCGCAAACGAAAATTATATAACTTATGATATTGCTAAGTATTCATTTGACGATGACGAAACTGTTGAGAATTTTAAGAAACTAATTAAACCAAATACAAGTTTGATTGTATGTATGCACGCATCAAATGTGTTTGGCGTTGTCTTTCCTATCGAAAGAATAGGCAAGCTAGCTAAAGAATATGGCATTAGATTTATTGTTGACGCTGCCCAAAGTGCTGGCGTTTTGCCGATAGATGCAAAGAAGCAAAATATTGATATTCTTTGTGCTCCAGGTCATAAGGGCTTATATGGCCCAATGGGTACAGGTTTTATGGCAGTAAGCAAAGATGTTAAATTAAAAACTATTGTTGAGGGCGGTACTGGTAGTAGTTCGCTATCTCTAAAACAGCCTGATTTTACACCGGACAGATTTGAGTCTGGAACACTAAATAATGTCGGCATTATTTCGCTTGGTAGTGGTGTCGATTTTGTTAATAAAAAAGGTGTAGAAAATATTTATAATCACGAATTAAAATTAGCAAATTATATTTTTGATGAGCTTTCAAAAATGGATGATGTAGCACTTTATACGCCGAGACTTGTTAAATATAAGAATTGCCCAATAATTTCCTTTAATATCAAAAAATATTCCAGTGAAAAAGTGGCACTTTATTTAGCAAACCACGATATAGCTGTTAGAGCTGGTTATCATTGTTCTCCACTTGCACATAAACATTTTGGCACATTATCGTCGGGTACTGTCAGAATTTGTCCATCAGTTTTTAATGATTTTAGAGAATGTAAAGAATTTATTAATATTATAAAAAAGTGGTTATAATCCTTTATTTATTTACTTTAATGTGATAAAATATAACGAAATAAAAATTTAGGTGGGAATAATGTGTCTATTTTGTTAGAAATGAATTATTTTTCTAATATCGGCGATGCAATTGCAAATTATATTAGGCAAGTTCAAGGTCTTTATAGCACCTTTAGTATAATTGATTTAATAGATATTTTGTTTGTAGCATTGTGCCTTTTCATAATCATTAGAATTATTAGAGAAACAAGAGCAATGCAACTTGTTGTCGGCTTTGTTTTACTCGCTATTCTCTATTCAGTTGTTACTCTGTTTGGGATGAATGCGTCGAGTTTTATTATGAAAACTATCTTCTCAAATATCTTGCTCATTTCGGTAATCCTATTCGGCCCTGAAATCAGAAATATTCTTGAGCAGGTAGGTAAGGGCGCTACTAGAAAATCTTTCAAGTCAATAATGAAATCTGGCGTAGCTCTTGAAGCAATTGAAATTCAAAATGCGATCGACGCAACCTGTAAGGCTTGCGTTGAAATGGCTGATAATAAAGTCGGTGCATTGATTGTTTTTGAGAAAGAAACATTGCTCGGCGAAATTGTTAAAAGCGGTACTTTAGTTAATGCGCAAACATCTAAGGAAATGATAGAAAATATCTTCTATCCAAAAGCTCCGCTACACGATGGCGCTATGGTAATTAGTAATGGCAAGATTCACGCAGCTGGTTGTATTTTGCCACTTACAAATGATATAAATATTTCTTCTGCACTAGGTACTAGACACCGTGCGGCAATCGGCTTGTCTGAGCAAAGCGACGCTATTATATTCGTAGTCAGTGAAGAAACTGGCGCTATTAGTGTTGCACAAAATGGCGTGCTTAGAAGAGATATTTCAAGTGGCGATATGCGTGACATATTGACTACAAACTTCCTTCCTTTAAACAATTCTTCTAACGATAAGAAAATCACTAAAATTGTAAGGAGGATGAAAAAATAATGGAAGAAAACAAAAAAGCAAAATCGAAGTTTAATGTAAAGAAACTCATTACTAATGATAAATATTTGATTATTCTTTCACTCGCACTTGCTATTATTATATGGACTGTTACTTCTATAAATGTTGGCGTTGACCAAGAAAAGACTATCAAAGTGGAAGTCCCAATCAAACTCGGAAATCAAGTTGCTGACAATCTTGGTATGCAGTTCTATTCTAGTCAAGAAACTGTTCAAATTAGTGTTAAGCTAAGAGGCGCTAAATATATGGTCGGTCAAGTTAACGAGGAAGACCTTAAAATCAATTTTGATACTAGCGCAGTTAGTAAAACTGGCGAGCAGGCAATTCCAATTTTGATTTCAAGCGCTAATGATAGATTAGAGTTTAATATCGAGGATTATTATCCTACTCAAGTAAACGGATATTTCGATGTTAGTGAAACTAAGACAGTTGATGTTACTGCTAACTATAATAGGGACTTTGTTCCAAAGGGTTATACTGTTGGTAAGCCTATAATGACTGATGAACAAATCGTTGTTACCGGTCCTAAGACTTATGTTGATAAGGTTCAAGGCGCAGCAGTTAATATCAGTGTTCCAAATGCTGAAAAGTTAACAGAACAGTACAAAGGCGAGTACCCAATCGAAATTATTGGCGACGGCATCGAATATAAATATTTAACATTGAAGTCAAAGACAAATGATGTTCAAATTGATAAGATTGGAGTAACTCTTCCAGTTCTTAAAGTTTGCAAGCTACCTGTTGTTGCTAAACTAGAGGGAACACCTGCGAACTTAGATCCTAACGCTATTACAATTACTTGTAAGCCAGATATAATTAACGCTGGTATTCTTGATACCGCTGGCATTCAAGAGGCTACTGCTGGAGTAATCAACTTTAATGAAATTCCTGCTGGTGGCAAGACATTCTATTTCGACCCATCAACTCTAAATGGTATTACCGTTTTAGATGATATTGAGTCAATCGAAGTTAAAGTCGATGTTAACAAAGACTATATTGAAAAAGATGTTTATGTTGATATGAAAGATATTGAACTTGTTGGCGTTCCAGACGGCTACAAGGCAGTTGTTAAGTCAATGAGTAGTGATGCAATCAGCGTTATTACTAATGCTGATAATGTAAGTTCAATCAAATCATCATCAATTTCAATGAAGTGTGACTTGTCTAAGAGCTCAAGCAACAATGTTTATACAGTAGATGTTGTTTTGAACGACAAATCAAGCTGGGTATATTCGACATATACTGCTGTAATTGAGCTTAAACAAGAAAAATAATACAAAAAATAGTAAAACTCACTAATATATTTTTTATTAGTGAGTTTTATTTTGTTCTATTGTATAAAATAACAATTTATAATAAATTTGTTGTTGACTAAACAGTGATAATTATATATAATTATTCTAGTTTGGAGAGGTGCGAAAACGCCTAATATTGAAAGGATTATAGCAATGACTGTTTTGATTAAAAATGCACTAGTTTATTTGGCAAAATGCTTCAAAAAATCAGATGTTTTAGTTAAAGGTTCAGTTATTGATGCTATCGGTGACTCTATTGATGCTTACGGTGTTGACCGTGTTATTGATGCACAGGGTAAGTATTTTTTGATACCGGGTCTCGTTGATGTACATGTTCATCTTCGTGAACCCGGTTTTTCTTATAAAGAGACGATTAAAACCGGTTCTATGGCTGCCGCTAAGGGTGGCTATACAACAGTTTTAACTATGCCTAACTTAAATCCTGCTCCTGATTGTGTTGAGAACTTAAAGGTTCAAACAGACATTATCAAAAAGGATGCAGTTATCAATGTTTACCCATTTGCAACTATTACTAAAGGACGCAAGGGTGTTGGCGAGTTAGTCGATTTTGAGAAGATGACTGACGCAGTTGGCTTTTCTGACGACGGTTGTGGCGTTCAAACTGATGAGCTTATGCATAACGCTATGAAAGAGTGTGCTAGACTTGGCAGAGTTATTTCTGCTCACTGTGAAGTTAACTCGTTGTTAAACGGTGGTTACATCCATGACGGTGAGTATGCTAAGGCACATAACCATAGAGGCATTTGTAGCGCAAGATATCCAAATTGCTAGAGATTGCGAATTTGCAAAGCAAACTGGTTGTCGCTACCATGTTTGCCACATTTCAACTGAGGAATCAGTTAATATTATCCGCAAGGCAAAAGCAAGGGGTATAAAAGTTACTTGCGAAACTGGACCACATTACTTGACTATGTGTGAAAATGATTTACAAGAGGACGGAAGATTTAAAATGAACCCACCTCTTCGTAGCGAAAAAGATAAAGAAGCACTTATTGAGGGTATGCTCGACGGTACTATTGATGTTATCGCAACTGACCACGCTCCTCACTCAGCCGAAGAAAAATCAAAGGGCTTAGAGAAAAGTGCTATGGGCGTTGTAGGTCTTGAAACTGCATTCGCCGTTATGAATACTAAATTTGTTAAAACCGGAATTATTCCGTTTGAAAAATTGGTCGAGCTTATGAGCATTAGACCAAGAGAAATATTTAATCTTGACGGTGGCAAAATTGCTGTCGGCGAGGTTGCTGATTTAGCTTTAGTTAGTCTTGATGATGAGTGGACTGTTGAGCCTAAAGATTTCGTATCTATGGGCAAGGCTACACCATTTGAGGGCTGGAAGCTACAAGGTAAGAATTTAATGACTATATGTAAAGGAGAGATTGTATATGAAGCCTTATAATAAAAAAGTTGTTCTTGAAAACGGTAAGGAATTTTATGGCTATGGCTTTGGTTCAAACAAGCAATCAGTTAATGAGCTTGTATTTGATACTGGCGTTGTAGGCTATCAGGAGGTTATTTCAGACCCAGCATTTACTGATGTTACAGTTTGTATGACTTACCCTCTTATCGGTAACTATGGTGTTAACGAGGAGGACTTCGAATCTAAAGTTCCTACACTTGGTGGTCTTATTGTTAGAGATTACAATGATTTCCCATCAAATTTCCGTTATACAAAAACTCTTTCAGAATTGCTTGAAGATTATGACATCCCAGCTATTACTGGTGTAGACACTCGTGCTATCACTAGAATCATTCGTGATGAGGGTAGCCAAAAGGTTCTTATCTGCGACATCGATGTTCCTACTGAAGAAGCAGTTAAGATTTGTAGAGATTACGAAATTCCAAAGGATAAGGTTGCTAAGGTTTCTTGCAAAAAACGTTGGTATAGCCGTACTCCTAACCATAAATTTGATATTGTTGCTATTGACTGTGGTATTAAATTGAGCATTGTTCGCAAGCTCAACGAAAAGGGCTGTAATGTAACAGTTGTACCTTACAACTCAACAGCTAATGATATTATGAAAATGCACCCAGACGGCATTTTAGTATCAAGCGGTCCTGGCCTTGCTGAAGATTTGCCAGAGGTTGTAGAGGTTGTTAAGTCATTAAAGGGTGTTAAGCCAATGCTTGGTATTGACTTAGGTCACGAAATCATTTGCCTTGCTTGTGGTGCTAAGCTCACTAAATTGGCTGCTGGTCACTTTGGTGGTAACCACCCAATCAGAAATCTTAAAGATAATAAAATTAAAATTAGCGCACAAGGTCATGCTTACGCAGTTGATATTGATTCACTCAAGGATACTGAGTTAGAACTTACTTATGTTGACGTTCTTGACGGCGCTGCAGAGGGCGTTGAATCTAAGGAGAACAAGATTATATCTGTTCAATTCCACCCAGAAGCAGCAGGTGGCCCAAATGACTGCGCTTACATATTTGATGAATTTATTGAGTTATTAGAAAAGGAGGCTGAGTAATATGCCAAAGCGTACAGATATTCATAAAGTCTTAGTTATAGGCTCAGGTCCTATCATTATCGGACAAGCAGCCGAGTTTGACTATTCAGGTACTCAAGCTTGCCTTGCTTTAAAAGAAGAGGGTTATGAGGTAGTTCTTATCAACTCAAACCCAGCAACTATTATGACTGACACAGATATTGCTGATAAAGTATATATGGAGCCAATCAACCTTGAATATGTTGCTAAAATTATTCGTCACGAAAGACCAGACGCAATTTTACCATCATTCGGTGGTCAAACAGGTCTTAACCTCGCTGTTCAACTTGCTAAAAAAGGCGTATTAAAAGAGTGCGATGTTGAAATTCTCGGTACTAATTTTGACGCTATTGAAAGAGCAGAGGACAGAGAGTTATTCAAAGAATTATGTGAAGACTTAAACGAGCCAGTTATCGCAAGTGAAATTACAAACACACTTGAGGACGGCTTGAAAGCAGCTGAACATATCGGCTACCCAGTAGTTCTTCGTCCAGCATTCACATTAGGTGGTACTGGCGGTGGCTTCGCTGATGATCCAGAAGAATGTGAGCTTATGCTTAAAAACGCACTTGCACTTTCTCCAGTTCACCAAGTTCTTGTTGAAAAATCAATCAAGGGCTATAAGGAAATCGAATTTGAAGTAATGCGTGATGCTAACGATACTGCTATCACAATTTGTAGTATGGAAAATATGGACCCAGTTGGCGTTCATACTGGCGACTCAGTTGTTGTTGCTCCAGCTCAAACACTTACAAATAAAGAGTATCAAATGCTCCGTGATTCAGCATTGAAGATTATTAGAGAGTTAAAGATTGAGGGCGGTTGTAATGTTCAATTCGCACTTGACCCACACTCATTCCAATATTATTTAATCGAGGTTAACCCTCGTGTTAGCCGTTCATCAGCTCTTGCTTCTAAGGCTTCTGGCTTCCCAATCGCTAGAGTATCAGCTAAGATTGCAGTTGGTATGCACCTTGATGAAATTCAAATTGCTAATACACCAGCATCATTCGAGCCTTCAATCGACTATGTTGTTACTAAGATTGCTCGTTTCCCATTCGATAAATTTGCTGATGCTAACAATACACTTAATACTCAAATGAAAGCTACTGGCGAGGTTATGTCAATCGGCAGAACAATGGAAGAATCACTTCTTAAAGCTGTTCGTTCATTGGAAACAGGCGTTTGCCATATCTACAACAAGAAGTTCGATGAGTATTCAGAAGAACAACTTTTAGACTATATCAAGATTGGCACAGATGATAGATTATACGCTATCGCTCAACTTATCCGTCTTGGTGTTGACCTTGTTCGTATCTATAACAATACAAAGATTGATATGTTCTTCCTCGATAAGATTAAGAACATCGTTGATTTTGAAGATACACTTATCAAAAATGTTGATGATATTGAAACACTTAAAGATGCTAAGAAGATTGGCTTCTCAGATAAGTTCATCGGTATGTGCTGGAAAAAGTCTGAATCTGACATCTTCCTTATGAGAAAAGCTAACAATATCTTCCCAGTTTACAAGATGATTGATACTTGCGCTGGCGAGTTTGCTTCTGAAGTTCCTTACTTGTATTCAACATACGAGGACGAGAACGAGTCAGTCGTAACAGACAAGAAAAAGATTATCGTTTTAGGTTCTGGTCCTATCAGAATCGGTCAAGGTGTTGAGTTCGACTATTCAACAGTTCACGCTATCTGGTCAATTCGTAAGGCTGGCTATGAAGCTATCATCATTAACAACAACCCTGAAACTGTATCAACAGACTATACAACATCTGACAAGCTCTACTTTGAGCCACTTACAGTTGAAGATGTTATGAATATTATCACTCTTGAAAAACCTTATGGTATCGTTGTTTCATTAGGTGGTCAAACAGCTATCAACCTTGCTGCTCCACTTGATAAACTTGGTGTTCCAATTATCGGTACTGATGTTGAAGCTATTGATAGAGCTGAAAACAGAGATTCTTTTGAAAAGGTTATGGAACAATTAGCAATTCCTCAACCAAAGGGTCTTGCAGTAACAGATATTGAAGAGGGTGTAAGAGTAGCTGAAAGTATCGGCTATCCAGTTCTCGTTCGTCCATCATTCGTACTTGGTGGTCGTGCAATGCAAATCGTTGCTAACGAGGAGTCACTTCGTCATTATCTTCAAACAGCCGTTGAAATCAACACAGAGCAACCAGTTCTCGTTGATAAATATATTATGGGTAAAGAGCTTGAAATCGACGCTATCTGTGACGGCAAGGATGTATTCATCCCTGGTATTATGGAACACGTTGAGAGAACAGGTGTTCACTCAGGCGACTCAATTTCTGTATATCCAACATTCTCAGTTTCTCAAGAAGCTAAGGATAAGATTATTGACTATACAGTTAAACTTGGTAAGGCAATCGGTATTATCGGTCTTTACAATATCCAATTTATTGTAGACTCAAATGATGATGTATTCGTAATCGAGGTTAACCCTCGTTCATCAAGAACAGTACCATTCTTATCAAAGGCAACTTCAATTCCTATGGCTCACATTGCTACTCAAGTTATCCTTGGCCACTCACTTAAAGAGCAAGGTATCACAGAAGTATATCCTAAGGAAAAGAAGAAATGGTATGTTAAAGCTCCTGCTTTCTCATTCTCAAAATTAAAGGGTATGGATACTTATCTTTCACCTGAAATGAAATCTACTGGTGAAGCTATCGGTTATGATAAGAGCCTTACTCGTGCATTATATAAGGCAATCCAAGCATCTGGTATGAATGTTGCTAACTATGGTACAGTATTCGTAACAATCGCTGACCAAGACAAGCCAGTTGCATTGCCACTCATTAAGCGTTTCTATGACCTCGGTTTCAACATTGAAGCTACTGAGGGTACTGCTAAGTATCTCAAAGAACACGGTATTAGAACAAAGGCTCGTAAGAAGTTAACTGCTGACGATAGTGACGAAATCTTACAAGCACTCCGTCAAGGTCATATCGCTTATGTAATCAATACTATCGATATTAACGCTGGCGACTCACACTCAGATGGCAGTGAAATCAGACGTGCAGCTGTTGATAACAATGTTACAATGTTTACTTCTCTTGATACTGTTAAAGTTTTACTTGATGTACTTGAGGAAATCACACTTGGTGTGTCAACTATTGACGAAGACTAATATTTAGGATGTAATCATTATGTATAAACAAAACTTTTACAATGTTCTTTCTAACAAGCCATTGACTAAAGATATTTATGAAATGGTGCTTGAGGGAGATACACAGTATATAACTAAGCCTGGTCAGTTCATCAATATTGCTATTGACGGCAAGTATTTGCGTCGCCCAATTTCAGTATGTGATTATGACGAAAAGACTATTAAAATTATATACAAGGTTGTAGGCGAGGGAACAGAGATTATGAGCAAAATGCCAGTTGGCACAGTGCTTGATGTTCTTACTGGACTTGGTAATGGCTATGACATTACTAAGTCTACTAAGCCACTACTTATCGGTGGTGGCGTAGGTGTTCCACCTATGTATAACCTTGCTAAAGAACTTATTAAAGCTGGTCAAAAGCCTTATGTTATTTTAGGCTTTAATACTAAGGACGAAATCTTTTACGAAAATGAGTTCAAAGAAATTGGTTGTGATGTAGCTATTACAACTGTTGACGGCTCTTATGGTGTAAAAGGTTTCGTAACAGACGCATTGCCTAGTGACTATGATTATTTCTATACTTGTGGTCCAATGCCAATGTTTAGAGCAATTTATGATGCAACAACTACATCAGGACAGTTCAGCTTTGAAGAAAGAATGGGCTGTGGCTTCGGTGCTTGTATGGGTTGCTCATGCAAAACAAAGTATGGCAATAAGCGTATTTGTAAAGACGGCCCAGTACTTGTTAAGGAGGAAATAATATGGTAGATTTATCTGTAAATCTTGCTGGTATGCAAATGGATAATCCTGTTGTTCCTGCTTCTGGTACATTTGGCTTTGGTAAAGAATTTAA
>RCNI01001842.1_pt1 | contig 10895 bp, 10 predicted proteins | sample 2041151 | NCBI WGS metagenome assembly RCNI01 (sample SAMN09708214, study PRJNA481090) | feces metagenome | isolation source: feces | place: Antarctica: Albino Rookery
TGCTGACCCACGTTGGTATGGATCATGTTCATATGAATGGAAATCTGTGTACCTTGGACCCGGGGACGAAGATCGACCTTGGCGGCATTGCCAAGGGATATGCCTCCGACCGGGTGGCGGAGATCTACGCGGCCCATCATGTGCCCAGAGGTCTGGTCTATCTGGGCGGCAATGTGCTGGCCTGGGGGGATCGGCCTGATGGCAGCCCATGGCGGGTTGGCATTCAGGACCCCAAGGAACCGGATAATCCCGACGGCCTGTTGGGTATCCTCCAGTTGAAGGATGCCTTTGCCATTACCTCCGGCGGCTATCAGCGGAACTTTGAGGAAAACGGACAGTGCTATCACCACATTCTGAATCCGGCCACTGGATATCCTGCGGACAGCGGCCTTACCTCTGTTACGGTGGTGGCAGACAAGGCTGCGGGCAACGGCACCATGTGCGATGCCCTCTCCACGGCCCTCTTCATTATGGGACAGGAGGGCGCTCTGGACTTCTGGCGGGCGCATCGGGAGGACTTTGATCTGGTTCTGGTGACGGCAGATGATCGTGTTCTGGTCACCGATGGCCTTGGAGACGGCTTCCAGCCCGTGGAGGGGAGCGGATACAGCTATGAGACGGTTTCCTGAACTGCGGCCAAACGGCTGGGATGTTCTTGTTCTGGCGGCGGTGCTGATACTGGCTCTGGGTTCTGCCCGCCTTGTCTACGGCGGCAGTGGGGACAGTGAAGGTCTGACTGCTGTCATCTCCGTGGATGGAGCGGAGCAGGAGCGGGTGGAGCTTTCCCACCTCACTGGGACAGAGGAGAGAACCATCAGCGCCGGCGGCTATACCTTATATTTAATGGTATCCCCTGATGGGGCGGAAATTCGGGAGTCCGACTGCCCAACCCAGGACTGCGTTCACACCGGGAAGATCACCCGACCGGGGCAGAGCATTGTGTGCCTGCCTGCCCGGGTATCAATTCAGCTGGTGGGTACTGGGACAGATGACGGCTTGGATGCCGTCATCGGATAAGGGGGCGCTGTATGAAACTGACCACAAAACAGCTGACCCTCTGTGCGCTGCTGACGGCGCTGGCCCTTGCCCTCTCCTATGTGGAGAACTTTCTGCCGCTGTCTCTGGCTATTCCCATCCCCGGCATCAAGCTGGGACTTGCCAACATTGTGACGGTGTTTGCCCTTTACGCCCTCGGCCCAGGGCAGGCGCTGATGATCCTGCTGGCCCGGTGTCTGCTGGGAGCGGTGTTTGCGGGCAATATGAATGCGTTGATCTTCTCCCTGCTGGGCGGTGTTTCTGCCATGCTGGTGGAGATTTTGCTGAGCCGCCTGCCCAAGCTCTCTGTCTACGGTGTTTCCGTGGGCGGTGCGGCGGCCCATAACTGCGGACAGGTGGCGGCGGCGGTGCTGACGCTGGGGAATACGGCACCCCTCTATTATCTGCCGATTCTGCTGGGGGTATCCCTCTTTACCGGTGCCCTGACAGGATTGCTGGCTGCCTGCCTGTTTCGGGCGCTGGGCCATACCGATCTTTTAAAGGAGTGAGACCATGAGTTCCAGGGACAAAAAAGATGAAATCATTCTCCAACAGCTTGAGGTGATCCGCTCCATGACCGAGCGGAATATCCGCTCTATGAACAGTGACTTCTGGGGCAGACCACAGGATGCAGTGCCCGAACAAGGGGAAAAGCAGGAGAAGAAAACCGCTGCTGCGGAGAAGCCTGAGCCGGAACAGGCAGAGGAGGTACAGCCTCCTGAGAAAATCGAGGATCTGCTGGCGGAGCTGGACAATTACATCGGTCTAACTGCGGTGAAGGCGGAGGTTCGCTCCCTGATTAACATGGTGCGCATCAGCAAAATGCGGGAGGAGCAGAAGCTGCCCAACGCGGATCTGTCTCTCCATATGGTGTTCTCCGGCAATCCAGGCACCGGCAAAACCACCATTGCCCGACTCATGGCCCGAATTTATCACAGTCTGGGTATCCTTTCCAAGGGACAGCTGGTGGAGGTTGACCGCAGCGGTCTGGTGGCTGGCTATGTGGGGCAGACGGCCCTGAAAACGGCCAAGGTGCTGGAAAAGGCTCTGGGCGGCGTGCTGTTTGTGGATGAGGCCTACGCCCTGAACGGCGGCGGGGAAAACGATTTTGGCCAGGAGGCCATTGACACCATTTTGAAAGCCATGGAGGATCACCGGGACGATCTGGTGGTGATCGTGGCAGGCTACGACGAACTGATGGATACCTTCATCCACTCCAATCCCGGTCTGGAATCCCGGTTCAATCGCTTCCTCCACTTTGACGACTACTCCATTGAGGAAATGATGGGGATTTTCCACATGCGGTGCAAAAAGTCCTGCTACACCGTAGATGAGGAGGCAGAAAAGGAGATGCGTCTGCTTCTGGCCGAGGAAAACACAGACCCAAAATCCTTCGGCAACGGCCGCGGTGTGCGGAACCTCTTTGAAAAGCTGCTGGTGCAGCAGGCTAATCGGCTGGCTACAAATGACGATGTGACCCGTGAGGAACTGATGTCCATTACAGTGGAGGATGTTCGGGCGGTTCGGGAGGCCGAGCGGCTGGAACGGGAGAAAAACTGACAAAAAGCGCCGGGGTATGACTACCCTATGCAGCAGGTGTCATCTGCTTCAAAATCCGCGGACGAACCAACGCCCGCGGATTTTTTGTGCAGGCAGCGGTTGCCGCTTGCAATCTATTCGGCGATGGGATACCATAAGAACGATTCTAAGATAGGTAACACCGTCCTGCCCGTGGGGCAGGAGCGTTGATAGAGGAGAAACGACCATGAATATCCGTAAATTGGAGGCCTTTGTACGGGCCGTTGAGCTGGGCAGCCTGTCCAAGGCGGCGGAGGAGCTGGGCTATACCCAGTCCGGCATCAGCCACATGATGCAGTCTCTTGAGGAGGAAATCGGCTTTCCTCTGATGACCCGCACCTCTGCCGGTATCACCCCCAACAGTGAGGGCGACCTGCTGCTGCCCTACATTCGCCAGCTGCTCAGCACCAACGAGGCGTTGGAGCAGTATATCGCCAAAATCAAGGGCGCCGACACGGGCCGCATCCGCATTGCGTCCTACGCCAGCGTGGCAACCTACTGGATGCCGGACATCATCCGGGACTTTCAGAAGGACTTCCCCAATGTAGAGGTGCAGATCACCGAGGCTGGCTCCAACGTCATTCAGGGCATTATGGAGCGCCGGGAAGCTGACCTGTGCCTGTATGCCGGCGGTGAGCGTCAGGAATTTGACTGGCTGCCTCTGTGCCAGGATCAGATGTTTGCTCTGGTGCCTCCGGGTCATCCTCTGGCCAAGCTGGATGCTGTGCCCCTGAATGCCTTCCTGGAGGAGGACTTCATTATGCCCATGCCCGGCTACGACGGCGAGGTGCACACCATTCTGGATAAGCTGGAGCACTGGCCCAATATCCTCTTCTCCGCGTGCAGCGACTACGCCATCATCAATATGGTCACCAATGGCCTGGGCGTTTCCATCCTGCCGGAGCTGCTGCTGCGCAACTACAAAAATGACGCAGTGGCACTGCCTATGGACCCGCCTCAGTATCGGATGCTGGGCATGGGCGTTCCCCAGATCAAAAACGCGCCCCCAGTGACCCAGAACTTCATGCGCTATGTGCAGAATTATGTGCATGGCCTGGATCACAAATAAAAACCACTTTTACGATGAATGTGGCCCCGGTTGTCTGTCAGTGTGCTATACTGAACACGACCGGGGCTATTTTTGTGTCCAAAGCAGGACGGAAAAACGATTGCGCTCCCTGCTTTGCAAGAACAGCGCAGCTGAAAAAATTAGCAAGATTTTAACAAATACATTGACGCAGGGTTGTTTCTTCGGATAGAATAGACCTGAAATCAATGGACAATTCAGCAAAAAAACCAATATTTACAGGAAAGGATGAACATCGTGGCTGCTTTTGAGACTATTCTGCTGATCGGAGTTCTGATTACCGCAGGATCGATTTTGCTGACCCGCCGCATTCATATGGCGGTGGGCACATATATGGTGTTCTCCTTTCTGCTGGCGATCCTCTGGGGAATCCGTTACGGGATCAAGCCGCTGGTGGCAGAGCTGGGTGTAGGCGTAGTGGTTACGGGGCTTCTCTTCTACTTCGTCATGCGGAAACTGCGGGAGGAGAAAGGACACCGGGATGAATAAGAAGAAGGAAAAGTCCTCTCTGCGCAGTCAGCTGGTGTCTTGGGTGGACGGAGATCGGGAAACCCATGACCCGACGCTGTTTGTGATGGAGCAGCGGCCGCCCCGCTTTGTTCCGCCTACGGAGGAGGAGCGTGAGGAGCGGGAGCAGCGTCGGCTGCACCACTTTTTCAACTGGTATCCTCTGGCCGCGCTGATTCTGTGCGGCATTTTGATGGGGGTGCTGATGGCGGCTGTGCTGAAAATGCCTGAGGAAGGCCTGGTTCAGCTGGGCGAGAGTCTGGTCACCGGCAGCTGGGAATTGGAGCTGCTGGGAGAGTGCTGCCTGCTGTTTCTCTCCGTCAGCGGCGTTCGGCTGCTGCTGCGGGGCCGAAAAGAGGAGCAGAAAGTTTTGGAAACCTGGGCCGAGCTGGACAAGCATCTCTTGCTGGGCTATATGCTGGGCGGGGCGGCACTGCTGATTATTCTGGTGATGATGCTGGGCGGTATTGCCGGAGGCGCGGCCACCGGTGCGCTGCTGGCTGTTCCCCCGCTGGTGACGGGGGGCAAGCTGCTGCGCTGCCGTGGATATGCCCAGACGGGAAGCCTGCTGCTGTGTGTGATTCTCAGCGGCATTTCCATCTATGCCGGAACCAATGGCTATGTGGAGGCGGAGATCCTGACCATGGAACTTTTGAAGCTGGCTGCCGGACTTTCCGCCGCCTGTGCGGTATACAATATCTGTTCACTGGCTGCGGAAAACCGGGCAGCTGATCTGGATGCGTGAAAGGAGGCCGCTATGGAGGTCATTGTTGAAAACCGCTATGCCATTACGGCGGTGCTCCTGTTTGGCATTGGCTTTTGCACGGTGCTGCTGAAGCAGAACCTGCTGAAAAAGCTGCTGGGCTTTAATGTCATGATTGATGCAGCCTGCTGGCTGCTGGCAGAGCTTGCGCCTGTCGGTGAGGATCTGGATATTGACCAGCTGGTGATGATGGGCATTGCACTGGCCTCGGCGGTGACGGCCTTTACGCTGGCGCTGCTGTGGCGGGTTTACCACCGATATGGCACCATCCGGATAAAGGAGATCCTGCATCTGGCGAGGAGGGATGAGGAATGATGGGCGCGTGGATGGAAGCCCTGCCCATTGCCAGCATCCTTCTGGCTCTGGCCGGTGCTGTGGTCACCAGTGTCATGGGCAAGGTGCGCCATGCCTATTGGACATCTATATGGACCAACGTGGGCGTGGGGCTGCTGTCCCTGCTGGCCACGCTCTACACCTTACAATATGACACCGGCATCGGCTATGCCATCAGCGGCCGGAGTCTCCTGTGGGCGGGGCCGCTCCAGACTTCGATGGCCGTGACCTTTGCAGCCGTTATGTCGGCATCCCTTGCCGGAGGACGGCGGGATCTGTTTCGGGATATTCCGCCCCATTCCTTCTATTTCACGGCTACGGAAATGCTGTTGGCGGCCCTCTTGGTGCTGCTCTATGCCAACGATGCCTTTGTGGGCTATGTCTTTTTGGATGTTGCCACCATTGCCGCCTGTGTGCTCATCATTGCCAAGGGCAGCGGCCCCAACTTTATCGGCGGCATTCGATACCTCTTTATGAGTATGCTGGGCTCCGGACTCTTTCTGCTGGGCCTGAGTTTCCTGAACGGCCTTGCGGGAACGCTGCTGATCCCCGGTCTGGAAGAACCCATTCTCCGTCTCCATCAGACGCAGGTGTACTATGTGCCGCTGGCCGTGACTGTGGGTTTGCTGATTGCAGGGCTTGGCATCAAGAGTGCCATGTTCCCCTTTTACCTCTGGCTGCCGGATGCCCACGGCGGCACCACCACCAGCTCCTCGGCCATTATGTCGGGTCTGGTCATCAAGGGCGGTGTGGTTATGCTCATTACCCTGATGTTCAAGGGCTTCTCTTTGGAACTGCTGGTGGATCTGGGCGTGGCGGACGTGCTGCTGCTGGTGGGTGCGCTGGGCATGCTCAGCGGTGCCATTGCCGCCATGCGGCAAAGACACGTCAAGCGGATGCTGGCCTTTTCCACAGCCGGACAGATGGGCTACATTTTTATGGGCCTGGGCCTTGGCACTACGGCGGGCATGGTGGCCTCCTGCTTTCACATTCTGGTTCACGCCTGCTGTAAGCCCCTGCTGTTTATCTGCGCTGGCCGCCTGTCGGATATCAGCGGCCACCATCGCAGTATGCAGAATCTCCGGGGCAGCGCCTACCGGGATATTGTGGCCGGTATCGGCTTTACGGTGGGCACCCTCTCCATGATCGGCATACCCATGTTCGGCGGCTTTGTATCCAAACTCTACTTTTCCAGCGCGGCAGTGTCCACCAACCGGACGACCCTGACCTTGCTGACCATCGCTCTGACCACGGTATTCAATGCCCTTGCCTATGTACCGGCAGTGCTGGCCATCTGGGATCGGCCCGGCCCGGAGGAGAGTGAGCGTCTGGTGAAGAACTCTACGCCGGAGGAGCTGGCGCCTGATTTCAGCTTCAGGACGGCGGCGGTGCTGCTGACCCTGGCGATTTTTGTGCTGGGCATTTTCTACCATCCCATTACCGACATTCTGATGGCCGGCGTCCGACTGATGCAGTAACGCCTGCCCGAAACCGGAGGAAAACCATGCTCTTACTCCTGCCCATTCTGGTGCCCCTGCTGGGCGGCATTCTGGTGTTCTATCAGAAAAGTGAACAGAGACGCAATTGGCTGACCCTGGCGCTGGTGCTGGGGTCTGCGGTGCTGGCCTTGCTGGTCTGCACACTGCCCACCCGAACTGTGCCCTTGCTGACCATTCACAACAGCCTGACCCTGGCCCTGACCAATGATCGAATGGCCAAGTTCTTTCTGGTGCTGGTCAGCTGCATTTGGACGCCGGTGCTGGTGTTTTCCCGGCCCTATATCCACCATGCAGGGCGGGAGCGCAGCTTTATGGGCTTTTACACCATAACCCTGGGCACGCTGATGGGTCTGGCCCTTGCGGCAAACTTTGTGACCCTCTATATGTTCTTCGAGCTGATGAGTATGCTGACGGTGCCTTTGGTGCTCCACAGCGCTACAAATACCGCCAGAAGGGCCGGATTCAAGTATTTGGGCTTCTCCGTCTTTGGCGCCGGTATGGCACTGGCGGGTTACTTCTTTGTGGCCTACTATATGGCGGTGCCGGACTTCACCCCCGGCGGTGCCATTAACCTGGTTATGGGCGCAAAGCACCGGGAACTGCTGCTGACGGCCTACTGCATGATGATCGTGGGCTTTGGCGCAAAGGCGGGTATGATGCCCATGCAGTCCTGGCTGCCCTCGGCCCATCCCGTGGCCCCGGCCCCGGCCTCGGCTGTGCTGTCCGGTGTCATCACCAAGGGCGGCGTGCTGGCCATTATCCGGGTGACCTACTACATGTTCGGCGCGGATTTCCTGGCGGGAAGTTGGGCTCAGCGGGTCTTGCTGACCCTTGCACTGACCACGGTGTTTGTGGGCTCCATGCTGGCCTATCGGGAAAAGCAGCTCAAGCGGCGACTGGCCTACTCTACGGTCAGTCAGGTCAGCTACATCCTCTTTGGCTTGTTTCTGCTGACACCGGAGGGAACTGCGGCGGCACTTTTGCAGCTGGTATTCCACGCCATTGCCAAAAACGTCCTGTTTCTGGGTGCGGGTGCCATCATCTTTGCCACTGACTATACCCGAGTGGATCAGCTGCGGGGCATCGGCAAGCAGATGCCGGTGACGCTGACCTGCTTCACCCTGGCCTCTCTCTCCATCATCGGCATCCCGCCCATGGCGGGCTTTGTCAGCAAGTGGTATCTGCTCTCTGCCGGTTTGGAGGCCCCCCTCCATGGCTTCGGCATTGCAGGACTGGTGATTCTGATTATCTCGGCACTGCTGACGGCGGGATATCTGCTGCCCATCATCACCAACGGCTTTTTCCCCGGCAAGGACTACACCTGTGAGAGGCGGGAGGTCGGTGTCCATATGCTCTGGCCGCAGCTGTTCTTTGCGCTTTTGGGGCTGGCCCTTGGGCTGATACCCGGCGGCCTGCTGGATTGGGTGAGCGCCATGAGCACCAGATTGTTCCTCTGAAATGAAGTTTCGATTTCTCAAGAAAGGAGTGACGGCATGTACCGGATTTTGACCTTGCCGATTCTGATTCCCATGCTGATGGGACTTGGCCTGCTGATTTGGCAGCCCGAAGATCATCGCATCCGTAAAGCCTACGTGACGGCGGCTGCGGTGCTGACCTCCGCCGTTGCCCTGATCTGCATTTATCTGAACTTCACTCAGGGCAGCAGCCTGTTGGCCTGTATTCTGGTGCGGTTTTCCGAACTTTTCTCCATCTCTCTGCGGCTGGACGGTGCAGGTATGGTGTACGGCACGTTGGTAGCCGTCCTGTGGCCGCTGGCCACGGTGTACGCGCTGGACTATATGGCCCATGACGGGCATCAGAACCGCTTTTTCTCCTTCTGGCTGCTGACCTATGGCGTGGTGCTGGGCATTGCCTTCTCTGAGGACTTTTTATCCCTGTATTTCTTCTATGAGCTGATGACCCTGACCTGCCTGCCCATGGTGATGCACAAAATGGATGCCAAGGCCCGGTTTGCGGGACGGAAGTACCTGATCTACTCTCTGGCAGGTGCGTCCTTTGCCTTTATGGGTATTGTGTTCCTGCTCCAGTACGGCGTGGGACACCTGAATTTTACCTACGGCGGCGTGCTGAGTCCTGCAAAAGTGGCAGGCAACGAGACGGCACTGCTGGTGGCTTTTGTAGCGGCCTTTTTCGGTTTCGGTGTCAAGGCAGCCATCTTCCCCTTCCACAGCTGGATGCCCGATCTGGTGGTGTCACCCACCCCGGTTTCCGCGCTGCTCCATGCGGTTGCCGTGGTCAAGGGCGGCGTGTTTGCCATTGTGCGGCTGATCTATTTCGGCTTCGGTGCCCCCTTCCTGGCGGGCACCTGGGCTCAGACCGTGGTGATGACGGCTACCATCATCACCATTGTCTACGGTTCTGCCCGGGCCCTGCGGACACCCCATCTGAAGCGCCGACTGGCTTTCTCCACCCTGAGCAACCTCTCCTATATTCTCTTTTCCCTTACCCTTATGTCCCCGGTGGGGCTGCTGGGCGGACTGGTTCACATGATCTATCACGCCTTTACCAAAATCACCATGTACTGCTGTGCAGGCTCCATTCTGCATCAGGAGGGGCAGGAGTACATCTATGAAATGGAGGGACTGGGGCGGCGTATGCCCATCACTTTCGGACTCTTTACCCTGGCGTCCTTTGCTCTGATCGGCGTACCACCGCTTGGAGGCTTTACGGGCAAGTGGATGATCTCTGAGGCGGCAGTGGCCTCCGGAAATCCTCTGGCTTATGCCGGTATTGCCGCCTTGATTATGTCCACGCTGCTGACGGCATTGTATCTGCTGACGCTGGTGGTGCGGGCCTACTTCCCCCTTGAAGAGAAGGAGCTGGATGTGGCTGCGGAGATCCATGAACCCGGTTGGGGCACCATCGTGCCCATGAGCCTGATGATGGCGGCGGGTGTGGTACTGGCCCTGTGCTCCGACCCGCTGATCCGGCTGCTGCAAAGCGTCAGCACCGGACTGCTGTAAGGGGGGGCGTATGGAGATTATACTGATGTTGTTTCTGGTGTTGTTCCCCATGGCGGCAGCGCCGTTGATCTATGCCGCAAGCCGGCACAGTACCCGACTGCGGAATGGGGTGATCTGCTCTGTTCCTGCGCTGGAACTGGCTGCTGCGGCAGCACTCATGGTGCAGCCATCTGCGGTTGTGGAGCTGCCCGGCATTTGCGGCGTTGGACTCAGCTTTACGGCGGGGGGACTGCGGACACTGCTGGTGCTGTTGGCGGCGGTTCTCTGGCAGGCTTCGGCCCTTGCCAGCCCCTCCTATTTCAAGGATGGCCCAACCACCAACCGCTACTATCTCTACTGGCTGCTGACTCAGGGGGCTCTGATGGGGGTATTCCTGGCCGGTGACCTCTTTACCCTCTTTGTGTTCTTTGAGATGATGTCCTTTGCCTCCTACGTCTGGGTGGCTCAGAACGAGACGGAGGAGGCTCTGCGGGCGGCAGAGACCTATCTGGCCATTGCCGTCATCGGCGGTATGGCGCTGCTTACCGGCTTGCTGCTGCTCCAGCATCTGCTGGGCACGCTGACCATCGGGGAACTGCGGACGGCGGCAGAGGCCATGGCAGTACAGCACCGCTCCGGGCTCTATGTGGCCGGAGGTCTGTGCCTGGTGGGCTTCGGTGCCAAAGCGGGCATGTTCCCGCTGCATATCTGGCTGCCCAAGGCACACCCGGTTGCCCCGGCTCCGGCCTCGGCGCTGCTGTCCGGCATCCTGACCAAAAGTGGTGTATTCGGCGTGCTGATCGTTTGCCGGGAGCTGTTCTGGTCGGATATCCCCTGGAATGGTGTGGTGCTGTTTCTGGCAGTTATCACCATGGTGCTGGGCGCAGTGCTGGCGGTGTTCTCCGTGGATTTGAAGCGGACGCTGGCCTGCTCCTCCATGTCTCAGATCGGTTTCATTCTGGTGGGCGCTGCCATGCAGGGCTACCTCAACGGTGAAAATGCGCTGGCGGCACTGGGAACGGTGCTGCACATGATGAATCACTCCCTCATTAAGATGGTGCTGTTTATCGGTGCGGGGGTGATTTACCTCAGCACCCACTCCCTGAACCTCAACGATATCCGGGGCTGGG
>RCNI01001843.1_pt1 | contig 10892 bp, 13 predicted proteins | sample 2041151 | NCBI WGS metagenome assembly RCNI01 (sample SAMN09708214, study PRJNA481090) | feces metagenome | isolation source: feces | place: Antarctica: Albino Rookery
TAGTTATTGATAATAGATTAAAAGCTAAGAATTTTAGCCCCAGGTCTATTAAGTTACACAAATAAAAAATAAAGAAAGGGTCTAAGGATAAAAGATTAATTAGACAAAGGTGAATAAAATGGAGAACTTAAAAGAAGTAAGAGCAATGAGAATCAATGGAGGATTAATGGCTTCAGGTAAAATAAAGTCATTAAATGAAAAAAGAAGAGAGAAAGGAATGAATACAATGATTCAAGTAACAGAAGAGAGAGTAGAAACTATTGATACATGTATGTTTAATAAGATAAGTGCTAATAAGCAAGCATACAATAAACACTTAGAGGATCTAGCATATGATAGATGGTTAGATGAACAATATGAACAACAAGCTAGAGAAAGAAAGATATCATATAAGATATCATCTATATTTAGAGCAATAGCTAGAGATTTAGCAGGTAAATAAGATATAAACAAAGGAGATAAAGTGATGAATAAAGCAAACAATTATAGATATGAATTAGAGAGATTAAAACCATTTAATAACTTTATAGTAGAAGGTAAGGTAGAGTGTATTAGTAGTAAGTTTACAGATAGCTTCTCTGGAGGATATAGAACTAAGACTATGCTATTAACAAATGTATGTATAGTATTAAGATCTAAGAAAGATAAAAGACTACATGTAGTACTAAGATTAGATCACATATGGATAGCAGAAGACACTAACACTGTACCTAGAGATAAGAACACTGAAATAGGTGACATAGTTAAGTTTAGAGGTAGAGTTTATGAGTATAAATATAGTCATGGAGCTATACAATTAGGTATTAAACAAAGCATGAAAGGACATGTAAATGTAACAAAAGGAATAAGCTATAAGATATTGTATAAGTAATATAGATTATGCCTATATATGCATTATGTATATATAGGTATAGATGTGTATTATATATACACTATGCACAGAGTATGTGGCATTATGGTTAACTAACCGCCCGCTCAATGGAGGTGCAATTATGACAAACTTAAACGTATTAGGAAATGAAAATATAGAAGGAGGAAACAACATGAGAGGACAAGTAGTAATCAAAGCAACAAATAACAATAGTAGAAAGGCTGCTAAGATGAATAAGGAATTACATGATATTATGGCTAAAAGATTTATGAAGCAGAATCTATACAATTGGGCTCCAATCATAAAAATGATAACTATAACAGGAGTAGATGATTTAGAGAATCTAGTTGCAGATATGTACAACACTATAGGAGGTAACAGCCCTGTAATGAGAGAGTTTGTTAAGAGAAACGGAGCTGTTACAGAAGGTGAAGTAGACGTTGTTCAAATTTTACCAGATGGGAGAAAAGCAAGTAGAAAAGTTACTTGTGGAGAAGTAAAAGGTAAGATGAGATATGACTATGTAGATGAAATAGTTCTAGTTCAGTTTAAAGACTTAGAGAAAAATGCTAAAGGTAGAACTAAGAAAGAAAAGAAAGAAGCTAGTGAATTATTAGTTGCTTCAATTCTTGATAACGGCTTATCAATAGTAACAGATGTTAATGGATATGCTGATGTTAGAATAAAAGGTCAAGAAATGGAAGGAGATGTAGTTAATAAAACTATTTCACCATTCATATGGACACCTTCAAATGAACGTAATGGTCAAATATTAATGACTAGTATAGACCATAACGAAGCTTGGGATATATTAGAGACTGTTGGTGGAAGAACAGTTAGTAAATTATTAGAAAAAGGAGAAGAGATGCCAATAGCTAAGTTCAAGAAGTTAGCTTCAAGAATAGGATTATTCGCAACACCAGCTATTAAGTTTGGTAAAATTGGTACAGCTAAGCATGGTTTATTATTAATAAACAGAAACATAGTTGGTGCTGATGATTTTGATAAAATTGCTAAAGGAGTATTAGATTCTGTAGGCGTAGAAATAGATGATAATCAATATGATGGAGCTGTTTGGTTCTCAGCAGAATGGTTATCAGACTGTTTTAAAGAAAATGGATTTAATATTTCACCATCTCAAGCTATATGGTTTTCAGCTCAATTAAGAGTTAATAAGATATATGCTAAAGTATTTGGAGAAGCATTTATCCAAGAGTTAGTTAATATCATGGCTCATAAGTTAATTGAAAACTTAGTAGAAGGTAGAGATTATACTATTATAGGTAATAGAGATAATATCTCAATGATACTAGATAGTAATGGTGCTAAATTATTAGATTTAAACCTAAAAGAGAATTGTGATGTTTACTTATTAGATATAGCTAAGGGTACACAATCAGGTACAGCTATACAAATGACAGATAAGATGGCGATAAAAGATAAAGAAGCTACTTGTAACTTCTTATATAGAAGAGGTATAGAAGAATGTCACAATTATGTAAATGCTATAGGTGATACAACTAAATCTTTGGTAGAAGATGATATAAATGTAACTGAGTATTTAATAAATGTTGCTAAAGTTTACAATGGAGCAATTGCTTCTAAAGTATTCTCTGATCAATATATTGTATCAGGTATATTAAAAGATGCAACTAAGAAACATGAAGCTGCTTATAGAAGAGGTAGAGTAGAATTAAACTCATTATTCCAAAGAGCTTTATTTGATAACACTTATATATTTACTGCTGGTAAATTAGACTCAGTATTAAGAGTTGATAGTAGAGGTGCAATAGAATGTTACTCTACTGATGTATTAGAAATAAATAGAGAAGCAATAGATGCTATAGAAAATGATAATACATTAAATGATTATGAAAAGGATATGAAATTAAGAGAAATATTATCTGCTTGTATTATAAAATATCCTACTCCAGGTACAGAAGAAATAGAATTAGTAATATTCTTAACAGAAAAGCAAATAAATAGAAGACTACAAGGCTTTGTAAAATCAGGTGTGATAAATAAAGAAGAAGCTTTAGTTTTATATAAATACTTTATCTATTCATCATACGGTACAATCAAAATAGCTGCTGATAATGCTGTGAAACACAAATTAGCAGGTTTCGATACAGATTATGATGGATTCGCAGTTGTATTTGAAAAAGAATTAGTTGCGATAATAGAAAAAGTATATGTAGAAAGAACAGAATCATTCCAAGAATCAACTGGTTCAGTAGCTACACATGGTGGTGTTACTCCATTTATTGATTGTGGACATGATGCTAAAAACTATATAGAACTAAATGATAAAAATATTAACGAAAAGAATAAATCAGTACAGAATGAAATAAGTGTTTGGAATAACATATTTAAATAGTATTGATTAAGTAAAAAGATTGTGCAACAGGTTCGGTGAGTGTATACCTTTAAAACTCACCATTAAAATATAAAAATAAAAAGATAAAAAATTAAGGAAATCTTCAGTGTGAAGATATTAGGAGGAAAAAATGATGAAAATATTATTAAACAACAATGGAGCAAATACTTTAATGGAAGCAGTATCAAACGAAATGGTAAAAATAACAGAAGCATCTAAGTTCACAGTTGCTAATGGTGTAGCAGGATTATATAACAGTGAAGAAAGAATAGATAAAAGATTATTAGACACAGCTTTAACTGCAATAGATACTAGAAAATTAGATAACATACAAAGAGCTTTCTCAGTAGCATCTTTTGCAACAGGTTCTATGGTAGGTATAACTACTATAGGTATAGAAACAGCTTTGACTTTAGCTACTTCAACATGTCAATATTTAGATCAAGATGGTAAAGTAAGTATTAAGAAGATTGAAAGAGTTATTAAAGACATTGGTAGAGAAGCAGAAGCTGGATATAGATATGAATCAGTTTTTAAGTACAATGTTAACAAAGCTCTAGCTATAAGTAAATTCAATAGAGCTTCAATATTCATAAGAGTATCTGCTCATGAAATAAAAGCATTTCAAAAGAGAATCAGAAAAATAGATATGACATCTATCCAACCAGAAGATCTTTTATCAATAGCTTATGATATGGATATTATAGGTAGAGCTCTTCAAGAATTATCTATAGACGTTACTAAAGATAAATCAAAAGATATTGGTTATGATATTAACTCATTAATCAATATGACTAATAAAACAAAATCAAATGCTATTAAGAATGCTATTATTAAAAATAACATAGAAGATATAGTATCAGAAAAGATATTTAAAGGAACAATTACTAAGAAATACACAATGGAAGCTATAATTGATGGTAAGCCAATGAGTGAAGTAGATGTTAATGACAAAGAAGAATTAAAGAATGCTTATATCGACAACTTAGGTGGAGATTGTAAAGATGCTATAAATGCTGGTTACATGAAAGGATTTGAACCAATTGTTGAGTTGTTAAAAGTAAGTAACAACGATGCCTACCAAGTATTTAAAAATAGAGTTGAAACAGCTTCTAAAAACTCTAATCAAAAGGATGTTATTATGAATCAAATAATAACTGCTGCTAGAGTTGCTATGGATATTATAAACGATCTATATGGAAAGAAACAATATGATTCTTCTATTACATCTACTTATATAAAAGAAATCGCTGCTAAATTAAGAAATGCTATATATACTATAGGAGCTAAATATGGAGTAGATCCAGTTAATACAGTTAAAATAGCATTATCAGCACCATTTGCTAAAATAGTTGATGGAGAATTAAAAGTAAAAGAAAGACCAACTAGCTTAAGAGCTATATTAGATATCTTCCCAAAAGAATTCGTAGTTGAATATGTATGTAATCCATATGATACAGAAAAAAGCAAAAGAGAAGTAGCTGAATCAGCTTGTTACTTAACTGTTACATTCTCTGACTATGATTTATGTTTAGGAGATGAAATAGAATTTGAAGACAGTTTAGCTATGACTGAATATGGTATGGTTTCAATTAAAGAAAACTTCTCAGGAAAAGCTGTTGTGACAGAAGAAGGATTAAAAGCTATTGTAGATATATACGCATTTGAATATACTAATGCTGTATTCTTAAGTGAAATATATCAAAACAATGAACAAAGCTTCAATGCTCCATTTGTACAACCAGTTTGCTTTACTAAAGAAAGTGATGAATCAAATATAGATACATCAATAGAAATGAACTCTATAAGAGAAAAAATAGATACTTGTTTAGATGCAGGTACTAATGGTGTTTTACTATGTGTAAAAACAAAAGAAGGAAACTTATCAAAGATAGGTAGATTAGCATTCCCTTATCAAGGAGAAATAAAAATAAAAGAATATGTAATAAATACATCTTGTGGAGTTGTATTATTATAATATAAAAATAAGGCATGACTTATATAGTTGTGCCTTTTATTATACTCAAAGATATAAAGTAAAAATGCAAAGAGATTAATAAAGTGAGGTAAGAAAGATGAAAAAGATAGCAATAGAAATAATGGAAAGACAATTACAAGAAAGAAAGGAAGCTGCAACTAATATTGTGAACAACACAATAGAAGCATTAAAAGTATTAGGACAAGAAGAATTATTATCTTCAAATGTAGTAGAAGTTAAAATACCAGTTGAAATAGACAAAAGTGAATTAGAAAATTTACAAATAACAAATGAAGAATCACAAGCTATTATAAAAGGATTAAAGAAAGAATTAGCTAATGAAAAGAGAAGAGCTACTAATAATACTAAGAAAGTAGATAAATTAAAAGAACAAGTTTCTGAATTAAAATCAGATGTAAAACAATTAAATAAAATATCTAAAGAAAACAAAAAGCTTTTAGAAGAGAAGAAGCAATTACAAGATATGATTGCTAAATTAGAAGCTAAATTAAACATGAAAATAAATGCTGAATTTAAAGTACCAGTGAATAATAAAGAAACAATTAAGGAACAAGCTCCTGTTCAAATTAATAATGATTTGAAAATTTATTTAAATAATAACATAAGTATATTAGGTCAATATAAGAATGTTATATTTGAAGCTTCTAAAAGAATGGATGCAATAACTATATATGATCCAAGTATGTATGGTATGAAAGATGAAATAAATAAAGCACTAGAATCAGCTAAGTTATTTACTCAAGCTAGAGATGTGAAAGACCATGATAGAATAGAATCTGAAATAGGTTCATGTCATGCTATATCTAAAACTAAGTATATGGGATTCGTTATGGATAATGGTAAAGCTATCTGTTATGTATACGAACCAAGTAAATATGATACAGCTAAAGTTATTTTAATAAACAAAAGATTAAATAACACTAGTGTTAAATATGAACCAGCATCTGAAGCTCAACAAACTCTTATTAATAGTTTAGTAGCTCAACATGTGGCTGCTAATAATAAGAGAATGGAACAAATTTCTCAAGATGCATATGTTGGCTTAGGATTAGATTTCTTAGATGGAGATAATAATCAACAAACAGTTAATAATAGTACTCCTAGCGTTAATTTAAACTTTACAAAACAACCTGAACAAACTGAATCTTCAACTAATGGTCCTGAAGAGGATATGATGGCTGAATTTGCTAGAATATTAGGTGGTTTAAATGCATAGGCGTTACCTTTCCCCTGCGGGGGGTAGTTTCTCACGTTAAGCCCTACGGGTTTGAATTAAAAGTAACTACCTTCGGTTATCAAGAAATTAGAAATATTTCTTTCTATGACAAGTTAGCTCCGCTTCGCTACGCTAACTGTTAGAAAGAAGAAAACTCGCTTCGCTCGTAAGAAATAGAGCGTTTTGTGAGTATTCGTGAGAAGAGTGCTTCTCTTTTGGTGGATAGAACCGCCAACGGTTGTACTTAGCTCTACGAGTGCCATAAGAAATCATAAAAGAAATAGTACTTCTTTTTGATTATAAAATAAATCAATTATATTAAATTAAAGGAGGTATTCATTATGAATACAAATACAACTATCAAGAAAAGAATATTCACTATGGCTATGAGAGGTAACACTGCTATCCTAACAGATAGTAGCAATCCTCAATCTACTATCTCATTTAAAGGAGAAAATTTATCTATTATTGGCTTACAGCTATTAAACAAATTATTGGAGAGTATGCCATCTCAAAGATTAAACTACAAAGTAGCAGTATTATTACCACACACTGTAGTTATACCTACATTCGAAAACACTAGAAATGCATGGATTGCTAATGGTAAGACTAAGACTGGTAATGATATAGATCCTGCTAAGCTTCATGAAGTTATTAGACTTAATGAGCTATTAAGAGCTAAAGGGCATAACATAGAAATCTTTGACCAAAGCAAATTAACTAGTGTAATGTATAAATCATTTACTAGAAAGACTTGGGAACTAATGGATAAGATAGTACCTAAAGCAGAAACAGCAGATTGTAATGCATTTGTAGTTCAATAATATTATTATGAGTCAGTGAAATATCTGGCTCATTCTGTCGTGGAAGAAACAGTCCACCTGATGATGACTATATGGTAGTCGAAACAGAAAATATTATTATATTATGAGGTGATTGATATGAAAACAAACATTACATTAAAAGGATTAGAAATCGGAAACATTAAAGTAGAAGATATCGTTTTTGAAAACGAATTCTTAGTTAAAGAAGCATGGGGGATGAAAGATCTAGTTAAAAATGCTACTGAAGATATATTACACAATATGCCAAAATATCTTGAACAAATAGCTATAGCTACTGAAAAGCATGATGAGTTATGTGAAAAAATATCTGATAAGATAAATACAAGAAAGGTAAAAGAATTTATAGAAGCTATTAATACAGCTTTATCATTAGGAGAAGCCGAAGACATAGCTATAATGGCATATGAATATTTACCATTTAAATATCATAACTTAATATCTAGAGCTTTGAAAGAAATAAATGAAAATAAAGAAGAAGAAATAATTTGTTTAAATGAGGTGAATGAAATGAATTATAAAGATATTGTTGAAGTACTATATAGTATTACTAATGAAAAAAACTATAAAAATTTAGAAAAGATAGAAAAAGAAATAGAACAATATCCTGAACAATATAGAAACGATATATTATCATTAATTGAAAGTAAAAAGAAAGAATTAAAAATATTATCATTATATTGGTAATAGTCGAAACAGTACAGAAATGTACTGTCGTGCAGAGATAGCCTACTGTACCTGATGATGACAGGCTAAAATATAATTTAGAGGTGATTGATATGACAGATTTTAAAATTACAAACGTGAAAGTATATGATATGAAATACGACAATAAGAAAGAAGAACCAAGAATTGTTGATATAAAAATAACATCAGATAAACATTTAAAATTAATAAAAAGTTATGAAAATGCTGGTGTTTTATCTATACTTGATGAGAAAGAAGAGTATGTTGATATTTGTCCTGTATGTGGAACATATATGATATATGATGAAAAGGAACAATTATTACAAAATACTGAATGTCCTAATTGTGGTTACTTTGAAAATATTTATGGTAATGCTATAGAATTCTATGGTAAAGAATACTTTGAAGAAAAGAAAAAAGAAATAGGTCTTTTAGATGAATAAATAAAAATAGGGAGTTATCTCCCTTCTTTTAATGTAGCCAATGACGGTCACAAGCCCGTATAAGAAATACAGAGTGAAAGAATAAAATATTATGGTTAAGCTTTATCCTTAAAAGCAATAGGAGGAAATAAATATGAAAAATGTAGTATTAGTATTCAAAGGAAATAACGCTCTAGCTTTAGACAATACTGGAGCAACTATTAAGAAAACATCAACAGGTAGCTTCTTAGCTAATTTAGAAACATTAACAGAAGTTCTTAATACTATTCCTGTAGGAGATATAGCTCAAGAAGTTACAACTATTTATATCCCTGACTTTATTCAAGGTATAGCTTCAGGTACAGCTTTAGATTACATTAGAACTGGTAAAACAAAATCAGGTACACAATTAACTGCTCAAGAAATACAAGCTTTTAAAGATTTGTATAAAATGATATCTGAAAGAATCTATAATGTTAGATTTAGTTTAGCTAAATTTATACCAAAGAATAATACAGAATTAATAACTTTAAGAACAAATGCTTATAATGCTTTAATTAATTATAGTGCTACTGCTGGAATATCAACAGGTGGAATAGCTCCTGTACAACAAATAGTTGATACTGATAAAGCTTTAAGAGAAGCATTAGATGCACAAATTATAGAAGCTATTAATAAAGGTGATATGGATAAGATGATGCAATTAAAAACTATGAGAGATACATTAAAAGAACCAACAATAATTCAAGGAACATCTGTATCTCAACAACAAAATAATAGTTATGTTTCTACACCAAGTTTTGGAATGGAAAATTCAATGGATAAAACAGAAAACAATACTACTACTGTAGAAAATAGTAATGATCAGCCAATAACTACACCTGAACAAACAGAAGCTACTGTAAAGAATACAGATGCAGATGTGTCTTTTACTAATACAACTACAACAGATGCAAGTAACATTAATTGGGCAAATGTTTAATTAATAGCTAATAAAGCCTCTATAAATATAGGGGCTTCTTTATATTATCAAAAATAAAATTATAAGAAGAAAAAGGAGACGATTGAAATGAAATTTATTAAAGGATCACAAAAAATGTTAGAGGAATTACAAGCAAATTTATTTAATGCAGTTGCAGAAGAAGGTCACGAAGTTAATGGCAATGCAACAGATGGATATGTATTAAAATTAGACGAAGAAATGTTTAATGACTCACAAAGAAGAATAATAGAAGTAGCTATGAAAGCTAGAATAAATGCTGGAGTATTAGATCCATCAGCTTATGAAATCGATGAAGAATTAGTTAAGAATAGTTTCTCATTAGTAGCAGACTCTCAAGAGAAAATGGAAATAGTTCAAACAGATATATTAAGAGGAGCTAAAATACCAGAAGAAAATGTAGTAGTATTATTACAACCATGGGCTCCAGAAATGTATAATACATTCTCATACTTAGTAATAGCATTTGGTTTAAGTAATGATCAGATGAAAGCAGTACAATTATCAGCTAAAGCAGCTAAGACTGGATTAAAGATAACACAAGCTACTAAGAAAGCAGCTATGATAGCAGGTTCTACAGGTAATGTTGTTAATAGAGTAGGTAGAGAAGTAACTTTAGCAGGTGTAGAAATAGGAGCAACTGTTGGTGCTGGTGTTATTAAAACTGGTATAGAAGCTACTGCATGTGCTATTAATATAGGTATTAGAGATCTTAATCCTAGAGAAATTGCTAAAGGAGAAAATGTACAAAGATTAGGAAAAACTCTTAAAAGCTTATTCAGAAAGAATAGTGAATCACAACAAATAACTAATGGGTTCGCTGCTCTATAATAATATAAGAGAGAGTCTATATGGCTCTCTTTTTATTATATTGATATAAAGGAGATTGGTTAATATGGATAGAATAATTAATAGTAAATTAGCACTTATAAAGAAAATAGATAAGGCATGGGATAATAAACGTGATCTATATGGAGTTAAATATGATATAGAAAAAGGATATATAGCTTATAGAAATGCAATAATGAATCTATTATATTAGGTGATATATGTGTTAAGTATTGATATTAAATCTAAGAATAGAAAAGAATTGATTAAAGCATATAAAAGAGCTTTACATATGATAAAAGAGCATGAATATGGTCTTAATAGCTTAACACCTAAAGAAATAGATACAATAAATGATATAAAGAAACAAATAAGAGATGAAATAGCTATAAAAGATTGTATAGATAAAGGTGCTTATTAATAGAATTGTTATTTGAAAATTATATAATAAGAAGGAGAATAAATATGAGTAAAGAAGCATTACAATTAGTAAATAAAATAGCAGAGATGAAAGATGATTTTGTTATAGATAAAATAATATGTGCTGCTATAGAACAAGGATTAGATATTAGTTCTGAAACTGATATAGAAGAAGATATAGATGAGATAATATTAGAGTTGTAGAATATATATATGGGAGGGGCGTAAGC
>RCNI01001844.1_pt1 | contig 10891 bp, 8 predicted proteins | sample 2041151 | NCBI WGS metagenome assembly RCNI01 (sample SAMN09708214, study PRJNA481090) | feces metagenome | isolation source: feces | place: Antarctica: Albino Rookery
TCGGAGCTGCTGGAATGTACATGTGGCTCTCTTCTGGGTTTGCTATGCTCTCACGCATGGGAGGACAAGTACTTACTGGACAATCTATTGGTTCCGGAAAGCATGATACCGCAGCTCAATATGCAGCTTCTTCTCTTCAAATAGGAACAATTCTCGGCCTTTTGTATGGTATTATTTCTTTGCTCTTTTGTGGTCCAATGATTGGTTTTTTCAATCTGACAAATCCACAGGTCATTTCAGATGCTAAATGGTACCTTGCCATTACATGTGGATTGGTTATCTTCAACTTTTTAAATCAGATTTTAACCGGACTTCTTACTGCAATTGGAAATAGTATGCTTACTTTCAGATCTACCACCGTAGGACTTTTGGTCAACCTTGTCCTTGATCCATTCTTTATTTTTGGATTTGGACCATTTCCTGCCATGGGTGTAAAAGGAGCTGCCATTGCCACTGTATTTGCACAAGTAATTGTATTTGCCATTTATTTCATGCACATCAGAAAAGATTCCGTTCTTTTTGCCACAAAATACTTATTCACAAAACCTGATATGCAATGTATACGTGCTATTATATTTGTAGGTTTTCCAACAGCAATCCAAAGTCTTGGATTTACTCTGATTTCTATGACAATTTCAAGACTTATTTCCAGCTGGGGAGATGCCGCCATTGCTGTTCAAAGAGTTGGAAGTCAGATTGAATCCATCTCCTGGATGACTGCGGAAGGTTTTGGAAGTGCAGTCAATGCTTTCACAGCACAAAACTATGGTGCAGGAAAAAACAAACGAGTGAAAAAAGGATATAGCACTGCTCTTCGAATCATGGGAATCTGGGGGCTTTTTACTTCTTTTGTACTCATTGTATTTCCGGAACCCTTGTTCAGATTGTTCATAAGGGAAGCTGATGTAATCCCTATGGGAATTGATTATCTTAGAATTCTTGGTTTTTCTCAGCTTTTTATGTGTACAGAAACAGCAGCCGCCGGTGTATTTCAGGGACTCGGAAAATCTACCCCTCCATCTTTCATCAGTATCTTTTTTAATCTGATGCGTATTCCTATGGCATTCTTCCTTTCTGCTACTGCCCTTAAATTAAACGGAATCTGGTGGAGTATTTCTATTTCAAGTATTTTTAAAGGAGTAATTCTTCCTCTATGGCTCGCCATATATATGCACAAATTATTTTCTCAATCTTCGAAACATAAAGTAGCTTAATTAATCACATAAACAAGAAAACAGCGTATCGAATCTAAATTTCGATACGCTGCTTTTTATTCTCCTTCTCTAAGTCCTAATATTCCATCTACCAGAATTCGTACATCATCAAAGATATAGTCAAATGCTCCTGCCTGACACATATTGATTAGAACCATTCCAATCGGAACCGCTAAAATCATTCCAATCACACTGCTAAACTTATAACCTACATACAATAAAAGTAATGTTACCAGTGGATTTAACCCCATGCTGTCTCCTACCATTTTCGGTTGAAGGAGCTGACGCACAATCTGAGTGATTGCATATATAACAATCAATATAACTGCCATTTTATATTTTCCCATGAACAACTGATAAATTGCCCAAGGAATCATTGCTGTTCCTGTTCCCAAAAAAGGCAGAAAATCCAGAAACGCAATAATCAATGCAATCACCAGAGAATATTTGACTTTCAACGAAACAAGTCCAACAAATAAAATCAAAAATACAACTCCCATGATCTTAAATTGCGCTTTGAAATAACCGCCAACAGCATATTTCAAAGTATCTGACACTAAACTCATTCTTTTTTCAACCGATTCGGGAGCCATCTTTTTAAAGAAATGTATAACTTCTTCTTTTTGTACTGTAAAAAAATAGGCTGACATGATCGCCACAATAAAAGCAATTAAATAAGACGGCAATTTCTTTGCAAAGCTTCCTGCCGCTGCCACAGTAGGCTCGCTTATCTTCGCTACCATACTACCGGCTGTAGCATCTAAATTTGCCATAACTGCATTCCATCCGTTTTGAAAATCTTTTGGAAGTTTTTCAAATGTTCCTGACAGCATTACACCGATCTGTGTGAACCCGTCCTCTAACTGTTCAAAAATTTGCGGGAAATTCTTGATGATATCTCCAATTTCAGATACAATCCAGCTGACTGAAAAATACAATATCAATACGATAAGTGCAAGTACAATTGTAACAATCAATGCCGTACCAAGCTTTTTGACAATCCTAAGTTTCTTCTCCAGCCAGTTTACAACTGGTGTTGCAATAGCAGATATGATCCACCCAACAACAAACGGCATTAAAAATCCCAGTATTTTTATTCCAAAGTAAACAAATGCAACTGTAGCGATAATACTAAAGACAAGACTCACTGCCACCTGCCAGTATGGTCGTCTGTTTGTCATATTATGCCTCCTCACCTCTGCATAAATATTCTGTCTCTACTAATTCCCATATTTCATCTCTTCCCTGCTTTGTTTCAGAAGAAAATGGAATAACTTTTGTTCCAGGTACCAGATTCAATCCTTCTTTTATCATTTTTATGTGTTTTTGAATCTGGCTTCTCTTAAGTTTATCAAGTTTTGTAGCAATAATGATTGGTGAATATCCTTGATCAAGAATCCATTGATACATCATTTTATCATTCGCAGACGGATCATGACGAATGTCGATAAGGAGAAATACTGCTTTTAACTGCACTGAAGTATTCAGATACTTTTCAATAAGTTTTCCCCACTGTATTTTCTCTTTTTCTGAAACTTTTGCGTATCCATATCCTGGAAGGTCTACGAGATACAATTCCTCATTGATGTTATAAAAATTAATCGTCTGTGTTTTTCCCGGTGTAGCAGAAATCCTTGCATATGATTTTCTATTCATAAGTGCATTGATCAAAGAGGATTTTCCTACATTGGATTTTCCGGCAAATGCAATCTCCGGCTTATCATTTTCCGGAAGTATACTTGTAATTCCACAGACAGTTTCAAGGTTGATGTTTTTGATTACCATATAATCCTCCTATAGTGTTCTATCTGACTACTTAAATTTTATCTTTACTGTTGCTCTTTTGTCAATGCAGTTTTAAGCACTTCATCCATATTTTCCATTGGAAGTATCTCAAGACCTTTTGTGATTTCTGGTGAAAGTTCATCTACATCCGCAATATTATCTTTTGGAACAAGAACAGTTTTTATACCTGCATTTTTTGCAGCCAGAAGTTTTTCTTTTAATCCTCCAATCGGAAGTACTCTTCCTCTTAGTGTAACCTCTCCTGTCATTGCAAGATCAGCACGCACTTTATGTCCTGTAATTGCAGAAATCATCGCTGTAGCCATCGTAATACCTGCAGATGGTCCATCTTTTGGAACTGCTCCTTCAGGAATATGCACATGGATGTCATGTTTTTCAAAGAAGTCTTCTTCAATCCCATATTGTGTGCTCACAGAACGTATATAACTAATTCCTGTCTGAGCAGATTCCTTCATTACATCTCCCAACTGGCCGGTAAGAAGAATTTCTCCTTTCCCAGGCATTACATTTACTTCGATCTGAAGAGTGTCTCCACCTACACTTGTCCACGCAAGTCCTCTTACAATACCAACTTCATCCGTTTTATTTGCCATCTGGTATGTAAATTTTTCTTTTCCAAGATATTTTTGTATATTGCGTTCTGTTACGGTAACACTTTCCTTTTTTGTCGTCAGAATCTCTTTTGCAATTTTTCGACAAATATTTCCAATTTCTCTTTCCAGCTGTCTTACACCTGCTTCTTTTGTATAATTTCTTGCCATCTTCCATATAGCCTGTTTACTGAATTTGAGCTGTTCTGCTTTTAATCCATTTTTTTCAAGTTGTTTTGGAATAAGATGTTCCTGAGCAATGTGTAATTTTTCATTTTCAGTATAACTACTTACTTCTATAATTTCCATACGATCTAACAAAGGACGTGGTATCGTCTGAAGTGTATTTGCAGTTGTGATAAATAAAACTTCTGAAAGATCCAATGGTACTTCCAGATAATGATCTCTGAATTTATAATTCTGTTCACTGTCCAACACTTCAAGTAATGCTGAAAATGTATCTCCTTTATAATCCGTACTAACCTTATCAATCTCATCAAGTAAAACGACTGGATTTTTAACACCTGCTGTTTTTATTGCATTTGCAATTCTTCCAGGCATCGCTCCTACGTATGTTTTTCTGTGTCCACGAATTTCAGCTTCATCACGTACTCCACCTAATGATATTCTTACATAAGGTTTTTTTAATGCATTTGCAAGTGATTTTGCAATTGATGTTTTTCCTGTTCCCGGTGGTCCTACGAGACAAAGAATCGGGCTATCTCCTTTTTTGGTAAGAGAACGTACAGCAAGGAATTCCAATACCCTTTCTTTTACGTCCTTTAGGCCATAATGATCTTCATCAAGCACTTTTTGTGCATAGTCAATGTCGTCGCTGTCTTCCACTGTTTTTTCCCAAGGCATTTCCAGGAGGGTTTCAATGTATGTACGTATTACACCGTTTTCTCCAGGACTATTTAATGAGCTTTTAAAACGCTTGATTTCTTTAGAAAGCTTTTCTTTTACTTCTACAGGCGCATTTAACTCTTTTAATGCCTTTTCAAATTCTTCCGCATCAGAAATTGTACTATCGTCACCTAATTCCTCACGAATAAGTTTTAGTTCTTCTCTTAAGATATATTCTTTCTGATGTTGATCCATTCTTTCCTTTACTTTTCTTTGAAGATTATCTTTTAGATTAATGACCTCTACTTCGTTCGTTAATCTATATGCCAGTTTTTCATATCTTTTCCAAAAATCTGTCTCTTCAAGGATTTCCTGCAAATCTTTATAATATAATGGTGTATTTGCGGAAATTTCGTCAACCAACTTATGAACATCTTCTATTTCTAGTATTTCTGCGACTGCTTCCTTTGACATTTTTCCATTTTTTGCTGCAAATTCCACATACATATCTTTAAGACTTCGTACAACAACTTCTGAACTATATTCTTCTGGTATCTCTGTCTGTGTATCATCAATAACTTCCACTTCTCCTGAAAGAAAAGGATCACTCTGAACAATTGATTTCAAGCTGGCTCTTGTTTCACCAGATACCAAAACTCGGATTGTCTTTTTGGTAAGTTTCATCATCTGACGAATGGTTCCGATCGTTCCAACTTCATATAAATCTTTTTGCTCTGGTTCTTCTATCTCCACTTCTTTTTGTGTCACCATGAACAATTTCTGATCATTTAACATAGCTTCCTGAATAGCTGCGATAGAACGTGGCCGACTTACATCAAAATGTACCGTCATTCCTGGCATGATTGTCATACCACGTAATGCAACCATCGGAAGGCTTTGCATCTTATTTTCCATTTTAATCTCCTTTTATAAGATAAAAGGGCGGGTACATAGCTATTCCTTGCACCCGCCCTGCTCTTTTATGCGTTTTGTGATTTAAGGAATGAAATGCGTTCTTCCCCATCACGATCATATAATGGTTCACCCGTTCCATTCACAGTCTCTTTTGTAATCCTACAGCTTTTTATTGTTTCATCTGATGGAACCTTAAACATCGTATCCATCATGATGTTTTCAACAATTGCACGAAGTCCTCTGGCTCCCGTCTTACGCGAAATAGTAAGCTCTGCAATTGCTTCTAAAGCGCTGTCATCAAACTCAAGTTTAACTCCATCTAATTCAAGAAGTTTCTGGTACTGCTTGATAATTGAGTTTTTCGGCTCTGTAAGTATTCTTAACATAGCATCTTTATCGAGCAGATCCAGTGATACATTTACAGGAAGTCTACCCACAAGTTCCGGAATCAATCCAAACTTGACAAGATCCTGTGGACGAATCTGATGCAGGAGTACATCTACATCATACTCGTGTTTTAAAGCAATCTCTGAATTAAACCCAATTGATTTTTTATCCAGACGAGTCTCGATAAGCTTATCGATACCTTCAAAAGCTCCACCACAAATGAATAATATATTTGTAGTATCTATCTGAATCAATTCCTGATGTGGATGCTTTCTTCCTCCCTGTGGTGGTACTGATGCAACAGTTCCTTCAATAATTTTTAGTAAAGCCTGTTGAACACCTTCACCAGAAACATCTCGCGTGATAGATGGATTTTCTGATTTTCTGGTAATTTTATCTATTTCATCAATATAAATAATACCATGCTCTGCACGGCTGATATCGCCATCTGCCGCCTGAATGATCTTCAGAAGGATATTTTCAACATCTTCTCCTACATATCCTGCTTCTGTCAATGCCGTAGCATCAGCAATAGCAAACGGAACATTTAAGATTTTGGCAAGCGTCTGTGCCAATAATGTTTTACCACATCCTGTAGGTCCAAGCATCAGAATATTACTTTTTTGTAATTCTATACCCAGATCCTGTTCTGCCATAATCCTTTTGTAGTGATTATATACAGCAACAGAAAGCACCTTTTTTGCCTCATCCTGTCCGATTACATACTCGTCCAAAAATGCTTTGATCTCTTCTGGTGTAAGAAGATTGATATCATCAAATGCTCTGTTTTCTTCGTATTCGAATTCCTCTTCAATAATTTCAGAACATATATTGATGCATTCATCGCAAATATATGTTCCATTCGGTCCGGCGATCAGTTTTCTCACCTGAGACTGTGGTTTATTACAGAAGGAGCATCTTACTGTATCATCATTCATTTTTCCTGCCATACTGTCATTCACCTCATAATTGTTCTTAGTGATTTGTGATTACTTCGTCAATCAGTCCATACTCTTTTGCTTCTGCAGCAGACATGAAATTATCTCTTTCTGTATCTGCCTTGATAACTTCTAGACTCTGTCCTGTATTTGCAGCAAGCATTTCATTTAATTTCTGACGAATTTTTAAAATATGTTCTGCAACAATTTTAATCTCTGTTGCCTGTCCCTGTGCTCCGCCAGATGGCTGGTGAATCATAATTTCTGCATTTGGAAGTGCAAAACGTTTTCCTTTCTTACCTCCTGCAAGAAGAAATGCTCCCATACTTGCAGCCATACCGATGCACACTGTAGAAACATCACATTTGATGTACTGCATTGTATCATAAATTGCCAGTCCCGCTGTTACAGAACCTCCTGGACTGTTGATATATAACTGGATATCCTTATCCGGGTCATCCGCTTCCAGGAAAAGAAGCTGTGCAACAACATTGCTTGCTGATGCATCATTTACCTCTTCACCAAGAAAGATAATTCTCTCTTTTAATAATCTCGAATAAATGTCGTAGGAACGCTCTCCACGGCTTGTTTGTTCAACTACATAAGGTACTAAACTCATAATATCCCTCCTGAATTATATAAGCCTGCCTGCCTTATACAAGGCAGGCATTTAAGATGTTCTTCCCCTCAGACTTAAGATTCCTTCTATCTTTAGATTAGCCTTCTACAGCTGCATCAGCAAGTAATGTAACTGCATCCTGTACAGCTATATCTTCTTTCATCTGATTCTTTTCATTTTCACCCATGAACTCTTTTAATTTTTCTACGTCCATCTGGTATGCATCTGCCATCTGTTTGAGTTCTTCATCCAGACGTTCATCTGCAACTTCAATGTTCTCAGCTTTAACGATTGCTTCAAGAACAAGTCTTGTTTTGATACGTTTTTCAGCCTGTGGTCTTAATTCCTCGAACATTTTTTCTTCTGTCATTCCTGTGAACTGGAAGTACTGTTCTACAGAAAGTCCCTGCTGCTGAATACGACGTGCAAAATCATCTGCCATCTGACGAACCTGCATATCGATCATAGCTGCTGGAATATCCATCTGCGCATTTGCTACAGCCTGATCTACAGCCTGATCTTCTTTTCTTGCTTTTCCTTCACGTTCTTTACGTTCTTTGATTTTTTTCTTTACATCATCCCAGTAAGCTTTGTATGTGTCAAACTCAGATACTTCTGATGCAAATTCATCATCAAGTTCTGGAAGATCTTTTGCTTTGATAGAATGTACTGTGCATTTAAACACTGCAGCTTTTCCTGCAAGTTCTTCTGCCTGGTAATCTTCTGGGAATGTTACATTTACTTCCATCTCTTCATCAATTTTAGCACCGATGAGCTGATCTTCAAATCCTGGAATGAAAGATCCAGATCCGATTGTAAGTGGGAAGTTTTCTGCTTTTCCACCTTCGAATGCAACACCATCAACAAATCCTTCGAAGTCTAATGTAATTTCATCTTTGTCTTCAACTGCACGATCTGTAACTTCTACAGTTCTTGCATTTCTAACACGCTCTTTTTCAATTTCTTCGTCAACTTCTGTAGACATAACTCTTGTAGAAACTTTATCTACTTTTAATCCTTTATATTCACCAAGTGTAACTTCCGGTTTTACAGCAACTTCTGCTGTGAAAATGAATTCTTTTCCTTTTTCTAACTGTACAACATCGATCTGTGGCTGAGAAACGATATCTAATCCACACTCATCATAAGCTTTGCTGTAAGCTTCCGGAATCATCTTGTTTGCTGCTTCTTCATAGAACACTGCTGCACCGTACATCTTTTCGATCATCTGTCTTGGAACTTTTCCTTTACGGAATCCAGGCACGCTGATCTGTTTGCGCTGTTTTAAATATGCTGCCTGTAATGCTTTCTCTACATCTTCTGCCGGAACTTCAATTGTAAGTTTCGCCATATTATGTTCTAAATTTTCTACTTTTAAACTCATTTTAAAATTTCCTCCTTGATTCGTACCATTCAAACGCAATTTGATCTTCTTTCAGATTTATATTGTCCTGAAAAAATTACATTCGCAGTCATTGAACCAGTATAGCACATTAGTCTATAAATTTCCAGTCCTTTTTCCCATATTTCATTGCAAATAATAAAGTGGTTTGCTACACTAAAGGCAGATTCTTATATATGGAGGTATAGGCATGAAAGAAATTTGTATTTTTTTAGCAGATGGTTTTGAAGAAGTGGAAGCATTAACAACTGTTGATCTTTTAAGACGTGCAGGTGGAAATGTTCATATGGTATCAGTTACTGATAACCTGTGTGTTCATGGAGCACATGGAATTGATATTGTTGCTGACTGCCTTTTTGATGAAGTAAATAATGATCCAGATATGCTGATTCTTCCTGGAGGGATGCCTGGCACAATCCATCTTAAAGAGCACAAAGGTCTTACATCTTTCTTAAAATCTCAATTTGAAGCTGGTCGTTATATTGCAGCGATTTGCGCAGCTCCTACTGTTCTTGGTTATCTTGGATTTTTAAACAGAAAACAAGCATGTTGCTATCCGGGAATGGAAGATGGTCTTACAGATGCTGATGTCACTTTTAATCCTGTTTCTGTAGACGGAACTATCATTACAAGCCGTGGTCTTGGGACTGCTATCCCTTTTGCACTTACTTTGATTGAGATACTATTTGGAGCAGAAAAATCCAAAGAAATAAAAACAGCTATAGTATATTAATGATACAGTTTTACAGAAATAAATTTACTACGAAAGGATTGTTTTAAATGGAAATCGAGCGTAAATACCTTATAACCGCAGATCATCTGCCAAAAAATCTGGATAAATACGCTTTTCGGGAAATCGAACAAGGTTATTTATGTACCGCTCCTGTTGTACGTATACGAAAAGACAACAACAAATATTTTCTCACCTATAAATCTAAAGGACTTATGACACGTGAAGAATATAATCTTCCCCTTACAAAAGAAGCTTATCTTCATCTTAGATCAAAGGTTGATGGCAGAATCATTTCAAAAAAACGGTATATGATACCTCTTGGAGATTTTTTAATGATTGAACTTGATATCTTCCTTGAAGATCTTGCTCCTCTGATGCTTGCTGAAGTAGAATTTCCAGATGAATTTTCTGCTAATCATTTTACCCCTCCTGCATGGTTTGGAGAAGATGTCACGTTTTCTTCTGATTATCATAACAGTACACTTAGTCAAAAAGCATAATAAAGAGGTGTCATTTTTCCAAATTCAAACCTGGAAAAATGACACCTCTTTAATTAATCTGCAAGTCCAAATGCATCATGTACAGAAATCATCGCACGTTCTACATCATTTTCATCAATCAAAACTGTGATTCTTACTTCAGATGTAGAGATCATACTGATGTTTACTCTTGCATTGAAGAGTGCTTCAAACATCTTTGCTGCAATTCCCGGATTACTGAGCATTCCTGCTCCTACCACTGAAATTTTAGCCACATTATCTTTGTGTACAATTTCTTCTATTCCTAACATATCTTTGTTCTTTTCAAGAAGTGAAAGTGTCTCATCAAGATCATCCTGTGCAATTGTAAACGAAATATCTTTTGTACCACCACGTCCTACTGACTGCAGAATAAGATCTACATTGATATTATTTCTTGCAAGTGTATTAAAAATCTTAAAAGCTACACCTGGTTTGTCGTCTACTCCGATCACAGATATTCTAGATGTATTTTTATCTGATGCCACTCCACTAATTAACATTTTTTCCACTTTTGCTACCTCCTTCACAACTGTCCCTGGATTGTTATTAAGACTGGATCTTACTACCAGCTGTACTCCATATTTTTTTGCCATTTCAACAGAACGATTATGTAACACTTTTGCACCAAGAGATGCAAGTTCCAACATTTCTTCATAACTAATTTCTTTCAATTTTCTGGCTTTTGGAACAACTCTTGGATCAGCAGTATACACTCCATCTACATCTGTATAAATCTCGCACATATCTGCATGGAGAGATGCCGCAATTGCCACAGCACTAGTATCTGATCCTCCTCTACCTAAAGTAGCAAAATCATCGTACTTGTTTACTCCTTGAAATCCTGTCACAATTACAATTTTTTTATAATCTAATTCGTGACGAATTCTCTCTGAATCAACACGCTTTACACGTGCCCCACC
>RCNI01001846.1_pt1 | contig 10888 bp, 5 predicted proteins | sample 2041151 | NCBI WGS metagenome assembly RCNI01 (sample SAMN09708214, study PRJNA481090) | feces metagenome | isolation source: feces | place: Antarctica: Albino Rookery
TGAACTGGCGGATTCTCACCTTGGGGACTTTGTGCTGCCGCGTGTAGGTCCATACCCACTTGGCATTGACCTTGTATTTTTCGGCAATCTCCTCGGCGGTGTAATATTCGGTGATGTCGAAGTCGTTCTTTGACACCAGCCGTTCATAAGGTTTGCTTTTGAGCAGGAGTTCGATGTCGGCTTTCCGTACCAGCGACATCTTTCCGCTGAGCCGTGAGGCGCGGAGTTTCTCCTCCTTCACCAGTTTGTAGATGTACTGGCGGCTTACCCCCATGAGCCGTGCCGCCTGTGAAAAGGTGAAGTATTCCTGCTTCTCCAGCGACGAGCGCAACTCCACCATCTCCTGCATGTGGCGCAACTCCATCTTGCGCTCCATCATGCGGTGTTTGTAACCTCGTTTCGAGCATTGGGGGCTGCAATAGCAGGTCGTTGTTTTCCGTGCGATGAACGGTTTTCCGCACCATTGACAAATCCTTTTTACTTCCATATTTTCATTCTTTTTTCGTCCGTTTTACATGATTTCTAATTTCCCTTTTTGTACACACATGTAAACCATTGTCAACACACGTCAACTACTGCGTCAGTGTGATATTCGGGCAAACCGTGAATCGCCGTCACGGTAGAAATACGTATGAAAAATATGGATAAAAACCGTCACTTCCAAATACGGTCTGGAATGCACATAAAAAAATAAAAGCCGATGATATTCAGCGACTTTACTCTAGATGGTTATGATTGGTAACGGTTATTTACAAGCCGTCATTTGCCGATGCAAAAAATCGGAATCTGCGTGGGGATCACCTCGTTTCCAAAACAGCCCGAACCCATTCCGCTTATGAAAAATCGGAGTGGGGCAGTACCCTCTAAAGAAAGTGTCCGACAACTTTTCGGTTGTCGGACATCTTTTAGTATTCAATTTCGATTAGAAGAGGCAACGATCCATCATTTTTTTCACAGGATTGAAACTTGCCAACGAAACGTAGTTGCGGGGCAGATCCTGAGCGGGCATTGCCGTTACGGTTCTGGACGTTTTTGCATTCAGCGCAATTTTGATCTGAATACGCAGTTTGTCTGCCGGCAAATAACCGCCTATGACTTTGCAGTTACCATTTCTATCGACAACAGCCAGAACGGGAATACCGTCGGTTCCGAACAACGACTTGAAGCATCTGTAAGCACCTTTGTGGTAGTCGGTATCGATCGTATAGAAATCAACCTGATCCTTGAACTCGGCCGAAAGTTGAGCCATCACAGGCTCCAACTCCTGGCACCAACCGCACCATGCGGGAGCACCGAAGTCCAAAACGCAGGGGCGGTTACCCTTAAACGTGAACTGCGAAGGATTGGCTTTGTAGTCCCAAACCAGATCCGAGAACTTTTGGTCGTCAAGAGCCTTAACCTCCGATTTGCCCTGATAGGGATCCTTTGCGACACAATCGGCACGTTTTACCAAACGACCGTCACGATTTGAAAGTTCGACAAGGAAAGTCATCTTTTCACCCGGGCGAGCCTCAAGCGTCATAACCAATCCCTTGCCCGGTTTGTTGGCATTTCTCACCCAAAAATCTTCAAACTTCTGAGAATTGTCTTTCATGGTCTTGAGTTCGTCCATAGTTGCTTCCAACGAACCGTTATTCTTCGACATCATTTCTTCAAAAGCATCGGTATGTCTCCATGCCAACCAGCCTTCCGTGCTGTTCTTCGTGGTGCAATATACGGTCAGACGATAGGTATTGCTGGAAACTTCCGTCTGGAAATCCATTTCAATCTTACCCGTATCCGAGTTCTCACTGGGAGTTTGCTCCTTATCGGCAACGGTATAAGCAACCGTGCGGTGATGGTCGGCATCGTAAACAAGCAACATGGCCGAAAGAATAATCGTAGGATCCCCGCAAGAAATATAGAACTCCATACCGTTGTCGCTGTTGATCTGCTCGCACCACACAGGCTTCAATGCCTGACCTTGTCCGGCAAGTTTATCTGCGGCCTTGTTGAAATCGTTATTCACGCCGGCCAAAATACCGTCGAACTCTTCTTTAAGCATTACGATAATCTCGCCCGAAGCCACATTTTTCGTGGCACTTTTGGCATGGAACAGAACCTCATAATCACCGATATAGCCAGAGAACGAAACTTGAGGTCCGTCACCGGGAATGGGAGGCTGTGCACCGCCGTTGCCGAGTTGGGCATCGGCACGGGCAGCCGTCTTGCCGTTTGCATTCTTTGCCAAAACGATGGCTGCAACCTGCATACCGTCCATATCGGGCTCCCATGTAACTGCAGGCTCATTCTTGATACCTTCTCCGTTCAACGCGGCCAGTTTCTCGTCCGACAGCGTCTTGGCAAAACTCTGGGGCGATTCCATAAACTCCTCAAGCGACACCGACTCGTCGATTGCCGTTGCGGGAACGACTGCAAAGAGGGCTTTGTCAGCGTTCTTCGACGTACAGATCATATCGACGAGCAGTACTTTCTGACCTTCGTCATAGGTGGCCGAAATCTCAACTTTGGGACCTTCGCCCGGCTGTTCGGGATCAGGATCAGGTTCGGGTTCGGGTTTCGTACCTGCTGCAACCTGTTTTACCGTGAAATTAACGCTCTCGGCACCCTGATAACGCAACGTAACGGTTGCCTCGCGGGCTTCGCCTTCGTTCTTCGTTGCCGTAAAAACGACACGGCCTTTGTCGCCGTTAAGTTCGGCGTTGATGTTCTGCAACCAACCCGAGCCACAACTGGCCTTGGGGGTTACACCTTCAACGGGGTTCTCGACCGTAAATGCCATCGACGCCTCACCGCCTTCGGCAGCCATCTCAAGGGTCGAACCGCTCAACGCAAGCACGGGAACCTTATCCGAGGAATCGGGACCGGGTGCGGGGGCAGGCTTCACATCGTCATCATCGCTACATCCGACGGCTGTCACCGAAAAGGCCAGTACCGTCATGATGCTCCATAGTAAAGTTTTAAATTTCATAAACAGATTTTTTAAGGTTTGTTTTTAATTTTGGTTTTTTAGGATTTTGTTCGTTTATTACCATCATCAAATATAAGGATAATAAATTAAATTCGAGCATTTCTGCTAAAAATATTTTTCCCCACTCCTTTATGAACCATTTTTTAATCAATTTGACAAAAAAAAAGACATCTCAATAAAAAACGGGAGTCCGACAACATTGTGTTGTCGGACTCCCGTCAATAAATCCTGATCGCAACTAACGGGCAAAAACGGTATATCTCGTCAGATCCGTCAGCGGTTCTGTCGGACGAGGAGAAAACTCAGTCTTTGAAATCATGACACGTTTTCTTACCGAATAGGCCATACCCTTCATATCGCCGGCATTGTTCAATCTGACCATCTGAACGGTCTTGGTCGTCCCCAGAATGGCATCAATCTCGGCGCACAATTCTCTATAAGGCACGTAACCACCGATCTGTTTGCAATTTCCCTGAGCATCAACAACAATCAGCAAAGGCACACCCGTACCGGCACCCAACAGAGCACGCATCTTCGTCACGGCCTCGGTATCCTTATCGGTATCGATCTCGTAGAAATCGACCTTGTCCTTATAAGTAGCCGAAGCTTGATTCATCACGGGCTGGAGTTTCACGCACCAGCCGCACCATGCGGGAGCACCGAAATCCAGAACGCAGGGTTTGGTGCCTTTCAACGTAAACTTCGAGGGATTTGCATTGTAGTCCCATACCAATTCACGGAACTGCGCATCGTTGATCTGCTTGACATACGAAGGTCCCGTATAGGGCTGGGTCGTCTCGGCATCAGCACGTTTCACCACACGCGAATCCTCGTTCGATACATCCAGCAGGAAGGCCAGACGCGTACCGGGATTTGCCTGCAACGACAGACCGATACCCTTACCGTTCATGCTGTTTATCCATTTCTTGTCGAATTGCTGTGCCTTACCCATGGCCTTGGCTTCGTCCATGATCGACTCGAACGTCGCACCGCTCTCCACGGCACCATCAATCGCAGTGGGGTCGTTCCATGCTACATAAGCATTGGCGGCATTTTTCGAACGACAAATTGCATTCAGTGCAAAAGCATCGGAATCACCCGTTACCGTAAACTCCACGTCAAGCGCACCCTTCATCGGTTCGGCACTGCCTCCTTTTTCCTCGGCTGTCGCATAACCATACGAACGGTGGTTCTCGGCATCATAGACGATCATCAACGAAGCATATACGAGCGACGTGTCGGGATTCTCGACTTGCAATTCCAGCCCCAGATCCGAATTGATCTGCTCACACCATTCCTTGGGCAGCGTCTGACCCATACCCGAAAGACCGTCGATCAATTTATTGAAGTCGCCACCGACGGCAGCCAAGAAATCATCAAAATCAGTCTTGCCGTTTACAAGCACCTCTCCCGAAGCCACGTTTCTCGTGGACGAAGTCGCCGTGAAGTAAAGCATACCTGCTTCGGCACGCCCCACATACGTCAGTTGGGGACCATCGCCCGTAGAAGGCTGGTCACCTCCGCCACCTTCACCGAGCAGGGCATCTGCACGGGCAGTTGTACGCCCTTCGGCATTCTCCACACAAATGATACCGGAAACAATCGTTCCGTCCAGATCGGGTTCCCATGCCATAACAGGGGTCTCCTTGAAGCCGTCGCCGTTCATCGTCTTGATCATCTCCGGATCCATCGGAGCGGCACCGCTCTGAATGATCTCGTTGAAGAGTTCGTCCAACGTGCGACCGTTAAGTTGTGCATCCACCCATTCGGAAGCAAGGAACATCAAATATCCCGTCTGAACATCCTTCGACGGACTGATCAGATTCATACAAAGCAACTTATCCGCCTTATTATAATTCAGCGAGAACTCCAATTTGGGTCCTTTGCTCTCGGCAGCGGCCTGCTTTACCGTAAATCGGGCATCCTCGGCTCCCTCATACGTCACAGTGACAACTGCCTCGCGAGCCTCTTGAGTCTCGTTTGCTTCCACGGCCAAAACAATGCGACCTTCCGCACCGTTTGTCTCGGCGTTGAGCGTGAACCAACGGGCATCACTCGCGGCTGCAACCTTCTGACCCTCCACGGGATTCTCAATCGTGAACGACACGATCTGTTCGCCACCTGCGGCAGCGACCTCCAACGTGGCACTGCTCAAGGTAAGCACGGGAGCATCGGGCTGGGCAGCGGCGGCCTGTCTTACCGTAAATTTGGCATCTTTGGCACCTTCATAAGTAACGGTGACCTCGGCTTCGCGGGCTTCGCCCTCATTTTTCTCCACCTGAAGGACGATACGGCCTTCCGCACCATTCGTCTCGGCTTTCAGCACGAACCATTGGGCTTCGCTCGTTGCGACAACCTTCCGATTCTCCACATAATTTTCAATCTTAAACGTCAAAATCTGCTCGCCACCCTCGGCGGCGGCATTCAAAACAGAACTGCTCAAGGTGAGCACGGGAGCATCAACTCCGGGATTAGGCGGGGTAACGATCGTGTCGTCATCGTCACATCCGACAGTTGCTGTCGAAAGAGCAAGCACCGTCAGGAAACTCCAAAAGAAAGATGTAAGTTTCATAAGCACAGATTTTAAGGGTTGTTAAAAAACTGATTTTATTGGTTATGACTGCTTTTTCATAATCAAATATAGATCGAATAATTTAAATAAACAACACTTAATGAGAAATAATTGTTGTAAAATTAACAAATCAAATCTTTTATTCTTAAAAACTACTTTTTAGAGTCATGTATTTACAATAAAACAATAAAAAATATCTCTCGAAAAATCACTTTTCTCTTTTTGCCTTTCCTGAGAGAGTCCGACAACCTTACATTGTCGGACTCTTTCATTAAAGAGCGTCTGATTATCGACCGAAATTGCTCAAATTCGTCACTTCCATCGAGCGGGGTACGAAATCCGTTTCGGAAATCATCACACGCTTTCTTGCCGGGAAGGTCATACCCTTCATATTACCGGCATTAGTCAATTTAACCATTCGGACAGCCTTGGTCGTCCCCAGCAGAGCATCAACCTCAGCACACAATACGCTATAAGGAACGTAACCGCCGATTACCTTACATTTGCCTTGGGCATCCACCGTGATCAACAAAGGCACACCGTCACTTGCACCCAGCAGTTTACGCATCTGACCGACAGCCTCGGTATCTTTATCGGTATCTATTTCGTAGAAATCGACCTTGTCCTTATAAGTAGCCGAAGCCTGATTCATCACGGGCTGGAGTTTCACGCACCAGCCGCACCATGCAGGAGCACCGAAGTCCAATACACAAGGTTTCGTACCTTTGAATGTAAACTGATTGGGGTTAGTCTTGTAATCCCATACCTTATCGCGGAACTGAGCATCGTTGATCTTCTGAACATACGTCGGGCCGTCGTAGGGCTGGGGGGTATCGGCATCAGCTCGTTTTACAACGCGCGAATCGTCATTCGATACATCCAGAAGGAATGCCAGCGACATACCGGGTTCTGAAGGAAGCGTCAGACCGATACCCGTATCGTTCATGGAAGCAATCCAATCTCTGGTAAATTCCTGAGCCTTGGCCTGAGCCTTGGCCTGAGCCTTGGCTTCATCCATCATAGCCTCAAGGGTCGTACCCTGTGCCTCAGCCTTATCCACCTCGGCGGGATCCGTCCAAGCCACAAATGCTTTCGATGCGTTCTTCGTCAGGCAGATTGCATTCAGAATAAATGAATCGGATTCGCCCATAACCATAAACTCCACACGGAGTTCCCCCTTCATGGGTTCGGGAGCACCCTGAGCCTCCACTTCGGTATAAGCATACGAACGGTGGTTCTCTGCGTCATAAACAATGATCAGCGACGCATAAGCAAGCGACGGATCGGGATTTTCCAACTGCAACTCCAGACCTTTGTCCGAGTTGATGTAGTCACACCATTCTTTGGGCATGGCCTGTCCCATGCCTTCGAGACCATTAACCAACTGCTCGAAGTCGCCATTTACCGAAGCAAGGAAATCATCGAAATCACCCTTACCGTTTACGATCACCTCTCCCGAAGCGACATTCTTCGTTGCCGAAATGGCCGTAAAGTAGAGCATGCCGTTTTCGGCACGACCCGTATATGAAATCTGAGGACCGTCACCGGGAGTAGGCGTGGGTTCATCGCGGGCACCGATCGTAGCATCAGCGCGGGCAACCGTCTTACCATTGGCATTGCTGGCAAGAACAACACCTGCAACCAGCATACCGTCCACATCGGGAGTCCATTCGATAACGGGCTCATTCTTGAAACCGTCACCATTCATCACAGCCATCAATTCGGCAGTCATCGGCTGAGCACCGCTTTCCGGTGTCTCCATGAACTGCTCTATCGTCATGCCTTGCTCCTGAAGCAGCTGATCCATCACGTGAGCGGGGAAAAAGCCCAAAAGTGCACTCTCGGTATTCTTCGTCGTGCAGACCAGATCCATGCAAAGCACTTTCTGAGCCTTGTCATAATTCAGTGCCAGCTCCAATTTGGGAGCCTCACCCGAAGGTGCGGGAGCCTCTGCGGCAGCCTGTCTTACCGTAAATTTGGCATCTTTGGCACCTTCATAAGTAACGGTGACCTCGGCCTCGCGGGCTTCTCCCTCATTTTTCTCCACCTGAAGAACGATACGGCCTTCCGCACCATTTGTCTCAACCGTCAGTGTAAACCATTTGGCTTCGCTTGCAGCAGAAACCTTCTGATTTTCCACTGCATTTTCAATCTTGAACGTCAAAGCCTGCTCGCCACCTTCAGCGGCAACATCCAATGCAGAACTGCTTAATGCAAGCACGGGTGCCTTGTCTCCACCGGGATTAGTGGTAGGTTCGGGATCGTCGTCATCACATCCGACGACTGCTGTCGAAAGAGCAAGCACCGTCAGGAAACTCCAAAAGAAAGTTTTAAGTTTCATACGCACAGATTTTAAGGTTGTTTAAAAATTTGGTTTTATTGGTTGTTCTTATTTTTTTACATATCAAACTTAAGAATAATATTTTTAATAAACAATGATTTACTCGAATATTTATTGCAAAACAAACAGAAAGCAACCTTTCGATACTTAAAAAATACAATTTTCCAGTGTTCCTCTGCTAAATAATCTGCAAAACTTCACTCCTCCCGAAACAGAAAAAGTCCGACAACTTTGTGTTGTCGGACTTCTCCGAATAAGGTCCTCTACATTTTTTAAACGCGGGATTTTTCAGACTCAATGTCGGCTCTCGACTTGCTTTGGGTGACGGCATAGACACCGACAAAGATCAACATCGCGGCCAGAGCCTTCATCCAACCGAAATCCGACAGCCCCATCCATACGGCGACGCTCGATCCGACCACGGGCTGCATATAATTATACATGCTCACAACCGTCGGACGCAGACGTTTCTGTCCATAAACAATACAGATATAGGCAAAGAACGTACCGAACACCACAACATACCCAGCCTCAAGCCATACCGCGAGGTCAAATGCCGTGAAATCCGTAGTTTTCACATCATGCATCGAGAAAGGAATGAATGCAATGGCGGCATAAGTAAACATCCATTTCATCAGCGTAAAGACCGAATATCGACCGATCAGTCTCTTGAAGATGGTCAGATAGCATGCAAAACTGATTTGCGAGGACATGCACAACAGGTCGCCCCAGATATTACCCGACTTGGACGAACCGCCCTGCGTTCCGAGTATCAGGATCAGCGCACCGATCGACCCCATGACCAGACCGCCGACCTTCAACGGGGTGACGGGTTCTTTCAAGAAAACCGCCGCAAGAACGAGCGTAAAAATCGGCATGGTCGTGGTGATGATCGAGGCATCGACGGGCGAGGTGAGCGACAACCCGAAGGTAAAACAACCCTGATTACAGACAATACCCAGCATCGAGGCAAAGAACATCAGTACCAGATCGCGCGGAGGCACTTGTTCGCTACGTACAAAAAGTGCCGCGATCCAGAAGCACACGGCACCGCCCAGCATACGCATATTGGCCATGATCAGCCCTGTAATTCCCGCATCCATGGCGGCCTTGCCGACAGGCGACATCAATCCCCACATACATGCCGCAAGCAACAGGGCAGTATGGGCTTTGAAATTATTGATTTTCATAAAAGGAAGGACTTATATAAGTAGGTAAAACAAATATTCCGAAGAAAATTCGGGTCGCAAAATTATAAAAAAATTTTAAACATCCGCACTCTTGCGAATTACTGCAAAAAAAAAAAGAGAGGCTTCCTTACGAAAACCTCTCCTTGAGATAATATGTGTAACGGGGTTTATTTCAGTGCGTTCTTCAACGAATCTTCAAATGCCGACAGGGCGGCCTTCGCACCTTCGCCCATGGCGATAATGATCTGCTTGTAGGGAACCGTCGAGACATCGCCCGCAGCATAGATTCCCGCCACATTCGTACGGCAGGCCGTGTCGATCACCACCTCTCCGCGGGGCGTTACTTCGACCACCTCCTTCAGCAGCGCACTGTTCGGCATCAGACCGATCTGCACGAAAATACCGTCCGTCGGGATCTCATGCTCTTCGTTCGTCGCACGATCCTTGTAACACAACGCCGACACCTTTTTGCCGTCTCCCTTCACCTCGGTACTCTGTGCATTGAGGATCACTTTCACATTGGGGCAGGCCTTCAGTTTATCCTGCAAAACCTGATCACCCTTCAATTCGGTAAGGAACTCCACAACGGTCACTTCCGATGCAATGTTCGACAAGTCCAACGCGGCCTCAAGACCCGAATTTCCGCCGCCGACTACCACCACGCGCTTGTCCTTGTAGAATGGCCCGTCGCAATGGGTGCAGAATGCCACGCCGCGACCGATATAATCGGCTTCACCCGGTACATTCAGTTTGCGCCAACTTGCACCCATAGCCACAATCAGCGCGGGAGCCACGAGTCGCTCTCCATACGACGTGATGAGTTGTTTAACGCCATCAACCACCTCAATCTTCCTTACTTTACGCTTATCCAAAACTTCGACGGGGTAGTTCGAGATGTGCTGACCCATGCCGTCGGCCAAAAGGCGTCCCGTGGTCTTCGGTACGGAGATCATGTTCTCGATATCGACCGTATCGAGGATCTGTCCGCCCATACGCTCCGCCACGATGCCGACCTTGAAACCCTTACGCGCCGAGTAGATCGCGGCAGCCGATCCCGCAGGACCTCCGCCCAACACCAATACGTCAAATTCGCGTACGACCTCCGCCTTGGGCATCGACTCGTCCACACCGACCTGCGTCTCAAGTTTGTCGAGCAGTTCGGTCATCGAGGTTTTACCCACCGAGAGCAGTTTGCCGTCGGCATAAACGGTCGGTACGGCCTGAATGCCGAGCGTGGAGACTTCGTCCTGATGAATCGCACCGTCGATGATCGTATGACGGATCGCGGGGTTGATTATCGCAAAGAGATTGAGCGTCTGCACCACATCGGGGCAGTTCGTACAACTCAACGAGATATAACTCCTGATCTCCACCTCTCCTTTAAGGCGGCGAATACGATCTGCGATCACCTCGTCGGGCAGTTTTTTGCCTTTGCCGTCCAAGTTGAGCACGGCCAGTAAAAGCGAAGTAAATTCGTGCCCCGTGGGTACGGCTTCAAAGCGGATGCCGTTCGGCTGACCGTCCTTGAGGATTTCGAGAGCCAGTCCTCCGGCCTCTGTGATCTCAAGCGAAAACTTGTCGCTTGTCGATGCCACATCCTCCATCAGACGAACCAACTCGTCACGAGAAGGGTGTGTCGGAGCGACTTCGATTTTAAACGTATATTGCGATTGCAGTCGGGCAAAGATGCCTTTCAACTGACTGATCATTGCATGGTCTAACATGGTTCAGAAATTTTAACGGGTGAAGATTCAAAAAAGGGGGACAAAAGTCTTACGAACCCCGTCCCCCGAACTTATGGTAAAAGCATGTTT
>RCNI01001847.1_pt1 | contig 10888 bp, 13 predicted proteins | sample 2041151 | NCBI WGS metagenome assembly RCNI01 (sample SAMN09708214, study PRJNA481090) | feces metagenome | isolation source: feces | place: Antarctica: Albino Rookery
TATAGAAAGAAATAAGTGCATAACCATTCATTTCTATTGGCTATACACTTATTATACGAGGAGAAAGCACATGAATATATTAGAGGACTTTGGATTGTATTCATTCAGGAAAATGAATAGAGACACAACGCAGGACTTCGTAAAAATAAAAGATATACAAGATGGCATTATTATTACGGAAGATAATCGTTACATTAATGTAATTGAAATTGAACCTGTAAATTTTAGGATGCTGAATGCACAGGAACAAAGTATGCTGATTTTAGATTATAATAACTGGTTAAAAACCGCTCCAACAAAATTCACCATAAAGTGTATAACTACACTAACCAATATTGATGAATATATAGAAGAGACAGTAAAGCGTTTAGAAAAAGAGCCTTTAAAAAAAAGTCAAAGGAAAATATGGAAAAACAAGTGAACTATTTAAACATAATAGGCTATAAAAGATTATTGAGATTTTACAAGATTCTAAATGTATTCCAGTTAAACATTGCCAGTTTGTTAAGAATAAATTGATTATTTATATTAGAAAATGTACAATAAAATGGAGTTTTGAAGGATATTTTGCTTAAAGTGACAGATAAGATAACTATTACCGTACATATAATGTGTATTGTTATCTACTTGTTAATACCTGATTTATATGGAACTGCACAGGGAGTTGTAATGATTCTTTGTATTCCGATTATTTATCTGATTACAAAGTATATGTATAAAAAGGGAAATATTACTGTAAAGTTACCTGAAGACCGTGAGGAGGAAAAAGACGATGAAATATCAGATTAAAGATGTAGAAAAAATCGTAGGCGTATATGAACCGGAACTTAGAAAGTTAGCAATGGATATACATGATAATCCTGAATTAGGAAGAGAAGAATACAAAGCTTGTAAATGGCAGGCAGACTTACTTAAGAAATATGGTTTTGAAGTGGAAACAGGATACTGTGATATTGAAACGGCATATCATGCAGTATATAAAGGCAGTACGCCGGGTCCTAAAATTGCAATGCTGGCAGAATATGATGCATTACCTGAATTAGGTCATGGCTGTGGACATAATCTGATTGCTATGATATCTACAGGATCAGGCCTTGCAATTAAGAAAATAGTAGAAACGTATGGTGGTGAAATCCATGTAATCGGTACTCCGGCAGAAGAAACAGAAGGTGCAAAAGTAGCTATGTCCAAAAAAGGAGTATTTAAAGATTTTGATGTTGCTATGATGGCTCATCCAAACGCTACAAATGGAAGTGCAATAAATACAGCTGCCATTTGTGCAAGAAAAGTAGAATTCTTCGGTAAACCGGCACATGCCGCTGCAGCACCGTATGAAGGTTTAAACGCTTTGGATGCAGTAATTAATTTCTTTAATCTTGTTAATGCATTGAGACAGCAGGTTCATTCTGATGTAAGGATACATGGAATTATTGATAATGGTGGGGTTGCACCTAATATTATTCCTGATTATACCTCTGCAAAGTTTTATGTAAGAGCAAATAAGATGGCAAGAGTTGAAGAAACCCTGGAAAGAGTAAAGGCTTGTGCTGAAGGAGCTGCAATAGGTACAGATACTACTTTTAAGATTTCCAAAATTGAAGAGGACTTTAAAGATACAAATACCAATTTTACACTATGTGAGCTTGCATGCCAGCAATACGAAAAACTTGGTCATGAAATTCGTAGATTCGGAAAGGTCACCATTTCAGGATCATCTGATTTGGGAGATGTAAGTTATGAATGCCCTGCAATACAATTAATGTGTGGAATGGGAACTAATGAAAGTGAAGGACTTTATAGCCTTCATACAGCGACTTTTGAAAAACATGCAGGCTCTCAGGAGGCATTAGATAATGCTCTTGAATTTATCAAAGCATTTACGTTAACCGCACAAGAGCTGTTAAGTAACCCTGAACATCTGAAAAAGATTAAAGAAGAATTTAAAAGCACTGATGTAACTGAAGAATTACCGTTCTAAGTATAATTACGGTAAAAAGCAGAGTTTAAATAAAAATGTTGAACTATGTATAGGACAGTCTGATAAAGGCTGTCTTTTTAAGTATAAAGGAGATTTTGTACTTTTTATGTCGATAAGTTATTTTTACTTGAAAGTTTTAGATGGCAATGTTATAATAAAAATATCAGAAAATTCTATATTCAAGATTTCTATATGTTTTTAAGAGAAATATATGTAATTGCATTCTTAGGTTTATAGCCAGTTGTAAAAATGTAAAAAACATTTTAATTATCATATTAAAAGAGGGGAGAATATAAAATGAATAAGAAGATAAAGATAACCTACGGTATTTTGTTTTCGATAATGGTCATATTCCTTTTCTTACCATATATCACGTCATATAATTATGATTATATGGGAATATATTTCCTGGTATATATGTTCGGATTTGATCTTCTTATGTGCATATGCGGGATAATTATCGGAACGGACACCTGGAAACAAATGTTATTATATTTATTTGTAGCAATTATTTTATGTTTTTATATTATAATTTTAAAAGAGCGTTATCTTATTTTGGGATCTGATGGTTTCTTTAACGGCATCGCCAAGGTTATTGAAAGAGCGTTTTCCGGGGATATGGATGACGTTGTTCTTGTCTCTTTTAATGGTTTTATAGCTGCTGTTATAGGGGAAGTGATTGCCCTGTTAGGACGACTTGTGTATCATATGTATAAAGAAATTATGACTGACATATAAATGATAGACGTTTATATATAGTAATAGTTAAAGAGTATTCCATATAATTTTATTACTAATAAAGAAAAAAGGCATAATTTCAACATTTATTCTAAAAAAGTTTGACAAGCTCTGTTTAGTATGCTATTATAAATGGGTTAGACCGCACGGAAAAGGTTTTGGAAAGTGCAGATTGCACTACCTAAGAAGGCGAGACTGGATAGAGGAGGTAAGAATAATATGTACGCAGTAATCGAAACAGGCGGAAAACAGTACAGAGTACAGGAAGGCGACGTTATTACAATCGAAAAGTTAAACGTTGAAGCCGGAGACAAAGTTGAATTTGACAAAGTACTGATTTTAGCAGATGACAAAGACCTAAAGGTAGGTGCACCTTATGTTGCAGGAGCAACAGTAACTGGTGAAGTAGTTGAAAATGGTAAAGGAAAGAAAGTTATTATTTTCAAATACAAAGCTAAGAAAGACTACAGAAAAAAACAGGGTCACAGACAGCCATATACAATGGTTAAGATTGAATCATTAGGCGGAAAATCAACAAAAGCAGAAGCTCTAGCAGCAGAAGCTAAAGAAGAAAAGAAAATTTCTGCATCAATGAAAAAAGATGAACTTATTGCATATGCAAATGAACACAACATCACAGTTGATGAAAAAGCAACAAAAGCTGTTATTATCGAAACAATCGAAGCAGCATTAAATTAATTCCCTAATTTTGAAATAGCAAGGAGGTGTCTGGTCTATGGCAAGTAAAAAAGGAGTAGGAAGCTCTAAGAACGGTCGTGATTCCGAGTCGAAACGTTTAGGCGTTAAGAGAGGAGACGGACAGTTTGTAAGTGCTGGAAGCATTTTGGTTAGACAGAGAGGAACTAAATTCCATCCTGGTAATAATGTAGGCATCGGTGGCGATGACACATTATTTGCTAAGATTGAAGGTACTGTTAAATTCGAAAGAAAAGACAAGACAAGAAAACAGGTTAGCGTTTATCCAAAAGAAGCGTAAGAATTTTGAGCCCCTATATTTTTTAGGGGCTTTTTGTTATCACTATAGAAATAAGGAGGTTCGAGAATGTTTGTAGACAGAGCCAAAATCTTTATTAAATCAGGCAAAGGCGGCAACGGCTGTGTTTCATTTCGTAGAGAGCCTTACGTACCTGAGGGTGGTCCTGATGGTGGAGACGGAGGAAAGGGCGGAGATGTCATTTTCCAGGCAGACAGAAATCTTCGTACTCTGATGGACTTCAGATACAAGCGAAAATATGAAGCGGAAAGCGGCCAGAACGGAATGAAAAAGAAACGTTTTGGTAAAAATGGTAAAGATCTTATCATCAAGGTTCCTATGGGAACAATGATTATAGATGAAGAGACAGGACTTGTTATGAGAGACCTGACAGAAGATGGCGACTCTTTCATTGCGGCAAAAGGCGGTAAAGGCGGTAAGGGAAATACCAACTTTAAGAATTCTGTAAGACAGGCACCGAACTTTGCTGAAGCCGGAGGATTTGCAAAGGAAAGAAACGTTATTCTTGAAATGAAAATGATAGCGGATGTCGGACTTGTAGGCTTTCCTAATGTCGGTAAATCAAGTCTTCTTTCTGTTTCAACAACAGCACAGCCAAAGATTGAAAACTATCATTTTACGACGATTGCACCAAACTTAGGTGTTGTAAAAATTTATGACACAAGTTTTGTAATGGCGGATATTGCCGGTATTATTGAAGGTGCGCATAAAGGACTTGGTCTCGGATTAAAGTTCCTGAAACACATTGAAAGAACAAGAGTACTGATTCATGTAGTTGACGTTTCCGGAAGCGAAGGCCGTGATCCTATTGATGACTTTAATAAGATTAATGACGAATTAAGATTTTACAGTGACAAAGTAGCTGATAAACCTATGATTGTTGCTGCAAATAAAATGGATATGATTTCTGAAGACGATCCGAAATATATCGAATTTAAAGAATATGTTGAGGGTAAAGGATATAAGGTTTATCCTATATGCGCACCGCTTAACCTCGGGGTGCATGAGCTTCTTGCTGCAGCAGCGGAAGCCCTTCAAAAGGCGTTGCTTGAGCCACAGGAAGAAGAGGAATATGAATACTTTGACTTCGAACTCGATGACAAAGATCCGAAATTTAAAGAACTTTATATTACCGAAGGAAATGGCGTTTACGTATTATCAGGTAAACAGCTGCAGAAAATATTTGATTCCACGAACTTCAATGATATGGGGTCCTTACGTTATCTGTATAAATACATTGAAAAGAAGGGCGCAATTGAAAAACTTCTTGAAATGGGTATGCAGGAAGGTGATATCATTAAAATCAATGACTTTGAATTTGAATACTGGGACGAATATTAGAGCATAATTACGAATAAAGAATGTATATCTTTCACCTCTATATAATAATTTATATAGAGGTGATTTTATGAATAAAAGAAAGTTTTTGTGTCAGAGTTTCATTTGTCTTTTGCTTTTCGGTATAGTTTTTTTTGCTGAAAAATCCGGAAACGAAGCAGTTGTAACAGGATATGAAAAAGTAAAAGATGCGATGTCATCAAGCTTAACTATTGAAAAATTGAAAACAAGTAGTAAAAAGTTTTCAAAGGCTGTAATACACAGTCCGGAAAAGGTTGTAACTGCAATGTCGAAGTTAAGTGAAGAAACAAAATACGGCGAACCGATAGATGAAATTTCAGATTCCGAAATAAAGACAGTGCATGCTGTGGCAGGAGGAAAAGTAATTTGTTCCGGAAAATCCGAAAATCTCGGACTCTATGTAAAGATAAAACATGAAAATGCGGTATCTGTTTATGGAAATCTTCAGGATCTTAATGTAATGCTTCAAGACAGAGTGCAAAGAGGAGAAATTATCGGTACATATAATGAGGCGGAAGGTAAAGAATTTTATTTTCAATTGGATGAAAATGTATGATATACTATCAAGGTAGAAAGGTCGTGAAAATATGTCTAAGAGAATCAGTATCGAAGAAAGTAATGCATTGTATCAGAAATGTAATACACCTGAACATGTTATAGGACATTGTAAGGCTGTATGTCAAGTTGCTTTAACCATAGGAGAAAAGCTTAATGAACATGGGTTTAATCTGGACCTTGAACTGATACAGGGTGCTGCACTTACTCATGATATTGCAAGAGTGCAGGAACATCATGAACTTGTCGGTGCTGAAATTCTGGAAAATGCAGGATATCAGGACGAAGCGGACATTGTCAGAGTTCATATGACATACTGCTTTAGCGGCTTTGATAATCTTAATGAAACAGATATGGTCTGTCTTGGAGACAGACTGATAAAAGAAGACTGTTATGTAGGTCTTGATGAGCGGATTGAATACATCATTCACAAAGCAGGAGACCATCCGGAAGTGACGAAACGGATACTTGCAAATAAAGAAGCAACCCGTAACTTTATGAACAAAATCGAAGAAAGAATTGGACAGACTATTGATAGTCTGTTCTGATAGAAAGGCTTAAAACAAAAGATGATTATAAGTGAAAAACTAAATGCGCTGCTAAAACAGGTTGAAAAACCTGCAAGATATATCGGTGGAGAAACCGGTATTGTGATAAAGAATATAGATGAAACAAAAGTGAGATTTGCTTTTGCTTTTCCTGATTTATATGAAATTGGTATGTCCTATATGGGACTTCAGATTTTATATAATATCCTGAATAAAGAGTCAGATATTTATTGTGAGAGAGTCTTTGCACCGGCACCTGATATGGTTGCTGCAATGAAGAAGGAAAATGTTCCTCTTTTTACACTGGAAACCAAAACGCCGATAAAAGAAATGGATTTCTTAGGCTTTACGTTGCAATATGAAATGTCTTTTTCAAGTATTTTAAAAATGATTGATTTGTCAGGCATTCCTGTTCTGGCTTCAGAAAGAAGTGAGGCAGATCCTCTCATTATTGCAGGTGGTCCTTGTGCATACAACCCTGAACCCCTTGCAGATTTTATAGATCTGTTTATTATCGGAGATGGCGAAAAGAGTCTTCCTGCACTTTTAAATAAGTATGCGGATGCAAAAGAGAAGGGAATGACAAAAGCCGAATTCCTTAAATCCGTTGTAAATGATACAGGCATTTATGTGCCGTCTTTTTATGATGTTGTATATAATGAAGACGGTACAGTTAAAGAATATAAAAAGTTATATGATGAAGCACCTGACAGAGTAGAACGATGCATTGTACCGTCACTGGAAGAAATTCCGTTTCCGACAGAGCCGATGGTACCGTTTATCGAAACCGTTCATGATAGAGCAGTAGTTGAAACCTTCAGAGGTTGTACAAGAGGATGTCGTTTCTGTCAGGCGGGAATGATTTACAGACCGGTTAGAGAGCGTTCAAAAGATAAGATTATCGACCTTGCAAGAAAACAGCTTGCCAATACAGGTCATGAGGAATTATCACTTTTATCTCTTTCTACAAGTGATTATTCGGCATTTGAGCCTCTTGCTATTGAACTTATGCAGGAATGTAAGAAACAGAATGTTTCACTTTCATTGCCATCACTTCGTCTTGATACATTTTCCTTTAAGGTTCTTGAAGAAATTCAGGGATATAAAAAGTCAGGGCTTACTTTTGCACCTGAAGCGGGAACACAGAGACTCCGTGATGTAATTAACAAGGGAATTACAGAGAAAGATATCTTTGATGCCGTAAGACAAGCTGTCGAGCTGGGATGGAAACATATAAAGCTTTATTTTATGATTGGACTTCCTACAGAAACCTATAGCGATCTTGATGGAATTGCAGATATTGCGCGTAAGATTATGGAAATTCATAAAGACGTATGTGGCGGAGGTCGTTTCAATGTTACTGTAAGTGTGTCCAACTTTGTTCCAAAGGCACACACGCCATTTCAGTGGACTGCACAGGACAGCACAGAGAATTTTACGGAAAAACATAATTATCTCCACGAAAAGCTGAAAATTAAGGGGGTAACTTTTAATTATCATGATGACGCAGTAAGCACTTACGAAGCTGTATTTGCAAGAGGGGATAGAAGAACAGGTAAACTTCTTCTTGAAGCATTCAGACAAGGCTGTTATCTTGATGGCTGGTCAGAACATTTTGACCTTGAAAAATGGCAGAATGCGATTGAACTTTCGGGTACAGATATTGATTTTTATACAACAAGAAAAAGAGAGTTTGATGAAATTCTTCCATGGCAGATCATTGATTCTGCAGTTACAACGTCTTTCCTTAAGTCCGAAGCGCAGAAAGCGGTAAATGAGCAGGTTACACCGGATTGCCGTTATGGTTGTGCAGGTTGTGGAATCAACAGAAGAGTAAAATGCGAAGCAGAAGGAATTCTTGCGAAGAAAGGAGGCGCTGATTTTTCAGCATAGATTTATGAACAGATACGTAATTCATTTTTCAAAACTTGGATACATAAAATATACTTCTCATCTCGACATGCTGAGACTTTTTAAGCGTGCCTTTAAAAAGACAGGAATTGCACTGGAGCATTCTCATGGATTTAATCCTCATCCCAAAATGGGATTTGCACAGCCACTGTCTTTAGGTTATACAAGTGTCTGCGAACTTATAGAGTTTGAGACAGTTGAGAAATTCGAACCGGAAGAAATTATGGAAAGAATCAGAGATGTTTTGCCTGAAGGTCTGAAAGTAATTGACTGCAGAGCATTTAATCAGGATATAAAGTCACTGGCAGCAGTTGTAGAGTCAGCTACATATACCGCTGTTTTTCCTGTAAAAAGCGATTCTGAGGATTTTCAGGAGATTTTAGATAGATATATGGCCCGGGATGAAATCATTGCGCAGAAGCGCCAGAAAAAGACGAAGAAGATGGTAGATGTAAATATCAAAGATAAGATTCGCTCCATCAGAATTCTTCCTGCAGAGAAACTTACTCTTGAGATGCATCTTGACTCAGGAAGTTCCTCTAATCTTAGCCCTGAACAGGTGCTTTTTTCATTTCTTAAGTATGGTAATATGTCCATTGAAAGATGTGATATAGAAGTGGAACGTAAATCGTTAGAATTTGGAAGAAATTTACAGTTTTAATCTTGACTTCCCCTTAGAACAGGGATAGAATATCCCGAAAGAAGGGAAAGGGGTGCCATATTATGAGTAAACTGAAATGTTATCTTAGAAGTCTCAAACAACATCAAAAGAATATTGAAGCGGTAATCATAGTACTTGTGATTGCCGCCGTTTTGATTTTTGGGCCAAAAGGGGAAAATGATAAAACTGAAGAAACGCTGCCAAATCAAAGCAAAACAGAAATTGAAACAGAAGTTAACGAAAATCCACCGAAAAAAGTTGCACAAAAAGAATACTATGTGGATATCAGTGGTTGTGTTAAAACGCCGGGAATCTATAAAATTAAAGATGGAGCAAGACTTTTTGAGGTCATTGAACTTGCAGGGGGATTAACTGAAAATGCAGATTATAACGGATTCAATCAGGCGGAGAAAATTGAAGACGGTGATAAGATTATCATTCCATCAAAACAGGATTTGCTTGATGATGAAGTATCAGGCGGAACAGTCAGTTCCGGAAAAATTAATCTTAATACAGCCGATATAACCAAATTACAGGAAATCCCTGGCATAGGACCATCCACGGCAGAAAAAATCATATCTTATCGCCAGAACAACGGAAGATTTCATAAAATCGAAGATTTACTTAATATCAGTGGAATCGGTGAAAAGACATTTGCCAAAATGGAAGATAAGATTACCGTATAAACATTATGTATACTTTATCTTTTTTGGGACATAATACCGAAGAGGTGATATTATGTTCAGTCAAAAGAAAAGAAATTATACGTGGATTTATGTTTTAGTCATTTCATTACTGGTGATTTTCGGACTTATGCTTATTCTTTCCACGATAAGCAATCGTAATACAGATTTACAGAGAAGGGAACCACAAGAAACTGACGCATATCAGAGTGAAAATGAAGTAGAGAACAGTTCTTTACCAACAGCTAAGCCTGTACCTGAAAATGATAGTGAAAAGGAAGAAAATAATTCGTCATATTATCTGGTCAAATACGATAATAATAGTATTAAGATTTTTTTCTCTGAAAAAACAGGCAGTTTGGTAGAACTTGAAAAAACAGAAATTGTTTATGAAACACTTTCTGAAGAAGATCAGCAACGTTTTAACAAAGGTATCAAGGTTTTAACCAGAGAGGAACTTAATCGAGTTTTAATGGATTACGAGGGTTAATAATATGTTTGATTTTCACTTTGGAAAAAACAGCAGAATGGCTTTAGTCATCTTTTTAGGTGTTTTTGCAGCTTGTTTAAGTATAGGGATACTGTGCAATGATCACTATGCAGTCCTTGCCGGAAGTAATGACATAAAAGAAGAAAGACAACTGGTTCCTGGAGGTCAGTCAGTGGGAATTCAGATGAAAGTCAAAGGCGCCTTGATTGTAGGTGTTGAAAACAACGTGGGACCGATGATTGGAGATATGATTGTGGCAGTAAACGGAAGACCGGTTAATAGTGCGGATGATGTAAGGCATATTGTTGAAAACTCAAAAGAAGAAGTAGATATTACTGTTGTTCGTGAAGGACAGAAGATGGACTATACAATTAATCCTTATTTTGATCCTGAAAGTGAAAATTATAAACTGGGTCTATGGATTAAAGAAAAAATTGCAGGTATTGGTACTTTATCTTTCTATGATCCTTTAACGAATTCATTTGCAGCTTTAGGTCATGGAATATATGAAAATGAAACAGGGGTACTTTTAGGAAGCAAGAATGGGAATATCTTAAATACCAGAGTGGAAAGGGTTAAAGCCGGGAAAAACGGAACACCGGGAGAACTAGGCGGTACTATCTATAATTTCAGTCATCCTCTGGGAACAATTCATAAAAATACAGAATTTGGGATTTATGGAAAAGCTGAACCAGAGAGTTTCGATAAAAGTAAAACCATATCGGTAGGGAAAAAAGAAGAAATAAAAAAGGGAAAAGCATACATTCTCACAACAATCAGTGGAACTGATGTAAAAAAGTATGAAATTGAAATTATAAAGGTTCATCATCAGGAGTTGGCTGACAGTAAGGGTATCGAATTTAAGGTTACGGATAAAAGTCTTTTAAAAGCCTGCGGTGGAATTGTTCAGGGAATGAGCGGCAGCCCGATTATTCAGGATGGTAAACTGG
>RCNI01001849.1_pt1 | contig 10884 bp, 10 predicted proteins | sample 2041151 | NCBI WGS metagenome assembly RCNI01 (sample SAMN09708214, study PRJNA481090) | feces metagenome | isolation source: feces | place: Antarctica: Albino Rookery
GATACATTTGATGAATTTATTATAAATTCTATTGATTAAAAATAAGTATTAGTATAAAATAAAGTAAATATCGCAATGTTTTCTATAATAACACTAGATAGTCATTGAATTGAAAGTGCTAATAAGTTTATAAATTTTATAAATTTGAGTTTTAGCATTGTGTTATTTTAGATAGTATTAAAAGTGATTAATAACTTTGTACAAGAGGCTTTAAGTTTTAGCATTGTGTTATTTTAGATAGTATTAAAAGAAGGTGTAAGCCGTATAAGTCAAAGTCACGGTTTTAGCATTGTGTTATTTTAGATAGTATTAAAAGAATGGATTTAGCTTCAGATCATACAAGCTTGTTTTAGCATTGTGTTATTTTAGATAGTATTAAAAGCTCTGGAGCTGATGGTAAAGATGGTGTAGCGTTTTAGCATTGTGTTATTTTAGATAGTATTAAAAGGTGCTGCTGCTGCTGGTGTTGTTTTAACAAGTTTTAGCATTGTGTTATTTTAGATAGTATTAAAAGGGATACATTATTAAAAACGGAAAGGTTAGTGTTTTAGCATTGTGTTATTTTAGATAGTATTAAAAGATTTATATCAAAATATTGTACTGTCTGTCTGTTTTAGCATTGTGTTATTTTAGATAGTATTAAAAGTGTAAAAGATATAGTTAAAGAAACTGGTAAGTTTTAGCATTGTGTTATTTTAGATAGTATTAAAAGACCTGCACCACTTCCAGCTTCTGCAGTATCGTTTTAGCATTGTGTTATTTTAGATAGTATTAAAAGACTGATTTTGACCTTGACGAGCAAACTATTGTTTTAGCATTGTGTTATTTTAGATAGTATTAAAAGCCTTATTCTTTTACCTTTATAGTTAAAAGCGTTTTAGCATTGTGTTATTTTAGATAGTATTAAAAGTAGTATAGTTTTAATTATAGTGCATAGTTTGTTTTAGCATTGTGTTATTTTAGATAGTATTAAAAGAATGCCAGAAAAATTAATGCAACAACGTTTGTTTTAGCATTGTGTTATTTTAGATAGTATTAAAAGAAATGCTTATCATGCTGGAGATGGTGCAAAGTTTTAGCATTGTGTTATTTTAGATAGTATTAAAAGTGATATATTTAATACTACGAAGACTATTGTGTTTTAGCATTGTGTTATTTTAGATAGTATTAAAAGTAATTTAGTACAAGCTAAAAGATTAACAGAGTTTTAGCATTGTGTTATTTTAGATAGTATTAAAAGTATATAATAAAAATGGAAGAGCTGAAGCAAGTTTTAGCATTGTGTTATTTTAGATAGTATTAAAAGTAAAGATGTTTTAGGAATAGAACAACCTCGGTTTTAGCATTGTGTTATTTTAAATAGTATTAAAAGAATTATAGAACAATTTACAATATGCAAATGGGAACAAAATGCTATTTGTTTTTAATAAAATAGATAATAATCTGTAAACTCAACTTTAAGTAAAAAATGGAGTGGCAAAAACTATAGTCATAGAATTAGAAAGAATACAGATGTACATGCTGATAGTATAAGTTAGCTCATAAGTGGAGCTTTACCCAGTGTACAAGATATATAAATAAAAGACAAATTTAAAGTAACAGATTATTATGCAAAACATATAGTTAGAACCGAAACAAATTATTTTAATAACATTGCTGATGCTATGGCATATGAAGAAATGGGAATAGATAAATATGTCTTGGTTGCGACTTTGGATAATCGTACTAGTGAAAAATGTCAAGAATACGATAATAAAGTAATAGCATATAAGGATAAAAAAATTGGTGTTAATTTTCCTCCATTATACCCTAATTGCCGTAGTAAGACGCGTGGTTATCTAGGAGAAGAAGCTGAAAAAAGATTAAAACGTAGAGCTAGAAATCATATTACTGGTGAAAATGAATTAATAGATAATATGAGTTATAAGGCATAGTATGATAAAAATGTAGCTAAATATAGCAAAAGTGATATTGATAAATCATATAAAGTGGTTAAGAATAAAGTTAGTGATAAAGTATAATTATATTGAAAAATATAAGCAACTAAATCGTGAGTATAGAACCATAGGAAAAATTAATAAATTATCAAATAATGTTTTACGAGATACTAAAACGTATTATAATTTTAGAAAAGAAAATATAGAAATAACAAATCATGCAATAGAACGTTATCATGAACGTGCTAATTATTATGATGAAGTTAATAAAAGAAATATAAAACACTATAATAAAATAACTATTGTAGTATAACTTAATACTAATGAATTAGTAACTTTAATAAAAAGAAGGATGAATAAAAAATGGAAGAAGCTTTAAATTTAAAGAATAAGTTAATATATTTATTAAATAACCCTGATGAAATACCAATATATTTTGGTGATGGCTCATTTGCAGATGACTGGGATTTATATAATGATGGCAACATAGATGAAACTATTTTAGATGAATTAAATTCTAATTTATATGATATAGATGCTATAGAAGATAAAGAAGAATATAAGAAAAAGGCTATAAAAATTATAGAAGATATATTAAGTAAATTGAAAGACGCTAAATAAAGCGTCTTTTTTGTATACAGACAAGTAACTCAGTTGGTTAGAGTACACAGCTTATATCCGTGGAAGAGGTTCAAATACTATCTTGTCTACAATTTAAAAGATGAGAAAAAAAGTAAAAATGATATTATATAAAAATGTATAATGCATGTATATAAGATGTTGAATATAATAAATCATTTGTAGAATTAAAAATACTTTTAGAAGAAGTATTTTGTGAATAATAAAAATGTTACCTAAAATAGGTCATTTTTTTATTATAAATTACAGAGATAAAATTAAAATTGATATGTATATATTTGGATATGTAGTTGAAATTTGTTATATTTTGTGCTATTCTTAGTGAAGAATAAAAATATTTTATATATAAATTAAATTGATTTGAAGGTGATAAAAATGATAGCAATACTGTGTGTAGATGAAAGAAATGGGATGTTATTTAATAATAGAAGACAATCTAGAGACGAAATATTGAATTCACATATAATAAAAAAGATAAATGGTAAAAAAATGTGGATAACTAATTTTTCAAAAGATCTTTTTGAATCAGAAAATATTATAATTGATAATAATTTTATGGATAAGATAGGTAAAGAAGAGTATGTATTTATAGAAAATATACCATTAGAAAATATAATTGAAAAAGTAGATGAAATTATAATATATAATTGGAATAGATATTATCCAGCAGATGTATATTTAACATGCCCTTTAGATTCTTGGAAGTTAATTTCAGAAAATGAATTAATAGGTTCATCGCATGAAAAAATAACAGAAAGAATATATAAAAGGGGGAATAATTAATGAGTTATTTATTTACAGTTTTATGGCTGGTTACTTGTGTAGCAATAGTTGTATTTGGAATTAAATATGTAAAGGTTATATTAATAGAAAAAAATATATTGAAGGAAAATAAAAAATCTAAATATACGAGTGGCCAACTTAAAAAGAAAATGATAAGTTTAATAATAGCTTCAGTTATTTTCTTTATTGCTGTTGGAGTTACAGCACCTAATATAGATGAAACTCAAAATGTTAATTCTGTACAAAATGAAACTGTAGGAAAACAAGAAAATTTAATAGAAAAAGAAAAAATAGAAGAAAAAGAAGAAAAGAAAAATGATTATAATATAGTAAAAGTTTCAAACAATAATACAACTAAAAATGATTTAGAAAGTTTAAAAAATAATACACTTTCAAATATACCAGAATATTCTGGAAAACCATATGTAGCAATAAATAATAATGTACCATTTTTTTCAGATGATGAGCTTACTGTAAATTCTTTTGAAAATTATTCAAATTTAGATAACTTAGGACGTTGTCAAGTAGCTATTGCGAGTATTGGAAAAGATATTATGCCAACAGAAAAAAGAGGTAGAATAGGAGAAATAAAACCCTCTGGATGGCATTCAGTAAGATATCAAGGAATAGATGGAAATTATTTATATAATAGATGTCATTTAATTGGATTTCAACTTGCTGGAGAAAATGCAAATACAAAAAATTTAATAACAGGAACACGTTATTTAAATGTAGAAGGAATGTTACCTTTTGAAAATATGGTGGCAGATTATGTTAAAGAAACTAATAATCATGTTCTTTATAGAGTAACACCTATTTTTAAAGATAATAATCTCATTGCGTCAGGAGTACTAATTGAAGCAAAATCAGTAGAAGACAAAGGCAATGGAATATTATTTAATGTATATTGTTATAATGTACAACCTGGGATAACAATAAATTATGAAAATGGAGATAGTTCTGGTCCAGAATATCTAGGAACTACAACACAAGCAAATACAAATAGAGTAGTAACACCTAACAAAGTATCAACAACCTCTGAAAATGAAAGCTCAAAAACATATATATTAAATACCAATAGTAAAAAGTTTCATTATTCAAATTGTAGAAGCGTTTCTAAAATGAGCGAAAAAAACAAAGAAACTTTTAACGGAGATAGATCAGATATTCTTTCAAGAGGATACTCTCCTTGTGGAATTTGTCATCCTTAATATTATTATTGAAAAACAAATTTTAATATGTTAATATATGTATATATGATTAAGGAGAATAGAATATGATAGATTTTAATAACAAAACATTAATAAAATTAAAAGAAGGAGATATATCATCTGGAAATAAAGTAGTATGGGATATTTTAATAGAAGGAGAAGAAGTAATTGCATATTTTGTATCTATGAGAGATAGTTTAGTACTTACAAATAAAAGAATAATCTCTGTAAATGTACAAGGAATAACAGGTAAAAAAATAGATTATACATCTATCCCATATAGTAAAATACAAGCTTTTTCTATAGAAACAGCAGGTACACTAGATTTAGATAGTGAGCTTTCAATTACAGTAAGTGGAATAGGAACAATTAAATTTTGTTTAAAAGATAGTTCAGATATAAAAGGACTTGGTAGGAAAATATCTTCATATGTGTTGAAATAGAATATATTATTCTATTTCTTTTTTTATCGCTTTTTATACTCTTTTGCGATTTTATTGATTTTGCTATAATAATTTGTTAATATTGTGGTGTTAAAGCAAGTTTTACATTGCTAAAATCCATATTTTGTAGTATAATTGTGCTAGATAATTGGAGGAAATGAATTGAAGATAAAATGCACAGTGATTGCAGAAATATTTAAGAGTGAGGAAACAGGTTATATTGTTTTCGTAGGAGATACCGGAGAGGAAAATATGCATTTTGTTGGAAATGCTTTAGATATAAAAGTTGGAGATGAACTTGAACTTGAAGGAATTTATGATAATCATTCTAAATACGGAAAGCAATTTAAATTTACAAAATATAAAAAAGAATTACCCAAAGATGAAAAATCTTTAATTAAATATATAGTTAGTGCGGAAATAAAAGGTGTAGGTGAAGCAACTGCAAAAAGAATAGTAGATGAATTTTCTATGAATTCAATAGAAGTAATAAGATTTCATCCAGAAAGACTTTTAAATGTACGTGGAATAACAGAAGAAAAAGCAGTTCTTATATCTGAAAAGATAAATGAACAATGGGAAAAATGGAACTTAGTATCTTTTTTACAAAAATACGATGTATCTATTAATGTAGCTAATAAAGTATATGATGTATATCAAAATAAATCTGTAGAAGTTATAAAAAGAAATCCATATGTGTTATTAAATACAGTAAAAGCAATAGATTTTAAAATTGTAGATAAAATAGCAAGAAGTTTAGGAATACCTTTTGACCATGAAGATAGAATAACAAATGGAATACTATATGCTCTAAAGAAAATAATGGCATTTGGGTATACCTGTGTAGAAATGGAAAATTTATTACCATATGCAGCAGGAATATTAGGAGTTGCAGAAGATATAGTTATTAATTTAATGACTAAATTAATAATGGATAAAGAAATATATGTAGTAAATATGAATAATACAGAATTTGTATTTACAGCAGCATTATATAAAGCAGAAGATATGACAGCACAAAAATTATCAGCTATGGCAATAGAAAAACCATTATCTAAATCATATGATAAAGAAATTAAATATATAGAAGAAAATAATAATATAACTTTTTCAGATGAGCAAAAAGTAGCAATAAATAATGCTATGAAAAATAGAGTTTCTATAATAACAGGAGGACCAGGAACAGGAAAATCTACAATAATAAGATGTATTATAGAGTTAATAGAAAGAGAACAAAAGAAATATGTGTTATGTGCTCCAACTGGGAGAGCAGCTAAAAGAATAAAAGAAACAACAGGAGTAGAAGCAAAAACATTACATAGATTACTTGAAATAATAAAATTAGAAGATAATGATTTGGAACACATGCTAGAATATAATGTAAAGAAGATAAATGCAGATTATATTATAGTAGATGAAGTATCAATGGTAGATATTTTATTAATAAATAACTTAATGAAAGCAATAAAAAGTAAAACAAGATTGATACTAGTAGGAGATGCATGTCAATTACCATCTGTAGGACCAGGAAGTGTTTTACAAGATTTAATAGAAAGTGAAAAAATAGTTACTACACATTTAAAAGAAATTTATAGACAAAGTAAAGGTAGTGATATAATTATAAATTCACATAAAGTAAATAATGGAGAATTTCCTATATTTAAGAAAAATAATTCTGATTTAATATTTATAGAAACAAGTTCTGTAGAAGAAACATTAAAAGAAATAAAAGATTTAGTTGAATATAAAATTTATGATTATATAGAATGTGATAAATTAAAAGATATGCAAGTGTTAACACCAATGAAAAAAACAAGTCTTGGAAGTATATCACTAAATAAATTATTACAAGAAACTTTAAATCCTAAAATATCTGGAGTAAATGAAAAAGAAAATTTAGGTAGAAAATTTAGAGTAAATGATAAAGTAATGCAAATGGAAAATAATTATGATATAGAATTTAGACAAGGTGATATAGATGGACAAGGAATATATAATGGAGATATTGGCTATGTTACAAATATAGATAAAGTTGATTCTACTTTAACTGTTAAATTTGATGATGATAAAGAAGTAACATATCTATTTAGTGAATTAGATCAATTAGACCTTGCATATACAGTAACAGTTCATAAAAGTCAAGGAAGCGAATTTGATGTAGTAATATTACCGTTATATACCGGATTTGCAAAATTATTTACTAGAAACCTGTTATATACCGCAATGACAAGAGCTAAAAAATTACTTGTAATAGTAGGAAATGAAAATACAATTAAATATATGGTAAACAATATTGATGAAAAGAAAAGGAAAACAGGATTAAAGGAGAAAATAATTAAATACTGTGAATTATATGAAGAAACTATGTTATAGTATTTTAAATTTAGTTTATCCAGAAAAATGTGAAGTATGTGGAAAAACTACTTACGAAAACAGATATATTTGCAAAAAATGTGAATATAATTTTCTAGAAAAAAGTATAGGTAAGACTAGAAATATAACAAATACTTATGATATTATATATGTGTCAAGATACAGTCAAATAAAAAAATATATGTTACTTTATAAATTTAATAGTAAAAGATATATAGGTAATATGTTTATAACTCTTTTAAATAAAAGAATAGAAAATTTAAAGCTAGATTTTGACATAGTAACAGCAGTACCTCTAAGTAAAGAGAAGAGAAAATCTAGAGGATACAATCAAAGTGAATTTATAGCTAAAAAAATAGCTGAAAAATATAACAAAAAATATATAAATTTTTTATATAAAAATAGAAACAATGTAAATCAAAGTTCATTAAATAAAGAACAAAGGAAAGAAAATATAAAAGGAATATTTACTTTAGAAGAAAAAATAATTTTAAATAAAGAAAAATATAAAAATAAGAAAATACTTTTGATAGATGATGTTTATACAACAGGTGTTACAATAGATGAGTGCATAAAAATAATAAAAGAAAAAGTAAATTGTAATATTATAGTAGGAATAATAGCAATTAATAACAATAAAATATGAGGTGATAGAATGGAAGAATTATTAGAATGTATTGTAGAATATGTAAGAAAACCAATAACAGATTATGCCATTATGATCAATGGTGAATGGGGTAGTGGTAAAACACACTTTTGGAATAATAAAGTAAGAGAAAAATTAGAATCAATGACTTTTAATGGTAAGAAATATAAAACAATTTATATGTCTTTATATGGAATAAATAGTTTAGAAGAAATAAGTAAAAAAATCTTCATAGAAACTAATCCACAAATAAATAAAACACTTAAAAAATTTGCAGATAATAAAGAAGGAAATGTTATACCTGAGTATGTAAAAACAGGACTAGATATGGCAAACCTTTTTGGAGCAGTACAATTTAACAGTGATAAAATTGATTTCTCAAAAGCATTTTCAATTGATGATAAAATACTTTGCTTTGACGATCTAGAAAGAGCAAATGTAGATGTTATAGATATACTAGGATATATAAATAACTTTGTTGAACATGATGGAATAAAAACAATTTTAATATGTAATGAAAAGGAACTTGCAACTAAATTTAAAAATTCTAATGCAGAATTTAAAACATTTATAGCAACATATATATTAGATAAAGAAGGACAAATAGCAAAAGCTACAAAAGCAGATAATAATGTATTTGCAAATCCAGATGTTCCACTTGCAAAAATGATAGAAGAAAAAGTTTCACACATTTTTGATAGAGCAAATGCATATGAAAGAATAAAAGAAAAATTAATTGGAGAAACATTTGAATACATTCCAGAATACTCATATATATTAAATGGTATGATTTTAAGATATAGCTTTAATCCAGCTCTTGAAACTTTCTTAAAAAGAAATACAAGTGCTATAATAAATATATTTAATAAAACTGGAACAAGAAACTTAAGAATATTAAAACATGCATTAAATGATTTTGAAAAAATATTCTCAGTTATACAAAAATATTATCCAGATTTAGATGAAAATTTATTACGTACTATATTAATGTTTACTGTTGCAATAGCATTTGAAATTAAAGCAGGTAATATTAGTAAAGAAAAATTTAAATCTGTTAGAGATAATGATGAATATAAATCAATTATATTTACATCTAAAATATTAAATGATAATAATCAATTCTATTTAAGAGAATTTGACAATAGATATTTCTTTAACTCAAAATCTGAATATAGATTCTTTAAATTTGTAGAAGTATATATTAGAACTAGAATATTTGATATGAAATTATTTAGACAAGATATAGAAAATGCATTAAACCAAGATGAAGTTAAAGATGATGTTCCAAAATATATTACTATTTTAAATGGTGAGTATTGGAAACTTTCAGATTCAGAATTCGATGAAGTAGTAAGAACTACTTTAGAAGAAATAAAAGAAGGAAAACTTCCACTTGATGAATATCTAAAAGCTTTTGCAGTATATCAATACTTTGTTGAGAAGGGATTAATAACAATGGATGTAGAATCTCTTAAAAACTTATTTGTAATAGGAATAAAAAGAGCAGCAACAGATGAAACAAATGATGCTAACTTCTTTATTACAGATGTATTAGATTACCAAACAGACGATATCTATTTAAGAGAAATTAAAATGGAAATCATAAGAGCAAATAAAGAATTACTTGAAAGAGTTGAATTTAGAAAAACAAATGAATTATTTAAATATATACCAGATGATGTAGAAAAATTCTATGCTGTTATTAAAGATGAATATAAAAATGTACCAATCTTTAAAAACTACGATATGTATATTCTAAGAGATAGACTAGTAATAACAAATAACTATCATTTATATAATATAATTAATATATTACAAATGAGATATGAAAATAAAAAAATGTTATTAAAACAAGATAGTAGAAATTTAAGACTTCTTTCTAGTTTATTAGAAGAACATATAAAAACAAAATCACCATCTATTAAAACAGTATTACTTGGTAATATGAAAGATACAATAGATGAGTTATTAGATACACTTTCTACAAAAAAGAAAAAAGAAGATGAAGAAGATAGCATATAATGCTATCTTTTTTGCATATTATTTCTAAAATTAATAATAATAATATTAAAAGGAGGAATAATATTGAAAGCAACAGGAATTGTAAGAAAAATAGATAATTTAGGAAGAATAGTAATACCTAAAGAAATTAGAGCTACACAAAAAATAGAAGAAGGAGATAGTGTAGAAATATTAGTTAAAGAAACAGGAGATATTTTAATAAAAAAATATGATGTACTAGGTAACTCAGTAGAAATGTTAAGAAATGTTGCAAAAGGACTTAGTGAAATATTAAAATGTAATGTAATAATAACAAATAAAGAAGATGTGTTAAAAGTTTTTCCAGAAATAAAGGAAAATATTGAGTATATATTAGATGAAAAGGTTAAAGAGGTTATAGAAGAAAGAAGAATATATTTTAATGAAAAAGAAATAATAGTTCCTATAATAGTAGATGCTGTTACAAAAGGTACTTTAATAGTAACTGCAGAAGGTAAAAGAAGATTTAATGAAAATGATACAAAGATAGTAGAAATATCTTCTAAATTATTGGAAAAAGTTATTTCTTAAATAAGTGCTTAAATATTTTAAGCACTTTTTAAATTTTTTTGAATAAAAGTGTTGACAAATATAAAATAATAATATATAATAATATCTGTAATTGAGAGACACAATGCGGGTGTAGTTCAATGGTAGAATTCCAGCCTTCCAAGCTGGCTGTGTGGGTCCGATTCCCATCACCCGCTCCATTAGTTTTTTAATTACAGCAAATGCGGGTGTAGTTCAATGGTAGAATTCCAGCCTTCCAAGCTGGCTGTGTGGGTCCGATTCCCATCACCCGCTCCATTAGA
>RCNI01001850.1_pt1 | contig 10872 bp, 8 predicted proteins | sample 2041151 | NCBI WGS metagenome assembly RCNI01 (sample SAMN09708214, study PRJNA481090) | feces metagenome | isolation source: feces | place: Antarctica: Albino Rookery
ACATAAAAGCCACTGTTTATAAACAGTGGCTTTTATGTATTTTATTATAGAACAGGAGAAAGTAGTCTAGAAATAGATTCTTTTATTTTTATATAAGTAGATCTACTTTCATATATTTCTTTTGTTATTTCTCTAGAATTATCAATATCTCTTTCAAATATCAACCTTTGTTCTTTAGACTTTTCTTCTGAATATATAAAAGCATTTACCTCAAAATTAAGTTCAAAACTTCTTATATCCATATTAGCTGTACCAATAGAAACAATTGAATCATCGCTTACAACAGTCTTTGCATGAAGAAAAGCATCTTCTCCATATGTGTAAATTTTAGCTCCATAATCAAGTAATTCACCTGCATAAGAATAAGAAGCCCAATAAACAAAAGGATGGTCTGGTTTAGAAGGAATCATTATTCTAACATCTACACCAGAAAGACAGGCAACTTTTAATGTTTCCATTAAAGTCTTGTCTAAAATCAAGTAAGGACTTTGTATATATACATAATCTCTAGCTTTTTGTATTATTTTCATATAACCATATTTTATTTCATCTAATTCAGTTATATCAGGACCACTTGAAACTATTTGGATACCAATATTTCCATTTGATTTTTCTCTTTTTTTAGTAAAGTATTTTGCTAAATCTAAGTTTTCCTTAGTGACATATCTCCAGTCAAGAAGGAACCTAAGACTTAAGTCAATAACACAACTACCAGTAAGTTTTATATGTGTATCTCTCCATTCTCCAAACTTCGGATCTCTTCCAAGATATTCGTCTCCAATATTAAAACCTCCAACAAATCCAACCTTACCATCAATAACAACTATTTTTCTATGATTTCTGAAATTCAAATTAAAGTTAATAATATTTAAAAATGAAGGGAAGAAATTACCTATTTGAACACCAGCCTCTTTCATTTCTTTAATAGACTTTTTACTTAAATTTCTGCCACCAACAGCATCATATAAAAGTCTAACTTCAACACCAGATTGAGCTTTTTCTTTAAGTATTTCTATAATTTCCTTTCCAATTTTATCATCTTTAAAAATATAAAACTGTATATTTATATATTCTTCAGCTTTTTTTAATTCTGAAAGAAGAGAATCAAAAAATAGTTCTGACTTTGGGTATATATCTACAGTATTATCATCTGTATAATGAGCATTGTTAGAATTTGCAAGAGTGTAAATCATATCCTTATTTTCATCTATATACGGATCTAAATTTGACTCTATTTCAACATAGGATTCTAAAACTTTGTCTTTTATAACTTTATCCTCTTTTTCTTTTATACGAAACATATTTTTTTTAGCAATACTCCTACCAAATAAAGCATATAATATAAAACCTATAGGAGGAATAAGTACCAATATAACAATCCAAGTAAGTGTATTATCTATATTTCTTTTTCCTCTAAATATAAGGTCAATTACAAGACCAAAATTTATAAGATATATAATAGTAAGAGTAACTTCATATATTGATAATGATAATTTTTCCAAATAAAAATCTCCTTTCTAAAATATTTAAAAATTTGAAATGAAACGAAATGTATATTTATTTGTGGAAATTTTAATATATACATAAAAATGCTTTTATGATTATTAAAACATATAAAGCCTATGTTTTACAAGGAAAAAGTGAAATATTATATTTTAGATACCGAAATTATTTTACGTAGATATTGTTATTTTTAAAAATTTAATTTATTATATTAATATATAATTGGGTGTATAATGCACAGATTTTAAACAATATATAAAACTTATATAAATTTAATAATAAATAGAAAATAGTTATAGATAAATGAGATAGATATAAAAATTAATATTGAAATTAATTTAAGGAGGTATATCAAGTGAATAAAGAAAAAATATATAATGACATTTTAAATATAGTTAATAAAGAAGATATTATGATAGACGAACCTATGAAAAAGCATATAACTTTTAGAGTTGGAGGTCCAGCAGACATATTAGTTAGACCTAAAAGTGAAGAAGAACTAAAAAAAATAGTACAATATGTGAATGAAGAAAATATTCCATACATAATAAAAGGAAATGGCTCTAATTTACTTATAAAAGATGGTGGAATAAGAGGAGTTGTTATAGAATTAAGTTCTAATTTTAGTGATTTTAAAATAGAAGAAAATAAAATAGAGATACAATCAGGAGCATTACTATCAAAAATAGGAAATGCAGCATTAAATGAAGAGTTAAAAGGATTTGAATTTGCAGCTGGAATACCAGGAACTTTTGGAGGAGCTGTAACTATGAATGCAGGAGCATACGGTGGAGAAATAAAGGATATAGTAAAAACTGTGAAAGTTATGGATAAAAAAGGAAATATAATAGAACTTTCTAATAAAGATATGAAATTTGGGTATAGAAAAAGTATTATAATAGAAAAAGAATATATTGTTCTTTCAGCAGTTGTTGAATTAGAAAAAGGAAAATATGAAGAAATAAAAGAAATAATGAATGATTTAAAAGAAAGAAGAGTAACAAAACAACCACTTAATTTTGCAAGTGCGGGAAGTACATTTAAAAGACCAGAAGGATATTTTGCAGGGAAGTTAATACAAGATAGTGGATTAAAAGGATTATCTATAGGAGATGCACAAGTATCTGAAAAACATTCTGGATTTGTTATAAATAAAGGAAATGCAACAGCAAAACAACTATTAGATTTAATGTATGCTGTAAAAGCAACAGTAAATTCAAAGTTTGGTGTCATGCTAGAGGAAGAAGTTAAGATTCTAGGTGAAGAAGAATAGACCGGAGATGATGATATGAAGATAATAGCAGATTACCATACACATACTATTTATAGCAATGGTAAAAGTGGTAAAAGAAAACATGCTATAGGTACAATAGAAGAAAATGTACAAGAAGCTATAAAAAAAGGATTAAAAAAAATAGGGATATCTGATCATGGATACAGACATTTGTTATATGGACTTAATAAAGAAAGTGTATTTAAAATGAGAGAAGAAATAGATATTCTCAATGAAAAATATAAAGAGATAGATATACTTTTAGGTATGGAATGTAATATTTTAGATAATAAAGGAACAATTGATATGGATGATAGAATAAGAGAGCAACTTGATTATGTTTTAGCAGGATATCATTTTGCATCAGAACCAACATCTTTAAGATGTCTTTTAAATCATGCAGATAATTACCTTTTAAAAACTAAACATTCTAAAAGGTATAATACAGATGCTATTGTAAATGCTATGAAAAATAATGATATATTTATGATTACACATCCTGGAGATAAAGGAGAAGTATATATTGAAGAAATTGCACGGGAGGCAAAAAAGAGAAATGTTATTTTGGAAATAAATAGTTCTCATAATCATCTAAATATAGAGCAACTAAAAAAAATAGAAAAATATGAAAATAGACTTATGATAGGATCAGATGCACATAAGCCTTTTATGGTAGGAAATTTTTCTAATGGAATAGAAACAGTAAAAAAATCAGGAATAGATATAAAAAGAATAGAAAATATTATAGAGTAAGAGGGGAATATTATGAAATTTGTTATAGTAACGGGATTATCAGGTTCTGGTAAAAGTGAAACAATGAAAGCATTAGAGGATATGGGGTTTTATTGTGTAGATAATATGCCTCCTACATTGATAACAAAATTTGCTGAAATTTGTTTTCAAGGCAATTCTAATATAGAAAAAGTAGCATTAGGAGTAGATATAAGAGGAAGAAGATTTTTTGAGGCACTACACGAAAGTCTAGAATATCTTGAAAAAGCTAATTATAGATTTGAAGTACTATATCTTGATTGTAATGATGATGTCCTTTTAAAAAGATATAAAATGACTAGAAGAAATCATCCGCTTTCAAAGAATATGCAAATTCCTGAAGGAATAAAAATTGAAAGACAGATTATGGAGCCTTTCAAGAAATATGCAACATGTATAATAGATACTTCGAATATGAAACCAAAAGATTTAAAAGAAGAAATTTCAAAAATATATAAAGATGGATTAGAGGAAGATACTCCAAATATAACAATATCAGTAGTTTCTTTTGGATTTAAATATGGAGTTCCAAAAGATGCAGACCTTGTGTTTGATGTAAGATTTCTTCCTAATCCTTATTATGATGAAAGTTTAAGACCAAAAACAGGAGATTTTAAAGAAGTAAGAGAATATGTTATGAACTCTAAAGTTAGTGAAGAATTTGTAGAAAAATTATTTGATTTTATAGAGTTTTTAATACCACAGTACATAGAAGAAGGAAAACAACATCTAGTAATAGGTATTGGCTGTACTGGAGGAAGACATAGATCTGTTACAATAGCAAACATGGTTTATGATGAGCTTTATAAAGAAAGATATAGAGTAATCAAAAAACATAGGGACTCTATGCTTGGTTAATAATTTATGGGGGCATTTTATGAATGACTTAAATATTATAATCGGTGTAATGGGATGGATAGCACTTATAATAGCAGCTATTTTATACATTAAAGCTAGAAAAGCAAAATTAGAAAGTCAAAGAAGAAGACAAGAATTGGAAGAAAAAAATCCTAAAGTAGTAGTAATTGGCGGTGGAACGGGACAATCAGTTTTTTTAAGAGGTCTTAAGTATTATACAAACAATATAACTGCAATAGTTACTGTTGCTGATGATGGTGGAGGATCTGGAGTTTTAAGAGAAGACTTAGGAATGTTACCTCCAGGAGATATTAGAAATTGTCTTTTAGCTCTTGCAAATATAGAGCCAACAATGAATGAGGTAATGCAATATAGATTTGAAGAAGGATGTTTAAAAGGGCAAAGTTTTGGAAATCTATTTCTTGCAGCAATGACAGGGCTTTATGGTAATTTTGAAACAGCTGTTTCAAAGTTAGGAGAAATATTTGCAATAACAGGAAAAGTATATCCAGTTACTTTAGAAGATGTTAACTTAGTAGCAGAATTAGGCAATGGGAAAGTAGTAGAAGGAGAATCTGCTATTCCAAAAGCTTGTAAGAAAGAAAAGACATATATAAAAAGATTAAAATTAGATAGAGATAATATTGAGCCATTAAAAGAGGTTATATATGCAATTAAAAATGCAGATATAATTATTATGGGTCCAGGAAGTCTTTATACAAGTGTTATACCAAATCTTTTAGTAGATGGAGTTGTTGATGCTATAAAAAACTCTGATGCACCAAAAGTATATGTTGGGAATGTAATGACTCAACCAGGTGAAACAGAAAAATATAATTTATATGATCATGTAAATGCTATAATAGAACATACAGGAGAGAAAAAAATTCTTGATTATGTAATAGCAAATAAAGAAATTTTAAATAAAGATGTTTTTATGCGTTATAATGAAGATGGAGCAGAGCAAGTTTTATTGGATAAAAAACAAAGAAAAAGTTTTGAAAAATTAGGCATAAAAGTAATAGAATCAGATCTTATTGAAATAAAAAATAATTATATAAGACATGATGCTAAAAATGTATCTAAAGTAATTATGCAAATAATTTCAGAAGAAAAAAATATGAAAGACAATTAATAAATTTTATTTACTTATAATATTATATGTTCGAAAAGAAAATAGTTTAAGGAGTGGATTTGATGAGAGAAGAAGTAAGTGCTGGTGGTGTTGTACTGTTTGGAAATGCTGTTCTTCTACTTAAAAAATTTAATGGAGATTGGGTACTCCCAAAAGGAAAGGTTGAAAAAGGAGAAAGCCATGAACAAGCTGCATTAAGAGAGGTAGGAGAAGAAACAGGTGTAAAAGCAGAGATAGATAAATATCTTGGCGAAATACATTATACTTTTAAAGAAAATTGGGATGAAAATAGAACAGTTCATAAAACTGTATTTTGGTATCTTATGAATGCTAAAAATATGGATACTGTTCCTCAAAAAGAAGAAGGGTTTGTAGATGCAAAATTCGTTCATATAGATAGAGTTGTGGAAATGGCTAGATATGATGATGAAAAAGAAATTATAAAAGTAGCCCTTGTAGAAATAAAGAAAAAACTAAATAATCAATAGGCAGTAGGTGGTATAAAAAAATGTCATTCTCAGCAGAGACGAAAAATGAATTAACAAGAATAGATTCAGATATTAAAGAGGTAAATTTAGCAGAACTTGCTGGTATAATAAGACTTTCAGGAAGTATACAAATTGTTGGATTTAAAAAAATGAATCTAAAAATAATAACAGAACTTAATTCAATAGCTAGGAAAGTTTTTAAACTTTTAAAACATGATTTTAATATAAATACTACTATCGCTGTAAATAAAAATCAGATGCTTAAAAGAAATAATAGTTACGTTTTAATAGTTAAAAATGATATGGGAGCAGAAAAGTTCTTAAAAGAAGTTGGGGTATTAGAAAATGTAGATGGATTTTTCCCTAAAAGTGATATATTAGAAGAATTAATAAGAACAGAAGAACAAAAAAAAGCATTTATAAGAGGTGCTTTTTTAGGTGGAGGTTCAATTAGTGATCCAGAAAAAAATTATCATTTAGAATTTGTAACTAACAATATGGAGTTTGCAGAATCTCTTAGAGATTTGATAAATAGTTTTGAATTTAATAGTAAAATTGTAGCTAGAAAAAATAACTATGTGGTATATTTGAAAGAAAGTGAACAAATATCAGATTTATTGAGTCTTATTGGAGCACATAATGCTCTTTTAAAACTTCAAAATGTAAAAATAGTTAAAGAAATGAGAAATAATGTAAATAGAATAGTAAATTGTGAAACAGCCAATCTTACTAAGGCTGTAAATGCAGCGGTTAAACAAGTGGAAAATATTAGAATAATAGAAGAAACAATAGGTATAAAAAAATTACCTACAAATTTACAACAAATAGCACTTCTTAGAGTAGAAAATGAAGACCTTACACTAAAAGAACTTGGAGAAATGCTAACTCCTCCTGTTGGAAAATCTGGAGTGAACTATAGATTAAAGAAAATACAGGAAATAGCAGATAATCTAAGAGAAAAATATAATATAGAATAAAATTTGAGGCTTTTCTATTATTTGAAAAGTCTCTTTTTATATAAACTAAATAGGGGGGTGAATAAATGGAAAAAAATTTTACACATCTTCATGTACATACAGAATATAGTTTATTAGATGGATTTTCTAGAGTAAAAACTCTTGTAAAAAGAGCAAAAGAATTAGGTATGAAAGCTGTGGCAATAACAGATCATGGAAGTATGTTTGGAGCTATAGATTTTTATAAGGCAGCAAAAGAAGAGGGAATAAAACCTATTATAGGATGTGAAGTATATACAGCTCCTAGAAGATTAACAGATAAAGACCCTAATTATGATAAACATCAAGGGCATTTAGTGCTTTTAGCAAAAGATATGACCGGATATAAAAATTTAATAAAAATAGTTTCAAAATCTTATGTAGATGGTTTTTATTATAAACCAAGAACAGATATGGAGGAATTAAGAAAGCATAGTGAAGGGTTGATAGCATTATCTGCTTGTTTAGCAGGTGATGTACCAAGAGCTATAATGAATGGAAATTATGATAGAGCTAGAAAATTAGCTTTAGAATATAGGAAAATATTTGGGAATGGAAATTATTATTTAGAAATACAAGATCATGGAATTTTGGAACAAAAACAAGTAAATATAGAAATAGTAAAGCTATCTAGAGAATTAAATATTCCTTTAGTTGCAACTAACGATATACATTATGTAAATAAAGAAGATGCAAAAATTCAAGATATATTAATGTGTTTACAAATGCAAAAAACAATAGATGATACAAATAGAATGAAATTTCCTAGTGATGAATTTTATTTGAAAAGTAGAGAAGAAATGGAAATGTTATTTCCGGATTTAGAAGAAGCTTTAGATAACACAAATGAAATAGCAGAAAGATGTAATGTTGAATTTGAATTTAATAAATATCATCTTCCAAGGTATGATGTTCCACAAGGATATACAACAGATGAATATTTAAGAGAATTATGCAAAAATGGATTAGAAGAAAGATATGGAAAAGAGTGTCCAGAAGAGTATAAAGAGAGATTAAATTATGAACTTGATACAATAGAAAATATGGGATATGTAGAATATTTTTTAATTGTTTGGGATTTCATAAATTTTGCAAAGAAAAATAATATAATGGTCGGTCCAGGAAGGGGAAGTGCAGCAGGTTCTATTGTTGCATATACTCTAAAAATAACTGATATAGATCCAATGAAGTATAATTTACTTTTTGAAAGGTTTTTAAATCCAGAAAGGGTTTCTATGCCAGATATAGATATAGACTTTTGCTATGAAAGAAGAGAAGAAGTAATAGACTATGTAAAACAAAAATATGGAGAGGACCATGTTGCACAGATAATAACTTTTGGTACTATGGGTGCTAAAATTGCAATCAGAGACGTAGCAAGGGTATTAAATGTTTCATATAATAAAGCAGATAGAATAGCAAAAGAAATACCGTTTGAACTTGGAATGACAATAGATAAGGCAATGGATACAAATCCAACACTTGTAGAATTATATGAATCAGATGCAGAAACAAAAGAAGTAATAGATATATCAAAAAGATTAGAAGGAACATTAAGACATGCGTCTACGCATGCAGCAGGTGTTGTTATAGCGAGAAATCCTGTAGATGAGTATGTACCATTATATAAACACCAAGATTCTATAACAACTCAATTTACTATGACCACTCTTGAAGAATTAGGCTTATTAAAAATGGATTTTTTAGGTCTAAGAACATTAACAGTAATTAGAGATTCATTAGATTTGATAGAAAAAAATAGAAAGAAAAAGGGTTATACTGAGTATATAGATTTTTCAAAAATGGAATACGATGATGAAAAAGTATTTGAAACACTATCTTTAGGAAATACTTTGGGTGTATTCCAGTTAGAAAGTTCTGGAATGAGAAACTTTATGAAGCAATTAAAACCAAATAGTTTTGAAGATATTGTAGCGGGAATTTCTCTTTTTAGACCAGGTCCAATGGATTCTATACCAACATATATAGAAAATAAAAACAACCCAGAAAAAGTAAGTTATATAAATGAAAAATTACGACCAATATTAGAAGTAACTTATGGATGTTTAGTATACCAAGAACAAGTTATGCAAGTTGTTAGGGATTTGGCAGGATATAGCTATGGACGAAGTGACTTAGTTAGAAGAGCCATGAGTAAAAAGAAAATGGATGTAATGGAAGAAGAAAGACAGTATTTTATTCATGGTAAATTTGATGAAAATGGAAATATAGAAATTCCAGGATGTGTAAGAAAAGGAGTATCTGAAGAAGATGCAAATAAAATATTTGACGACATGATTGATTTTGCAAAATATGCATTTAATAAATCCCATGCAGCTGCTTATGGAGTTTTAGCATATGAAACAGCATATTTAAAAGTACATTATCCAGTAGAATTTATGGCAGCACTTATAACAAGTATAATGGGTAACTCTGATAAAGTTGTTGAATATATAAGAGAGTGTAATACTTTAAATATCCCTGTAAATCCACCAGATATAAACAAAAGTTTTGCTAAATTTTCTGTTGAAGGAGACAGTATAAGATTTGGTCTTGCTGCTGTGAAAAATGTTGGTGTGAATATAATAGAGAATATAGTAAAAGAAAGAGAAGCAAATGGTGATTTTAAAGATTTTGTAGATTTTGCAAAAAGACTAGATGCAAAAGATACTAATAAAAGAGTTATAGAAAGTCTTATAAAATGTGGTGCATTTGATAGTATAAGTGAAAATAGAGCAACTCTGATGGCTGGATATGAATCAGTTCTTTCTAGTATAGCTATGGATAGAAAAAATAATATACAAGGTCAGATATCATTATTTGATTCTATATCAACTGATATTGAAAAAAAATCTACATTAGAAATAAATTCTAAAATGCCTTTTGTAAGAGAATTTACAGATAAAGAAAAACTTAACATGGAAAAAGAAGTTTTAAGCATGTATTTAAGTGGTCATCCATTATCAGAGTATAAGTCTGATTTAGATAATAAAACTACTATAAATATGAGAAAAATTAAAGAAATTAAAGAAGATGAAGTCAATTACATGAAACTCAATGAAAAAGAAGTCATAATGGGTGGAATGGTGATTGGTAAAAAGATAATGACTACTAAAAGAAATGAAATAATGGCATTTATTACATTAGAAGATATATATGGAGCGATAGAAGTTGTAGTATTTCCACAAGTTCTAAAAAAATATAATATACTTTTAAATGAAGACAGCATTGTATTAATAAAAGGAAGCATGAATATAGCTAGAGAAGATGAAGTAAAATTAATTGCTAGAGATATAAAAGATATAAGGGATGAAGATGGATTTAGCAATGAAAAAATAATGATGAATTCATATGGAAATACTAATAAAAATAAAAGTAGAAATATGAATGTTAGAATAGATACTATAAAAGAAAAAAATCTTTTGATAAAAGTATTTAATATAGCTAGAAAATATCCAGGAAAAGATAGATTAGTATTAATTCCAAAAGATGAAAACATAGATATGGATATTAATAAAATTAGAGATTATAAAGTTCCTGGAATATATATAGCAGCAGATGAAAGTTTAAGGAAAGAATTATCAAATTTAGTTGGGAAATTAAATATAGAAATATCAGAAGCATAGATAAAAAATAAACAAAAAAATTATTAAAAAGAAAAAGCCATCTTTAATAAAGATGGCTTTTTCCACAGATTGATTATTTTAAATTAGAGGATAATTTAAAATATCTTAAAGTGGTTAGTTAGTAAATTAAAAATCGTTTAGAATCTTAATCTACAATTATAAGGTATTGAGTTACTTATATTATAATAAAAAAAAAACAAACTGTAAACTGAAAATAAGACAT
>RCNI01001852.1_pt1 | contig 10871 bp, 8 predicted proteins | sample 2041151 | NCBI WGS metagenome assembly RCNI01 (sample SAMN09708214, study PRJNA481090) | feces metagenome | isolation source: feces | place: Antarctica: Albino Rookery
ATTCAATGGAGCTGGCTATAGGACTCGAACCTACGACAGCCTGATTACAAATCAGGGGCTCTACCAACTGAGCTAAGCCAGCGCACGAACTATAATACCTTAAATCTTTCGTTTTTACACGTAATATTTTACATCACTTTTTGTACATAAATGATATATAGATTTAGGTTGTATACATATACTCTTGTTACTATCGACGTCTTCCAAGCATGCGGTCGAGCTTTTCTCTTGATTTTGGATCGAGTCTATCTGCAAGGGTTAGCTTCATGGGAGCAGACTCCTCATAAGAGGCTTTATCTGCAGCGCTTTCATGAGACATATTAGATATGAATGTGTCAGAGCCAATGCAGGCAACACCACCTGTTCCAGCCGTTGCTCGGATCGTGAGATCGGATGTAACTACGGTTACTCTCCTACCTGCAGCAATTGCTTCGCGTACGTAGCGCTCAATGAGAGCATCTGCACTTTGTCCCTGTTCAGAGAAGACCACCTTCACACCTGCAATCTTATGTACAGGTCGCTTAGGGTTGATATTTCCCGCCCCGTCAAACACTACAAGAGGTTCATACACACGTCCCGAAAAAGACGCTACATCGCATACTAAGACCTCTCGAGCACGTTCAAAGGGATCTTTACCATAAAGATCCATCGATCCTTTCATGATGTGCTTGGTATAGCGCTGTCCTTTATGAAGTACGTTATAGCCATCTACTATCAGTAAAGATTTTTGTGCCACTTAGCTCAATCCTCCGAAAGACTGACGCATCCATTCGAAACACATGACTGTAGCCGCTTGAGCCACATTCAAAGATTCAATTTCACCACGCTGAGGAAGCTTAGCCAAAACATCACACTTATCGAGGATTCGACGGCTAATGCCATCTCCTTCACTTCCCATAACAAGCACTACTTTGCCACTCATCTTTGCATCCCAAACAACCTGTTTAGCATGCTCGCTGGAGCCATATACCCAAAATCCTGTTTCCTTGCATTTATCTACTGTAGCAGCAAGGTTAGACACCTGAGCGATGTCCATCTTAAAGACGGCACCTACACTTGTAGATGCAGATCCAGCACTCACTTTAGCGCTTCGCGCATTTGGAATGACAACTGCATCAGCGCCCACAATTTCCGCACTACGTACGATGGCTCCAAAGTTACCATCATCAGTCACGTGATCCAAAAGAACAATAAGGGCGTTTTCCTTGTCTTTTGTGCGCTCAAGGATATCGCTGATATCTGCATACTCATAAGGTGCAATCTCAGCTGCAATACCCTGATGAGAACCACGCACACTCATACTGTCGAGAACAGAATTATCCACGACATAGACGTCTACGTTGTTGTCCTGGAGTCTACCTACGATACGTGCAAATTTACCGTCACGAAGACCTACATCATTTGCAACATATGCACACTTGAGCTTCATGCCCCAATTGAGGGCCTCTTCGATTGCATGACGACCTTCAATAATGTTCTTTGGTGTTTGAGGCTTATTGCGACGAGCTCGGTCATCTACATCAAAGCGACGAGAAGACCCGTCTTTGGAGCTCCTAGGCTTAGAGGATCGACTATCGCGTTCAGGACGAGCAGAGCGTGCTCGTCCTGATTGATTTGCGCGGCGATTATTATCTTGTGGCTTTTTGGAACTTTGGTTCCTTGAATTTCTGGCCATTATAAATTTCCTTATTTTTCGAGAAGACGTGGGCCTTGAGCTGTGTCTTCAACTACCAGGTTGAGAGCTCCAATGCCATCGCGAATAGCATCTGCAACGTCCCACTTCTTTTGTGCACGAGCCTCTTCACGAGTGGTCAAGATACTCTTTGCAGCCTCTTCCTTATCCGTGCCTTCGTATCCACAGCACTCGCGCGCAAGATCCAAGATTCCATCAGGAAGCTCGCTTTTTGCCTGCTCAAGCTCGATTCCTAAGACACCGCAAAGCTCACTGAGCATATCTGCAGCACGAAGTACTACAGCTGGCGAGAGATCTTGAGCGTGATCGGCAAGATAAGTATTTGCAGCGGTACTCAAGGAGAAGATAGCAGCAACAGCTCCTGCGGTATTGAAGTCGTCATCCATTGAGTTTACGAAAGACTCCTGAGCATTATCGACTGCCTGTGCAAATGCACGGTCTGCCTCACTCAAATCTCCAGCCTTTGCCTTATCCACAGACTTATCAGCTGCCCAACGAAGATTCTTTACACAGCTCTTGAGCTTCTCTACACTTCCAACGCTTCCATCAAGGCGATCGTAGGAGAAATCCAAAGGTGAGCGGTAGTGAGTCTGGAGCATAAGCAAACGAATTGCATCTGCTGGATACTTATCGAGAACTTCTTTGAGGGTATAGAAGTTGCCTAAGCTCTTGGACATCTTCTCGCCATCTACCTTAAGCATTCCTGTATGCATCCAAACATTTGCAAGAGGAGCATGCCAAGCACATGATGCCTGAGCCTCCTCATTTTCATGATGAGGGAACACAAGGTCACTTCCTCCACCGTGAATGTCAATTGGAGTTCCAAGGTAGCGGTGGATCATAGCACAGCACTCAGTGTGCCATCCAGGACGACCTTCTCCCCAAGGACTCGACCAGCTAGGCTCACCTGGTTTTGCAGCCTTCCAAAGGGCAAAGTCCAAAGGATCTCGCTTGTCGTTATTTGCCTCAATACGAGCTCCCACCTGCAAATCATCGATGTTTCGACCAGAAACATGACCGTAGGATTCATTTGAACGTACAGAGAAGTACACATCTCCATTGTCAGCAGCGTATGCATGTCCTTGTTCAATGAGTGAAGAAATCATCTCCTGCATAGCCTCAATTTCTCGAGTTGCACGAGGGCGAATATCAGGATCGAGTACATTCATGCGGCGCATAACTTCGATAAATGCATCAGAGAACTGCTCAGCAACTTCCGCAGGATCTTTCCCTTGCTCATTTGCACGATTGATAATCTTATCGTCTACATCAGTGAGGTTTTGAGCGAAAGTAACCTGAAATCCCTTGTAGCTCAAGTAACGACGAATAACGTCGAAAGAAAGGAACGTGCGTCCATTTCCAACATGAATGTTGTCATATACGGTAGGACCGCACACATACATGCTAATCTTTCCTGATTCTACAGGTACAAGCTCTACTTTCTTGTGAAGCTGAGTATTATATACGAGCATTTGTTTCTCCTTATAGGGTAAAGACGTCTTAGATGTTATTAAAATCTAGCAACATCGTGTGTTTTGAGGTTCTTGAAGAAGGGCAACTGCCCAGGCAGATATGCCTTCTTTGCGTCCTTCAAATCCAAGACCTTCAGTAGTTGTAGCCTTTAGCCCTACTTGTTCGATATCTATATTTAATGCGCTAGCGATATTTTTGCGCATCTGGTCTCTGTGAGGTGAAATCTTAGGGACTTGGGCTGCAATAGACGAATCTATATCGACGATTGTAAAGCCTTTTTCCTCCAAAAGATGAGCTACCTTGCTCAAAAGCACCATGGAGTCCGCCCCTTCATAAGCGGGATCAGTATCCGGAAAAAGTTTTCCGATATCTCCAAGGCGACTAGCCCCTAAAAGTGCATCGGCGACAGCGTGAGCAACTACATCGGCATCACTATGACCTAAAAGCCCCAGATCAGACGGGATATTAACCCCACCAATGATGCAAGGTCTACCTTCTACTAAACGATGCGCATCATAGCCATGTCCTATGCGCATGTTGTGCCTCCCTGGACCTTCGCATCGAGTCGCTCCTGCAAAATAGCGGAAGCCGGCATCAGATCTTCAGGAACTGTTACTTTTATGTTGTCACGAGGAGCCTCGAAACACATAAGGTTTGCACCATAGCGCTCTACCAAACTTGCATCATCGGTTCCCTCTACCTGGGACTCCTCAGCCCATTCATGAACCGACAAAATCTTATCGAGTCGGAAGTTTTGAGGTGTCTGAACCGTCCAGTAATTAGCACGATTTGGAGTAGATAAAATATCAGTACCATCAACGAGCTTAAGCGTGTCGATACAAGGCTGACCGCAAACAACCCCATCGAGCTCAATACGTTCGCGAAGAGGCTGCAGTGAATCTTCAATTACCTCAGGTAAAATGAGTGGACGAGCGCCATCGTGAATGGACACATACGTAAAGTCCTTAGGCACAGCCTTGAGTCCATTGTGAACCGACTGCTGTCGAGTAGATCCAGCATGAGCCAAAATGACAGGCTTTGTGAGATTAAGCTGATCGAGGAGCTCTTCAGCTACCTTATCCATCTTATCTTCCGCACAAACCAAAACCATAGCTCCAACTGAAGGTGCGACTTCGAATGCCTTCATGCACCAGGCAACCATAGGAAGACCGCACATGTCTACAAATTGCTTTCCCTCAGGCAAACCGAAGCGCTGACCAATTCCTCCCGCCACAATAACGGCGCAGGTATCGGACTTTTTTGCTGTTACATTATCGTTTGTAATATCATCATTCATATGATGCAACTTTCACATTAGATTATTGAATGGGAGCACCTACATGCTCTTCTTTCCCCACATACGATAGAGACTATCGACCAAGATTTCAGGATTTGGAATATCGAGACGATCGAGACCTGAGCGATCTTCAGGAAGAAGCTTAATGAGTCTTTGAAGACTTCCGTACTCCTCCAAAATCTTCTCGGCCATTCCCTCACGTACAACTGAAATACGAGAAAGGGTGCGAAGTCCACGAGGATACATAACATTCTCCGCAGATTTACCTTCGTAGCCCAAGACCTCAGCGATTTCCTGTGGGCAAAGCTCAAACTGCTCATTGCTTTCAGTGAGCTTTGAGCGGATCTCCTCAACGAGAGTCTCGTCATCGCTTGCCATGTAATCTCGGATCAAAAGATCATAGACGGTATACATCCTGCCCATCAAAGCACGTCTTTGCATAGCGACTGCCTTGCCCTCTCGGCCAAGCTGAGCGATACAAACTGAGAGATCGTCATCGACCTTCATGAGAAGTTCGAATAGCGAAATAATGTCAGCAACATCGCCCAAAGTTACAAGACCACTGAGCTCAAGTGAGGTCAGGCGAGAAAGGCTCTTATCAATAGAAACCCTTGTCGTTTGCAAGGTAGCCAAGAGCTGATTTGTAGTCGTCATCATGGCTGCGACTGACTGAAGCTGAATGCTCTTGCCATTTAGATATACATTAATGATTTGCCTGCGCTGAGAAACGGAGACCACCATAGCATCAGTAAGTGAGCTCATACGAGATGCCGTTCTGTGCCTCATTCCAGTTTCCGCAGTTGGAAGACTTGAATCTGGATTCAAGTGAAAATTAGCGCGAAGAATTTGATTTAGATCCTTATCCACTACAATGGCGCCGTCCATCTTTGAGAGCTCAAAGAGACGGTTTGCAGTAAAGGAAATATTAAGAGGGAAACCATCGTTTCCAGATGAGAGGACTTTATCGGTATCGCCAATACAAATGAGAGCACCGAGATGTCCCGCCAAAATCATATCCAATGCCATACGAAGAGCTGTTCCAGGAGCTGTAATCCTGATAGCGTCTTCGAGGGTAAATTTGGATTGAGCATTCTCTACTGCTGCATCCATGATACGCACTCCCCTTATATATAACTATACTTGCGATAGACTCCTCAAATTCCCATTTAAGTTGTCTACTCACAAGTATAGTAGGTTTGACTAAATTTTCTATATTAACGAACAGTGCAAACTAAACGCCCACGAAGGTATCGCATTTAGCTTCAGCGTTCGCTTCTTTCTTTGTAAAAGAAAGCTCCTCGTTTTGAACGGAGACTACAATCGTGTCCCCTTCACTCCATGCCCCTGTTAGGAATTCCTCTGAAAGCGGATCTTCCACATAGGTTTGCAATGCACGCTTAAGAGGACGAGCTCCATACACAGAATCATAACCCTTTGAAGAGACAAAATCTTTCGCCTCATCAGTAAGGAAGATGTCGATTCCAATTGGCTCAAGACGCTTGCGAATATCATCCACCATAAGGTCGACAATCTGCCTGAGCTCAGGCTTATCAAGTGACTTAAATACAACAATGTCGTCGACACGGTTTAGGAATTCTGGCCTGAACTGCTTTTTAAGCTGGGTCATAACGCTTGATTTTACAGACTTATCATCCAAAGCGGTTGAAGCTGCAGACACAAATCCCATAGGTTTGGATTGTGCGATTTCGGAAGCCCCAACATTGCTCGTCATAATGATTGTCGTGTTGGAGAAATCAACCTTTCGACCTGCGCTATCAGTCAAGCGACCTTCGTCCAAAATCTGAAGGAAGACGTTAAAGATGTCAGGATGTGCCTTCTCGATCTCGTCGAACAAGATTACAGAATATGGTCGCCTGCGCACTGCCTTGGTCAGAAGACCTCCCTCTCCATATCCCTTGTATCCCGGAGGGGCTCCGATGAACTTGGAGACTGTATGGCTCTCCATGAACTCACTCATGTCGAAGGTCAAAAGTGCATCTTCTGTTCCAAACAAAAATTCAGCAAGTGACTTTGCAAGCTCAGTCTTTCCAACTCCAGAAGGGCCGAGGAAGATAAAAGATCCTGCAGGACGACGAGCATCCTTAAGAGGGCTGCGACTGCGACGAAGAGCTCGACTTACAGCCTTAACTGCCTCATCTTGACCAATTACACGCTTTTGCAAGTTATGCTCAGCACGTAGGAGCTTCTGTGCCTGATGCTCAGTGAGACTCGATACAGGAACTCCGCACATAGCGCTAACGATTTGAGCAATATCCTGTTCGGTAATGTCGCGTTTGCCCTGGTCTTGCTCACTCATCCAGGCCTTCTCGATCACATCACGCTGCTCTTTGAGGGCTTCCTCATACTTCCTAAAACGTGCAGCTTCCTCAAATTGATGAGAGCCATTGCAGTTGCTTCGAGATCTATGAGCTGCATGTGCTAAAGAATTGAGAGCACGTGCTTCTTCTGGTGAGAAGTCAGATTGAATACGCCTGCGAGCTCCAGCTTCATCGATGACATCGATAGCTTTATCAGGAAGGGCACGATCTTGGATATAGCGCATGGATAAACGTACAGCGCTCTCCAAAGCCTCTTCGGTGTATACAACATTGTGATACTGCTCGTAGCGCTCTTTGAGTCCTTGCAAAATCTTGAGAGCCTTTTGCTCATCAGGCTGCTCGAGTGAAATTGGCTGGAAGCGACGCTCAAGAGCTGTATCCTTCTCGATATACTTCGCGTATTCCTCCTGAGTTGTAGCTCCAATAATCTGGAATTCGCTACGACTAAGACCAGGCTTCAGAATTGATGCAGCATCAATCGATCCTTCTGCAGAACCAGCTCCAATGATGGTGTGCATCTCATCGATGAACAAGATAATGTTCTCAGCTTCTTTAACCTCAGCAAGAAGAGACTTAAGACGCTCTTCGAATTCGCCTCGGAATTTAGCTCCCGCAATCATAGCAGCCAAGTCAACCGACATAATACGCTTATCGCGCAGAGCCATCGGAACATCGCCGTCGCTGATGCGCTGGGCCAACGCTTCAACTATCGCCGTCTTTCCAACACCAGCATCTCCCAAGATGAGTGGATTGTTCTTCTGTCTGCGAGCTAGAACCTGCATAATACGCATAAGCTCATCTTCACGGCCAATGACGATATCGAGCTCACCTTGGCATGCGAGCTGAGTCAAATCAGTACCAAATGCCGCCAAAGCACTACGCTTCTTGCGAGACATCATTCCTGGAATATGAGAAGCCTCTTGCTCTTGCTCCTTTGGCTCTTCATGTTCAGGAGCAGCGGACTTCTCCTCATGCTCATCTCCCGACATGATTTGATCGAGCTCCAAACGAACCATGTCTGGTGTTATTCCCAAATGAGCCAAAACGCCAACAGCCCTACAATCGCTTACTTCGAGCATTGCATAGAGGAGATCTTCCGTAGACACATATCCCTGATCTCGAGTAAGCCCCTTGCGATATGCACGCTCCAAGACTTTCTTTACACGAGGAGTATAAGGAATATGGCCTCCAGCGCCGGACTCGTCAATGGCGGCGAGCTGCTTTACAGCCTCCAAGATATCATCGTAGGTGACCTCGAGATTCTCCAAAACACGTGAAACATTGTGATCTTGGAGATAGGCCATTGCCAAAAGAATATGCTCGGTTCCGCGATAGACGCGTCCTAGCTGATCTGCTTCAATTTTTGAGCGAGACATGACGTCATTTGCCTTGTCAGAAAATCGATCGGAAAACACGTTACTCACTCCCTTTATTTAGTGATAACGTACGGAGCGTAAAACACACTCCGTACGTAGGTTATGTATCTAAATTGTACCCACTTGATTCTAGTCTGTCTGGCCAATTTCACCTTGTTAGACATGCTTCAAATAGGTTAATACCTTAGTAGAGCTTTGCTCCAGCTGGAATGTGAGGATCGACCATCAAAAGATGGAGCTTCTCCTCGCCTTCCTCCTCGTGAATTGCGCTAATGAGCATTCCACAAGAATCAATTCCCATCATAGGACGAGGTGGGAGGTTGACGATAGCGATAAGGGTCTTTCCAATAAGCTCCTCAGGCTCATAGAACGCATGGATTCCACTAAGGATCACGCGATCTGTACCAGATCCATCATCGAGGGTAAACTTCAAGAGCTTCTTGGATTTCTTTACAGCCTCACAGTCAAGAACCTTAACAGCACGGAAATCTGACTTTGAGAAGGTCTCGAAGTCAACCATGTCCTCGAAAAGTGGCTCTACCTCTACCTTGGAGAAGTCAATCTCCTCAACAGTCTCAACTACTGGAGCCTCAGCTGCCTGGTTCTGCTTCTTCCGACCATTGTGCTCAGGGCGCATATGAGGGAAAAGAAGAACGTCGCGAATGGAAGGCTCATTGCAAAGGAGCATTACGATACGGTCAATACCGAGACCGATTCCGCCAGCAGGTGGCATACCGTACTCAAGAGCACGAATGTAGTCGGTGTCATATTCCATTGCCTCATCATCACCAGCTGCCTTAGCTTCCATCTGAGCTGCGAAGCGTGACTCCTGGTCAACTGGGTCGTTAAGCTCGCTAAATGCATTAGCGTACTCGTGACCTGTAATTACAAGCTCAAAACGATCAGTCAAACGTGGATCGTCATCCTTGCGCTTAGCGAGAGGAGATACCTCAACAGGGTAATCAGTTACGAAGGTAGGATTTACAATCGCAGCTTCACCAAGCTCATCGTAAAGCTCAGCCAAAAGCTTGCCCTGGGTCCAATCCTTGCTGTAAGCAATGTCGTGCTTCTCACAAAGCTCATGGTAAGTCTCCACTGGAGTATCGAGGGTCAATTCAACTCCTACAACCTCGCTTACAAGCTCGCTCATAGGAACGCTGCGCCAGGCTCCAGACAGGTCAATGGTCTGTCCTTGGTAGTCAAGAATCTCAGAATCACAAACAGCGTGGCAAGCAGCCTTGATGAAGCCTTCTGCCAAATCCTTCATATCCTGAAGGTCACCATATGCCTGATATGCTTCCATGGAGGTGAACTCAGGGTTGTGAGTCTGATCCATACCCTCATTGCGGAAGATACGTCCGATCTCAAAGACGCGCTCAAATCCACCGACCAAAAGACGCTTCAAGTGAAGCTCAGTTGCAATGCGCAGGTAGTTCTCCTGGTTAAGAGCATTGAAGTGAGTGATGAATGGACGAGCATTTGCTCCACCCATAATGTCCTGAAGGATAGGAGTTTCAACTTCCATGTAGCCAAGAGTTGCCATGTACTGGCGCATAGCTGCGATGATCTTAGAACGCTTGGTGAAGGTATCCTTTACCTCTGGGTTCATAATAAGATCGACGTAGCGCTGACGATAGCGAATTTCCTTATCGGTCAAGCCGTGGAACTTCTCAGGAAGAGGACGGCAAGACTTGGAAAGAAGGGTGATCTGAGATGGGATCAAAGAAAGCTCCCCGCGGCGGGTACGCGTGACGATTCCCTTTGCAGAAATGATGTCTCCAAGATCGAGCTTGGACAAAAGGTCCCAGCTTGCCTCCTCTACAGAGTCAATGCGGCAGAAGAGCTGAATTGAATCGGTAGAATCCTCAAGAACGATGAACTTGATCTTTCCCTGTCCGCGGATTGCACGAATGCGTCCAGCGAGGGTAAATACGTCCTCAACTTCTTGACCATCTTCAAGGTGCTCATAGCGCTCCTTGATATCAGCTGCATGTGCATCTACCTCAGAGTGAATAGGATAAGGATTGATACCATCATCCATCAAGCTCTGGCGCTTAATACGACGCATTGCTCGCTCATCGTTTAAAGCTACCTGTGCGTCAGTCTTTTCTGCCATGATTAAATCTCCTAATACATATAGGGTATGTGTACGAAATACCTGTTGAGCGCCTTATTTATTGTAACTAAGAGCTCATTTTAATAAAGAAACGCCCATCCAGCACAAGCGGGATAGGCGCATACATAATTTATCGAGTGATCTTTACGATCTCATAAGAGCAAACACGACCAGAAGGTGTGGTGTACTCAACAGTCTCTCCAGCCTTATGTCCGATAAGTGCTGCACCCATTGGGCTCTCATTGGAAATCTTGTGCTCCAATGAATTAGTCTCAGTAGTACCAACAATCTTGAAGGAGGTAGTCTTACCCTCAGAGTCCTTAACGTCAACGATGCATCCGATGGAAACCTCTACAGATGATGCAGAAGGTGCTTCGGAGATACGAGCGCTTGCAAGAATGGTACGAATCTCGTAAATACGAGCTTCATTTTTTGCCTGCTCTTCTTTAGCGTCATCGTACTCAGAGTTTTCTGACAAGTCGCCGAAGTCACGAGCAGCCTTAATGCGCTCGATGATCTCTGCATTGAACTCACCCTCACGCCATGCAAGCTCGTCTACAAGCTTCTGACGTCCTTC
>RCNI01001853.1_pt1 | contig 10861 bp, 10 predicted proteins | sample 2041151 | NCBI WGS metagenome assembly RCNI01 (sample SAMN09708214, study PRJNA481090) | feces metagenome | isolation source: feces | place: Antarctica: Albino Rookery
CCATGTGCGACCCGACCTACGCCGGCTATGACTGGATTCCGGATCTTTCGATTTTTGATGAATACCCGGACATCCAAACCCATATTACCATGGGGCACTACAATCATTTCGGTGAAACAACCGCGGCAGACAACGTTAAGACAATGGAACATAAGTTCCTGTATTACAGCATTTTTAAGGCGGCCCCGGTGCTTCTGCATGAGTATCTGTACGACAGCGGCTCTTATCAGAACATTGACCAGCCCGCCAGACAGTTTCTCGAAAGCACGCTGAAAAGCTACGGCATCAATGACGCGTTTCAGGATTCCTATAACGTTCTGAAATCGCTGCCCGGCCTGACAGAAATCACTTCTGAGCCGGAGAACACCTTTATGATGATGTGCAACGACACAACCCACAGTCCGCAGCTTCTGCAGATGCCGGATTATGAGCCGAGGATGTACGTAGACAATACGGCGTATGACACCGCGCGTTCCGTGCGAAGGAATTCTCAGGGAAACGAGATCGTCATGACAGAACCGCTCCAGCTGCAGCATTATCACTGTCATATGGCGAGCTTTCTGGAGATCGGAAAGTGGCTGGACTTCCTGCGGGAAAACGGGGTCTACGACAATACCAGAATTATCCTCGTCGGCGATCACGGTTACTTCCTGCATCTGAAACAGGAACTGGAATTCGGTGACGGATGGGATGAGGATATCCTGTATTACAATCCGCTGCTGATGGTTAAGGATTTTGGTGCAGATTCCGGGTTCCGGACAGACGAAACCTTTATGACCAATGCGGATGTCCCGACGCTGGCAACCGCCGGCCTGATTGAGGATCCTGAGAATCCGTTTACGGGAAATCGGATTGATTCGGCGGCCAAGGAGAAGGGCGTTTTCTATTTGCTGGCGTCCCATCATTCGGATGTCTCCACAAACAACGGAAACACCTTTATGGCGGACCGCTGGCTGGAAGTCCACCCGGATATGAAGGACAAAGCCAACTGGAACTATGTGCCCCAAAAGGAACTGCCGTAAGACTTTTATGTCGGGCAGAAGCTTCCGAGAGATCTGAAAAAGGCGCAGGCTGATGCCTGCGCCTTTTGTGTTGTTCTGCATCCGGCTGGAAACGGAAAACGGAGGGAAGCAATTTGCTTCCCTCCGCTTGGTAATCGGAGACTGCGTCTTGATATGAAAGAATGTGAAGGCTAAATCAGGACAGGGGAGGATTAGAAGGCAATGTCTTCCCCATTGTAAGCAGCAATGTAGAGAGCCTTCATTTCCTCGGGGGAAATAGCTCTGGGATTGGTGCTGGTGCAGGGGTCGGCAACAGCGGTGACAGCCATGTTCTCGACCTTTGCCTGGAAGACATCCTCGGCGATGCCGAATTCCTTCAGAGAAGCGGGCATGCCCAGATCCTTGCGCATCTGCTTGATCAGATCAATCAGAGCGGTCACCAGTTCCTGCTCGCTGCTGCCGGTCAGACCGACGCGCTGTGCGATTTCTGCATAGCGGGCACCGGCAACCTTGCTGTTGAAGCGAACGGTGTTGGGCAGGTAAATGGCGTTTGCCAGACCGTGGGGCACATCCAGAATGGCACCGGACTTGTGGGCCATGGAGTGGGCAATGCCCAGGATCGCATTGGAGAAGGACATACCGGCCAGGTTCTGTGCCAGGTGCATCTGCTTGCGGGACTCCATGTCGCCGTTGTAGGATGCGACCAGATGCTTGCAGATCATCTCAATGGAGCGCATGGCCAGAGCGTCGGTGAAGGGGTTTGCAGCGTTGGACACATAGGCTTCCAGAGCGTGGGTCAGAGCGTCCATGCCGGTGTTGGCCACCAGATTGCGGGGCATCTTTTCGACCAGAGTGGTGTCGAGAATGGCCACATCGGGGGTGACGTTGTAGTCAGCGATGGGGTACTTGATGCCGGTTTCGTTGTCCGTAATGACGGAGAAGGAAGTCACTTCGGTGGCAGTTCCGCTGGTGGTGGAAATGGCGATGAAGTGGGCCTTGTTGCGCATTTCGGGCAGGTTGAAGGGCTTTGCAGCCTCCTCGAAGGTGAAGTCAGGATGCTCGTAGAAGATCCACATGGCCTTTGCGGCGTCGATGGGAGAGCCGCCGCCAATGGCGACGATGAGATCCGGCTGGAACTCGTTCATCAGGCTGACGCCCTTGCGCACGGTTGCAACGGAGGGGTCATGCTCGACACCGGAGAAGGTCATGGACTGGATGCCTGCTTCCTTCAGAAGATCCTGCATGCGGCCGATGACACCGTCGGATTCCAGACGGCTGGAACCATATACGATGAAGGCCTTGGTGCCCTTGACGGTTGCCAGATAGTTGATGGCGTCGTCGCCGAAGTACAGGTCACGGGGAATCGTAAATCTCTGCATTTTTCATACTCCTTTTGTACGATATTGTTTTGTTTCAGGGGTTGTCCCCTTGCTTACGGGACGTATCTTATCAGGAGAATGCAGATTTGAAAAGAAGGCACTTTTTGGTATATAGCCAACCAAAAGGTAAGAATTGAAGGGCCGCAAGGCTTTTTCAGAAAAGATTATTTTTCAGGATGTTCCTGCTGATAGATCCGGACATACTTTTTGCCCCACTGATCCATGGCGCTCATGATGGGAATCAGTTCCTGACCCAGTTCGCTGAGCTGGTATTCAACCGTGGGCGGGACCGTGGGATACACCGTGCGGGTCACGATTCCGTATTTTTCCAGTTCCTTTAGCTGCTGCGTCAGCATTTTCTGGGTGATATGGGGGATGTACTTGGAGAAAGCATTGTATCGAATGATACCGTGCAAATGAAGGTTCCAGATAATCAGCGCTTTCCATTTGCCGCTCAGAATTTCCAGTGTCAGTTCGATTTCACACTGATAATTGGAGCAGCTGACCTTATGTTCTCGTGAATCAGGCATGTTTCGTCTACCTTTCTGTATGGGATATTGGCATGATAGATTATATAGCTTTTTCCGGATTCCGCAAGTGCATTTTGCAGGCGTGAGAAAATATACGGGATTTTCGAATGAAAACTTTTTTCTTAAAAAATCTTAAGGAAACTTGATGTTTCTTTCATATTCGATATAATAATGAAAAAATATGCTTCCTGATTTTGACAGGGAGAATCATCATATGCCGGAAAAGAGGAATACCATGAAGTTTACGATTGAACACCTGTCGAAGAAATTTGAGAATAAGGAAGTACTGCGGGATATTGATTTTACCTTTGACGAGGGAAAAATCTACGGACTGCTGGGACGAAACGGCGCAGGCAAGACGACGCTGTTCAACTGCCTGAACCGGGATCTCAAAGCCGACAGCGGCAGCTTTTTCCTGGAGGAAGACGGAAAACGCCGGGAAGTCCGGGCAGAGGACATCGGATATGTTCTGTCTACGCCTACAGTGCCGGAATTTCTGACCGGACGCGAATTCCTGAAGTTCTTCATGGACATCAACGAGGGATCCATTCAGAATCCCAAAACGGCAGATGAATATTTTGACGAGATGAGTATTGCACCGGACGACCGGGATAAGCTGCTGAAGGACTATTCCCACGGCATGAAAAACAAAATGCAGATGCTCATCAATATTATCGCCCAGCCCAACATTCTGCTGCTGGACGAGCCGCTGACGTCTCTTGATGTGGTGGTGGCAGAAGAAATGAAGCAGCTGCTGCGGTCCCTGAAGGACGGCAGAATCACGATCTTTTCGACGCACCTTATGGACCTTGCGCTGGATCTGTGTGACGAAATCGTATTGCTCAGCCACGGAGAACTGGAAGTGGTGGAGAAAGACAATCTGAATCAGTCGGAGTTTAAAGAAAAGATCATCGAAGCGCTGCGGGAGGAAGAGCATGTTTAAAACATTTTGCCTTTCCTTTTCTCTGGAGAATACATACCGCGTCAACACGATCCTGTATTCCCTAAAGCAGATTCCGCTTCTGAAAAAGATACTCCCGGCAAAGCTTTATCAGGTGAAGGGCTTGAAGATCTTTGCCAATGTGGTTTCTGCGATCTGGGAGCTGATTGCTGTTTTCGGCGGAAAAGCGCTGTATTTTCTGCTTATGATCTGCGGCATTGGCGCCCTGTACGAAAAAGCACCGGCAGATCAGGTGTTTCTTCATATTCTGCTGTTTCTGACGATGATTGGTGCCTTCATGAATACCAGCCTTTTTAATCCGACCCGAGACAAGTATTATGCGATCATCCTGATGCGGATGAACGCAAGACTGTATACGCTGGTCAACTACGGCTATTCCATGCTGGCAGTCATCGTCGGATTTCTTCCGTTTTCGATTATTTTCGGACGGAGTCACAATGTGCCGCTTTGGTTTTGCATGCTGATTCCGTTTTGTGTCGCAGGCGTAAAACTGATGCTCTCCGCCTGCTCCCTGTGGGATTATGAAAGGAGAGCCAAGGTCTACAATGAGAATGAATTCAGCCCCAAGCGATGGGTGTTGGCAGGCGTTCTGCTGGTGATTGCGTACGGTCTGCCGGCCATGGGAATTGCGCTGCCGTCCCCAATTTCCATGGCGGTCATGCTTGCATTCATTCCCCTCGGTGCAGTCAGTATCCGAAAGATTCTTTCGTTTCAGTACTATCGGGAAGTGAATCAGGAGCTCCTGGCGGATGTGCTGACGCAGATGGATGCCGTAAAGACTGTGGCAAAGGATACCAGCCGGAATGCAATTTCTGCGGATGTTTCCCTTACCAGCAAACGTAAGGGCATGGAATACCTCAATGAGCTGTTCATCAAACGGCATCAGAAAATCCTCTGGAAATCTACCATTCGGATTGCGGCGGTTTGTGCCGTGATTGTCTGCGGTGCGTTGGCATTTTTGTTCTTTGTGCCGGAGGCAAGAGCGGATATCAATGCGCTGATTCTGAACTTTCTTCCGTATTTTGCCTTTATCATGTATGCCATCAATCGTGGTACCGGATTTACGCAGGCATTGTTTATCAACTGTGACCACAGTTTGCTGACCTATTCCTTTTACAAGCAGCCCAAATTCGTGACGCGCCTGTTTTGGATTCGTCTGCGGGAGATTGTGAAGATCAATTTGGTACCCGCGGCGGTGATCGGATTGGGCCTGGCACTGATGCTGTATGCGTCCGGAGGAACGGAGAACCCCTTCCACTATGTGGTTCTGGTTGTGTCGATTCTGTGTATGAGTGTATTTTTCTCCATTCATTATCTGACCATTTACTATCTGCTTCAGCCCTACAATGCAGGCACGGAGATTAAAAGCGGTATGTATAAGGTTATTATGGGTGCAACCTATATGGTCAGTTGGATTTTGATGCAGGTCCGACTGCCGATTTTTGCCTTTGGTATTGCATGTATTGCGTTCTGTATCCTGTATTGCGTTATTGCATCGATCCTCGTTTACCGTTTTGCACCGCAGACATTCCGGATTCGGACCTAACCCTGGGGTGTCTGCAATCTCTCGAGATATGAAAATACCGAAGATCGTTTTAAGACGATCTTCGGTATTTTTTGTATATGCACGTATGAAAAATATTATAGATAAAGCCGATTCTCCCGGCGAAGCGTGCATACAGGGGCAAGCTTCTGGGTCAGGGCAGCAAGACGTTCGGGATCATTTTGCCGGGCGTGTACAGGACACACCGCAATACATCGCATGCAGGAGATACATTTTGCGGGATCTTCTGTCCGCAGATGATCCGGGGAAATGGCACCAACCGGACATTCTGCGGCACAGCGCCCGCATGCAATGCAATGATCGGTTGCATAAGGCTTGAGTCCGGCGCCATGTTCCCGGTAGGGGCGGTTTCCGGGAAGCTTCGGGCATTCCGGATTGTGAGAATTCAGCTTTGCGCGGATCTTTGCGGCAAATTCTGCAAGCTCCGAGGCATCCTTGGCATCCGGTCTTCCGGCGGCAAATTGCCGGACAATGGAATGCTCTGCCACCGCTTCGATTCCTGCAATCACGGAGAATCCCTGTGCCTTCAAAAGGTCTTCCATTTCTGCAAGCGCATCTTCTGCTAATCGGTTTCCGTAAACTGCAATCAGTACCGCTTTTGCGCCGTTTCCACGGAGCAAGGAGAGGCGCTCTGCGGCAACCTCAGGAATTCGACCGGTGAAGACAGGCATCGCCACCAGACAGACATCATCCGGCTCAAATGCAGTGGCAGAGCTGGGCTTCAAAAGGTCCAGTTTGACAGGTTCCATTTCCAAGCCTCTGGCAATCAGATCGGCACATTTTTGGGTGCCTCCGGTAGGACTAAAGGTGATTTCGTAGAGATGCATGATAAGCTTCCTTCCCTCTGTATAACAATATAAGCCTATTCTAGAAAAACTGTACGAAAATGTCAATGGATGACAGAAACGAACAAGATCCAACTGTTGAAGGGAAAACGCGAAATGTGACAGTGCAATATACCATTAGAGATTTCAAATCACCATAGAAAACGGTAAATTATGAAACAGCCGAGTCAATCTCCTTAAAATGGAAACCCAAGATAAAAATAATGGCTGAACTGGATGTAATACCAAATTGATGCTTGACACATGTCAAATTGCGCATCATAATGAATACTGAAAGATATGAATTTGTTATGAAAAATCTGTTAATCAGTTGCGTTCTGGAATCTGATGATTTTAGATGATAACGTCTTATAATCGGGCATTTTGCCCATCCCTGCGAAAAGAAAATGCAAAAGGAAACAGTTATATGAATAGAAGAGACGATGCGTCAGACGTGGATTTAATACAGCTGTTTCGGGCACTGATCCGAAAAGCCGGGGTAATTATCTTGGTTACGGCAATTTTTGCGGGGGCGGCACTGGTATGCACAAAGTTGTTTATTACACCGCTTTACAAAGCAACTGCAATGATGTATGTCAATAACCGATCCGCTTCAATCGGAAGCAGCGAGGCAGGCATCAGTCAGGGCGATTTGGTGGCCTCCCAAAGTCTGGTCGATACATATACAGTGATACTCAAAACCAGAGCCACCCTTAATGAGGTCATCGAACAGGAAAATCTTGGCTATACCTACGAAGAACTCTTCGAGATGATTGATGCTCATGCAGTGGATGCGACGGAGTTTTTTTACATTGAAGTGACCAGTTCAAATCCGCAGGAGGCAGAAAGAATTGCCAATGCGCTGGCGCGGATTATGCCGGAAAGAATCTCCTCCATCGTGGAGGGTACTTCGGTCCGAATTGCAGACGAAGCGGTTGTTCCGGACAAGAAGGATTCTCCCAGTCTGGTCAAAAATACCATTCTGGGAGGAATGGTTGGCTTTGTACTGGCTTGCGGAGCTCTGATTGTGCTTCAGCTCATGGATGATAAAATTCATGACTCCGATTATCTGCTGCAGACCTATGATATTCCGGTACTGGCAGTCATTCCTGATCTGACGCAATCGGATCTTGGGCATCCATACGGAAGCTGCAGGAAATCCAGACAGGGAGGCAGAACTTGTGTTAAATAAGAAAAAGAAATTTGACACGATGACCCCTTTGGAGAGCAGGGCGATGCTGGGCCCTAATTTGAACTTTGCGGCATCAGAAGCATACAAGCTGCTGCGAACGAATCTGGAGTTTAGCTTAGCCGATGAGGGAAAGTGCAAAATCATCGGTGTAACAAGTGCTCTGGCTGGGGAAGGAAAGAGTACAACAGCGATTAATATTGCTTATACCATCGCACAGACGGGCAAGCGCGTTCTGCTGATGGAAGCAGATCTGCGGCTGCCGACGATTGCGCAGAGACTTGGCGTACATCCGGCACCGGGGCTTTCGAATTTTCTGGTCGGTCAGTGTTCCGGCGACGATATCATTCAGCGGTCTACTTTGATCCGGAATTTCTATGTCATAGCAGCCGGAGATCTTCCGCCGAATCCGGCGGAGCTGATGGGCTCCGGAGCGATGCAGGAAACGATGAAGGCGCTTTCAAGGCTTTTTGACATCATTATTGTGGATTTGCCTCCGGCCAATGTGGTTTCAGATGCATTGATCATTTCAAAATTGATCGACGGTGTTGTCGTTGTGGTTTTGCAGGACTACTGTGAGAAGAAAGCTCTGGATATGCTTGTTCGACAGCTTCAATTTGCCGGAACCAAGATTTTGGGCTTCGTGATGACCGGATCTGATATCCAGGAAAAGAACTATTCAAAGTACAAGAAGGGATAACCCGATTTTATATAACTGCTGTGGATAAGGGCTTACTATGGTTGATCTACACACGCATATTCTTCCGGGGATGGACGACGGAAGCAAATCCATCAGAGAAAGCATCTCGATGCTTCAAGAGCAGGTTCGTCAGGGCGTTACGCAGATTGTACTGACACCGCATTTTTATGCTTACGAGAATTCTCCTGAGGAATTTCTCCGGCGACGGGCCGCTTCTTATGAACATTTAAGGCGTTCATTGCCTGCCGGAATGCCCGAACTTCATCTGGGGGCAGAGGTTCAGTACTTTGAAGGAATTTGTCAGATGGAAAATATTCACACACTTTGTGTAGATGGCAACAGTGTACTGCTGCTTGAAATGCCATTCAGACCATGGACCAGTCGGACGGTTATGGATGTGGTCGAGCTAAGTCGTCGACCAAATTTGCAGATTATACTTGCTCATGTTGAGCGCTATTCCCATTGGGCACCGAAAGAGGTCTGGCCGCTGCTGAGAAGGTCTGGGGTTCTGATGCAAAGCAACGCAGACTATTTTCTGGACTGGAAAACCCGCAGAAAAGCAGTGCAGATGTACAGAAACGGAGAGATTCATTTCATTGCATCAGACTGCCATAATATGACTACCAGGCCGCCCAATCTCGGAAAAGCCATGGCGTATATTCAAAGCAGAACCAGATCATAACGGATCAGTATTGCACAGGAAGAGAGCGTTTGAAATGCACGGAGCTCATAGAGATCAATTTCAGACATTACGGCATAATTTCAGAAAAAGAAGATATTTACATCTGAAACGAATACTGGATGTGACATGTGCAATTGGAGGTATGATTGTTTTACTGCCCCTGCTTGTGTGTATTACAATCGTCATTAAAATTGACAGCAAAGGCCCGGCTGTATACAAGCATAAGCGGATCGGGAAGAATGGAGCGCCGTTTTGGTTATATAAATTTCGTTCCATGCACGAAAACGCAGATGAAATGTTCCAGCACTTTACTCCGGAACAGATGATAGAATGGAACCAGAATTTCAAATTAAAAAATGACCCGCGTGTCACTCGTGTTGGGAAATTTCTGCGGGAATCCAGTATGGATGAGCTTCCGCAGCTTTTGAACATCCTTCAGGGAAATCTGAGCCTCGTTGGTCCCCGTCCGGTGACACAGGCGGAAGTGGATCGTTACGGTGAAAATAAAGAAAAGTTTTTAAGTGTTACCCCGGGACTGACCGGCTATTGGCAAGCGTACGCCAGAAGCAGCGTGGATTACAGAACCCGCATGGAAATGGAGCTATACTACATTGACCACTTTAGCTTGTGGTGGGACATTAAAATTGTCTGTGTAACGGTCGGTGCAGTTTTACGAGGCACCGGAGCGGAGTAATGCGTTTGAACATTTAAAGGGGAAGAGAAATGATGAATCCCGTAGTATCGGTTGTGATTCCGGTGTATAATGCGTCCCGGTTTTTAAGAGAGACGATTAATTCCGTGCTGCAGCAAACACTTTCCGATTTCGAGCTGATTCTCGTAAATGACGCCTCTACGGATGACTCGCTGGCCGTTGCGGAGGAATTTCGGAAAGACTCCCGGGTCAGGGTGATTACATTAGCTGAAAATCTTGGCGTTGCAAATGCACGAAATGTGGGCATCGCCACAGCCAGAGGAAGATATATTGCGCTGCTGGACAGTGATGACTACTGGGAACCGGAGAAACTGGAGCTGCAGATCAGTCTTATGGAGCGTGAAAAGGCGGACATTGTTTATTGTTCTTTCGATCTGGTGGATGAAAAGGATGATCGAATGGGAACTCCATTTCTCGTCCCACGTTCTACCAGTTATAACGAAATGCTGACGAGGTGTGTGTTCAATTGCTGCACATCTGTGTTCCAAGCCTCCCTTTTGAAAAAGCATCCCTTTCGCACGGATCAATTCCATGAGGACTATGTTTTGTGGATGGAGCTCATGGCACTGCCGGTGAAAGCGGTAGGAGTCCCCAAAATTCTGGCACATAATCGGCAGAGAAATGGATCCAAGTCTCACAACAAGCTTTATGCCGCGATGAAGCGCTGGCGGATTTACCGGGACACGTTCGGATTCGGTTTTGGAAAATCCGCTTATTTTTTCGCCCAATATGCGGCAAAGGGCGTTCAGAAATACTACCTATAATGGGTTATTGGTACGATTATGGAATCGAATTGGAGTAATGTATGAAATTACAGGTACTTGTGACAACGATGAATGCACATGATTTTTCCATAGTAGAGCAGATGAATTTGAAAGACGTTGATGTAATTATTGCCAACCAAACCGATTTCTGCGGCTACGAGGAGAAATCCTTTCCGGATTGGAATGTACATGCGGCGATGATTTCCACCAATACGAAGGGGGCCTCTCTCAACCGAAACATCGCAATGGCATATGCAGACGCGGATGTGATTATTTACGCGGATGATGATCTGGTCTTTGTGGATGGCTTTCAGAAAACCATATTGCAGTCGTTTGAGAAACACCCGGAAGCGGATGCAATCAAATTTGACTGCAAAAGCACAGATCCCGCAAGACCGCTCTGGTACAAAGCACCGGCCGGGTTTCAGAAAGCTTCGTTTTTCACCTTAATGTCTGCGGGAGTGACTGCATTGGCGATCCGCAGGGAACGATTGGAAAAATACGATATCCGTTTTCCAAACAGCATTGGACCCGGAAGAACATACAATTTCGGAG
>RCNI01001854.1_pt1 | contig 10858 bp, 9 predicted proteins | sample 2041151 | NCBI WGS metagenome assembly RCNI01 (sample SAMN09708214, study PRJNA481090) | feces metagenome | isolation source: feces | place: Antarctica: Albino Rookery
TGCATCTTTAAAGATGCTGTTCTTAAAAATAATCTCTTAAAGAAATTTTCAAGGATCTGTTGTCTATTGTTTAATTATCAAGGTTCTTTATGTTGTTGCTGTCTGTATCAGCAACTCGTTTATAATATCATATTCAAACTTGTATGTCAACACTTTTTTAAAAGTTTTTTCAAGTTTTTTTGACATTATTTTTTGATGTTTACACATCAAACGGAGAAAGAGGGATTTGAACCCTCGCGCCGGTCACCCGACCTACACCCTTAGCAGGGGCGCCTCTTCAGCCTCTTGAGTATTTCTCCTCAACTGAATGCACCTGCCAATCTATGATTCGCAAGTCACTATGAAATTGTATCATCATTTCAGTATCTAACTGTCGACTCATCAACAGTGCATGACCTATTATACAAGATAGTTTCCGGTTTTGTCAACGCTTAATTCATTTTTTTTCATATTTTTTTATTGTATCTTGAATTTTGTCATGGAGCATCATGGCAATCTCGTTTGTCTTCATTTCTTTATAGTCTTCATAGCATAATGGTTTAAGAAAATGAACTTGAACTGTAACATCTTTTATTGATTTTGTATCAAATGGTTCAAAAGAATCTATTAATGCTACAGGTACAATGGGACACTTTGCCTTTGTTGCAGTTTTAAAACTACCACCTTTAAATTCACCAATAATATTTCCAGTTTTTGAACGGGTTCCTTCTGGAAAGATTACATAGTTTCTTCCATTCTTCACTTCTTCTGCCACATCAATAATAATTTGCATAGATTGTCTTATATTTTCACGATCCATTATTTTTGCTTTTATACATTTAAATACCTGTTTTAAAATTGGAACGTTGGCAACTTCTTTTTTTGCCACAACCGAAATTGGCTGATCCATCACATCAATTAATGCCAGTACATCATACATTCCCTGATGATTTGGAAATATCATAAATCCATTTTGGGATGGAATATTTTCTGTACCATAAGCTTCTATCTTTACATTACCACCTTGATTTGCCCTATGCACAATGTATTTTAACATTTTAAAATGCTCATCTTCTGTATACCGCTCTACATGTGAAGCATGATAATATAATCTACACCACATATATGGTACAAATACTATATTACGAAGTACCATCATCACAATTCTTCTCATCTTCCGTTTCCACCTGCCTTTGTGTACTGATTTCCATTTTTATCTCTGGATTTATTTCTACACTTGTATTCTGTAATTCTTCATTCTTTTTTATGTCATATATTACTCTTGTATCACACAATATATCATGAAGGGCACACTTTTCTTGATCAATTCCGATCATCATATACCCTACATTTATAAAAATACTGCTTAAGAATCGTCCTACTGTTTCTCGGTATAATACATCCAAAAATGTAAGTTTGTTGTTTTGTTTTTTACTAATTACCTTCAATCGCATTAATCTTTTACCAATTGTTGTCCCTGTATAATATGTACTACAAACAAAATAACAAACGCTGCATCCATATACTACAATATCTTTTAATGAATAGTTAAATAAAAGATTTCCATTCAATATTTGATCATTTACAAACAGACTCACAATAAATAAGATAAGCCGTACAATAAGTAATGCCAAAAAAATTAATGCACTATCTATAACGTAAGCAGAAAATCTTACCCAGAAACCGGCATACTGATAGTTTTTATTATCACTGCTGTAACTGTTCTGCATAATACATCAGCCTCCCATTATTCTGTTCATTTTTTAATTCATCTAAAACTTGTGCTTCTGATCTTGGAATTATTTTTTCTATACTTGCAAAAATAGAAGAAAAAGCTGATTGTTCTGGTTCCATTTCATAAAGTACATCTGTTCCTAATTCTTGTGACATTTTAGAAGTCACATCTTCATATGTTGCAATGTCATCAATCAGATTTTTATCTTTAGCCTGACTTGCGCTATAAATTCTTCCATCTGCAAGTTTTTTTACTTCTTCTGTCGGCATATTTCTTCCCTTTGAAACAACTCCGACAAATTGTTCATAAGTTTCATCTACCATTCCTTGAAGTATCTGCATCTGGGCATCATTTATTTTTGAACTATCTTTATAATCACCACTTGTAGCACTGTAATGTCTAATTCCTAATTTTTCATAAAGACCTGACATGTCTACTCCTGAAATAATCACACCGATAGATCCTGTAATTGCATTTCTATTTGCATATATTTTATCAGAACTCATGGAGATATAATATCCGCCTGATGCAGCTACATGTGACATATAACTAAATATTTTTCTTCCGGTAATCTCTTTATACTGCTCCAACTTTAAATACAATTCATCACTTTCATATACTGCACCGCCTGGAGTATCCAGATAAAGAAGAATACCTTTATTATAAGGGTCATCTATCAAACGATTTACAAAGTCCAAAATTGTCCTGTGCTGATACCCTTGATTTTCTTCAAAAATAGCAGAAGATTTTTGTTCTTCTATAACACCTGTTATCGGAATAACGGCAATATAGTCTTCTAAAGGAGTACTTTGTTCCTTCGTATTCATTACTTTGTCTTCTACTTTTGACAAGACGTTTTTTTCAATAGTTGCATTTGTAAATACACTGGTTACCCCTGTAACTATAAATAATATCACAGCTATAATAAGACCACCAATTTGCTTTTTAGACATCATTTTTCCTCCTGTTCTGGTTTCTTTTTATTTGATTTAAAGTATATTGCAAAACACACTTTTTTACAATCAAAAAGGAACCGATTTTTATACGGTTCCTTTCGGTAAAATTTATTTCTTATTCTTCATCTTCAGATATTTCTACCTGTTCTCCATCAATCTCCGCAGAAGCTTTTCTGACTTTTGCAACACTTGCTACAGTCTCTCCTTCCGGAAGATTTATAAGTTTCACTCCTGAAGTGATTCTTCCAAGAACCGAAATGTCAGAACACTGCATTCTGATAATGATTCCTTGTGTATTGATGATCATTACCTCATTATCTTCATCTACAGCTTTCATGCCTACAACATTACCTGTCTTTTCTGTAATCTTATAACATTTTACACCTTTACCGCCACGATTCTGAACAGTAAATTCATCCATGTTTGTGCGTTTTCCCATACCTTTTTCAGATACAATGAGAAGTTCTTTTCCTTGAGAATTGATCTGCATTGCAATCACTTCATCTCCATCACTTAAATTCATTCCACGAACTCCCATGGATGTTCTTCCGGTTGCTCTGACATCTTTTTCATTAAATCGGATACACTGACCATATTTAGTTGCTAAAAGAATATCTTCATCATCTTCTGTAATCTTAACTTCGATTAATTTGTCATCTTCACGAAGTGTGATTGCAGCAAGCCCTGTTTTTCTTACATTTGCATAATCGCGGATTGGTGTTTTCTTTACAAGTCCTTTTTCTGTTGCCATAAACAGATATTTTCCATCTTCATATTCCTGAATTGGAATCATAGCTGTTATTTTTTCGTCAGGCATAAGCTGAAGAAGATTAATTATTGCAGTTCCTCTTGCAGTTCTGCTTGCCTCTGGAATCTCATAACCTTTCAATCTGTAAACACGCCCTGTATTTGTAAAGAACATAATATAATGATGAGTTGATGTTACAAACAACTCTTCAATGTAATCTTCATCCAAGGTCTGCATACCTTTAATACCTTTTCCACCACGGTTCTGACTCTTAAATGTATCAACTGTCATACGTTTGATATAACCTAATTTTGTCATTGTAATAACAATATTTTGTCTAGGAATCAAATCTTCCATTGAGATATCGTATTCATCAAATCCAATAGAAGTTCTTCTGTCATCACCAAATTTATCGGCAATCACAAGAATCTCTTCTTTAATCACACCAAGAAGAAGTTTACGATCTGCAAGAATTGCTCTTAACTCACCAATTTTTTTCATGAGCTCTGCATATTCATTTTCCAGTTTTTCTCTTTCCAGACCTGTTAGAGCTCTAAGACGCATGTCCACAATTGCCTGTGCCTGTACATCTGAAAGTTCAAAACGAGACATTAATTCCTGTTTCGCAATCTGTACGGTTTTAGAACCACGGATAATTTTTATCACTTCATCAATATGATCTAAAGCGATAAGCAATCCCTTTAATATATGAGCCCGTTCCTCTGCTTTATTTAATTCATACTGTGTCCTTCTTGTAATAACATCTTCCTGATGTTTCAGGTAATGATTTAAAATTTCAAGAAGATTCATAACTTTTGGCTCGTTATTTACAAGTGCAAGCATGATCACACCAAATGTATCCTGTAACTGTGTATGTTTGTATAACTGGTTTAATATGACATTTGGATTAACATCACGACGAAGTTCAATACAGATTCGCATACCTTCACGACTTGAATGGTCTGCTATTTCTGTAATACCATCTATTTTTTTCTCTTTTACGAGTTCAAAAATCTTTTCAATGAGTCTGGCCTTATTTACCATATATGGAAGTTCAGTTACAACAATTCTGTTCTTTCCATTTGCCATTGGTTCAATATCTGAAACAGCACGTACTCTTATTTTTCCTCGTCCTGTTCTATAAGCTTCTTCAATTCCTCTTGTGCCTAAGATTTCTGCTCCTGTAGGAAAGTCTGGACCTTTGACAATTTTCAAAATATCTTCAATTGTTGTATCGCCATTTTCTTCAATCTGATCATCGATAATCTTTACGACAGCATTGATTACTTCTCTTAAGTTGTGTGGTGGTATATTTGTAGCCATACCTACAGCAATACCTGAAGTACCATTCACAAGAAGATTTGGAAATCTTGCTGGAAGTACAACTGGTTCTTTTTCTGTTTCATCAAAGTTTGGGGCAAAATCAACCGTGTTTTTATTGATATCCGCCGTCATTTCCATGGAAATTTTACTTAAACGAGCCTCCGTATAACGCATGGCAGCCGCACCATCACCATCTATAGATCCAAAGTTTCCGTGTCCATCTACCAAAGGATATCTTGTAGACCATTCCTGTCCCATATTTACCAATGCACCATAGATCGAACTATCACCATGAGGGTGATATTTACCCATTGTATCACCGACGATACGTGCACATTTTCTATGAGGTTTATCTGGTCCGTTATTTAACTCTATCATGGAGTACAGAATTCTTCTCTGTACTGGTTTTAATCCATCTCTTACATCCGGAAGTGCACGAGAAGCAATAACGCTCATGGCATAGGAGATATAAGAGTCTTCCATTGTCTTTTTCAAGTCAACTTCATGGACTTTATCAAAAATATTGTCTTCCATTTTTACATCCTTTCTTGTTTCCTTTTCAAAAGATCATCTACCCGATTATATATCAAGATTTTTAACATATTTTGCATTTTCTTCGATGAACTCTCGTCTAGGCTCTACCTTGTCACCCATCAATGTTGTAAAAGTAAGATCAAGTTCAGAAGAACTTTCTTCATCCATTGATACTTTTAAGAGGATTCTATTTTCTGGATCCATTGTTGTTTCCCATAACTGATCTGCATCCATCTCTCCAAGACCTTTATAACGCTGGATTTTATTATTTCCGTCTCTTCCGACTTCACTCAAGATTGCATCCAATTCTTCATCACTGTATGCATACCAAACTTTTTTATTTTTTTCTAACTTGAAAAGTGGTGGCTGTGCAAGGTACACATGCCCTTCTTTGATAAGTTCCGGCATAAAACGATATAAAAATGTCAACAGTAAAGTACTAATATGTGCACCATCAACATCGGCATCTGTCATGATAATGATCTTGTGATATCTTAACTTCGAAATATCAAAATCATCTTGAATACCAGTACCAAATGCTGTGATCATTGCTTTAATCTCAGCATTACCATAAATCTTATCAAGTCTTGCTTTCTCAACATTTAAAATTTTACCACGAAGAGGAAGAATAGCCTGTGTCTTACGATCACGAGCCATTTTTGCAGAACCTCCCGCAGAATCACCCTCGACTATATAAATTTCACAGTTCTCTGCGTGTTTGTCAGAACAGTCTGCAAGTTTTCCAGGCAGTCCGCCTCCATCAAGACCTGATTTTCTTCTGGTAAGATCTCTGGCTTTTCTTGCTGCTTCTCTGGCTCTTTGGGAAAGTACAGATTTTTCAACTGTAATCTTTGCAACAGATGGATTCTGCTCTAAAAAGATTTCAAGCTGTGTACTAACAATATTATCAACAGCACCTCTTGCTTCACTATTTCCTAATTTTTGTTTTGTCTGACCTTCAAACTGTGGATCTTCAATCTTTACACTTATGATTGCAGTCAGACCTTCTCTTATATCCTCACCTGTAAGATTTGGCTCATTATCTTTTAATAATTTATTTTTTCTTGCATAGTCATTGAATGTCTTTGTAAGAGCATTTCTAAATCCTACAACATGTGTTCCACCTTCCGGAGTTGTAATATTATTAACAAATCCGTAGGTATTGTCGCTATAAGAATCATTATGCTGCATTGCAACTTCAACGGCTACCCCGTCTTTTACGCCTTCACAGTATATAATCTTGTCGTACAAAGGAGTCTTACTTCTGTTGAGATATGAAACAAATTCCTTAATACCACCTTCATAGTGAAATACCTTTTCTTTTGGTTCTTCTTCACGAAAATCAGTCAGTATAATTTTAAGTCCCTTTGTCAAAAATGCCATTTCACGGAAACGCTGCTTTAAGACATCATAATCAAAAATAGTTTCATCAAAAATCTCATTGTCTGGAAGGAATGTTACTTTTGTACCTGTCTTTTCCGGATCACAATGATCAATAACAGTAAGTTTTTGAACAACTTTTCCTCTCTCATATCTTTGCATATATACATTTCCCTGGTTGTAAATTTCAACTTCCAACCATATGGACAAAGCATTAACAACTGAGGCTCCAACACCATGAAGACCTCCGGAAACTTTATATCCTCCACCGCCGAATTTACCACCGGCATGAAGAATTGTAAAAACGACTTCAACTGCAGGAAGACCTGCTTTTTTATTCATACCGACAGGTATTCCACGACCATTGTCAATTACTGTAATAGAATTGTCACTGTTAATATTTACATTGATTGTATCACAGTAACCGGCCAGTGCTTCATCTACTGCATTATCTACGATCTCATAAACCAGATGATGAAGACCTCTTGAAGAAGTGCTGCCGATATACATACCTGGTCTCTTCCTGACTGCTTCCAGTCCCTCTAATATTTGGATTTGATCTGCACCATATTCGGCATCAAATTCTGTATCTGTTGCACCCATGTAAAAACCTCCTAATTTTCTTTTGCTACCTGTCCATTTTTAACGTGGAATATTTTGTTAATAGAAAACCTATTATTTACAAATTCATCAAGTCCAGTACATGTGATCACCGTCTGGATATCATGAATACTATCAAGAAGATAATTCTGTCTGTGCTTATCAAGTTCTGACAGAACATCATCTAGTAATAATACAGGTGTATCCTGTATCAGTTCTTTTACAAGTTCAATCTCTGAAAGTTTCAGAGAAAGAGCTGCTGTTCTTTGCTGGCCCTGGGAACCAAATTTTCGGATATCCAGGGTGTCAGACATAAAACATATATCGTCTCTATGAGGTCCAACTGATGTACTCCTCATACGAATATCTCTTTCACGATTTTTCTTAAGAGCCTGTTTAAGAGATAATTGCCCATTACTTTTTTCATAAGTCAGAAAAATACTTTCTCGTCCACCGGTAAGTTTATAATGGATATCTAAAATAATATTATTTATTTTTTCTATAAATCTTTCCCTGGACTCAATTACTCTGCTCCCATACTCTGCAAGCTGCATATCCCATATGTCCAAAGTATCTATAAGTCCATCTTGATTTCCAATATTTTTTAAGAGAGAATTTCTCTGATTGATGATCCTGTTATAGTTTGACAGATTACTAAGATATACTCTGTCAAGCTGTGACAATTCAAGATCTACAAACCGTCTTCTTCCCGACGGTCCATCTTTAATGATATTAAGATCTTCCGGTGAAAAAAATACAAAATGAATAATACCAAACAAATCAGCTGCTTTTCTGATTGGAATTTTATTGATAGCAATTCCTTTTGGACTATTTTTTTTGAGATGCATATCAATCTGGTATTCAATACCTCTTTTTTCCACCACTGTTTCAAGATGTGATTCATCACAGGCGAATCTTATCATATCTCTGTCTTTTGTCCCTCTATGGGACTTTGTAGTACCCGACAGATATAAAGCTTCAAGAATATTTGTCTTTCCCTGAGCATTATCGCCATATAGAATATTAGTCTTTGGATCGAAGGTCACATCCAGGAATTCATAATTTCTATAATTTTTTAACTTTAAAGATTTGATCACCATAGTAAATGTTACCTCAATCCTTAACTATTCTACACGTTTTCAGACTATTTTTCAATTTTTATTTCCTGACCTTCAAATTGTACCATATCTCCGGCATATAATTTGCGCCCTCTTCTCGTGTCTGTTTCTCCATTTACTTGAACCATGCCATCTAAAATCACATCTTTTGCCATAACCCCTGATTCTACAAGACCAGCAAATTTCAGTGCCTGACCAAGTTTAATAAATTCATCACTTTCTCGTAATTTTATTATTTCCATTTTTTTCCTCCATTAAGCAATCGCATTAAAATTAACAGGAAGAATCAGATAAATATAATTCTGATTTTCGTCTTTGATAAAACATGGTGCTTTAGCGTTCATGAAATATAAGTTAACTTCTTCATCATCAATAACTCTTAATGCATCAATGAGAAATCTTGGATTAAATCCGATCAGAAGATCTTTTCCCTCTTTTGTGCAGATGATCTCCGCATCCATAGATCCTACCTGTGTTTTGATTTTTAATTTTATAGATTCATCTTTGATATCAATGATAACTGGTTTTTTATCTCCTTCTTTGATGAGTAGTGTTGCACGGTCAATACAATCTAAAAGTTCTTTTTTATTGATTGAAACTTTTGTCTCATAATCACTTGAAAGCATCTGATCGATCTTAAAATAATCACCTTCAATCAAACGAGAAACAACTACTGTTCTGTCAAATTCGAATACAATGTGATTTTTTGTAAATGAAATATCAACTTCAGATTCTGATTCACCACTGATAATTTTACTAATCTCCTGAAGAGTTTTTCCTGGAACAATTACTTTCTTTGCAGGATAGTTGTCTTTTAATTCAATTTTACGAATTGAGATTCTATGTCCATCCAAAGAAACAACTTTAAGTTCATTATCCTGAATTTCAAAAAGCTCTCCAGTCATCATGACATTCGTATCTTTATCAGCAATGGAGAAAATTGTCTGACGAATCACTTCTTTTAGTGTAAATTCTGAGACAGTTATATAATCATCTTTTTCAATCACCGGAAGATACGAGAAATCTTCTCCGGACTGCGATGCAATATTAAATTTAGATTTTTCACAAGTAATGAGAGTCTGATTATCAGGAGTCGTTTCGATTGTAACTTCATTGTCTGGAAGTTTTCTTACGATCTCAGAAAAAATTTTTGCATTTAAAGCAATAATTCCACGTTCAATGATATTTCCATTGATTGTTGTTTCAATTCCAAGTTCCATATCATTTGCTGTTAATTTAATAAAATCAGTGGATGCATCGATTAGAATACATTCCAGTATAGGCATTGTTGTTTTTGAAGGTACTGCTTTGGATACAATGCTGACCCCTTTTACTAGATCTGATTTAGAACAGATTATTTTCATGTGTCGTTAAACTCCTTTCAGTCTGGAATGTGAATATCTTTTTTTTGGGGGAAAAGATTTATTTTTAAGAGAAAGTTTTCCGCCGTATCCGCCGTAGGGGCTGTGGATAAGTTGATAAGTCCCTCTAGCCATTGATTTTTAAGGCTTTGTCGGTATTGATAACTATGTTGAAATCGAGGGAAAGATGTTGGGAAAAAAGGGGGAAAAAAAATTCTTCAAAAATCCGAAAAAATTTAATCCACCTTCAATTCACAGTGTTTCCACATGGTTATCAAAAGGTTATTCACATATTAAAGATGCACTTAAAAAACCCTGCAAACCCTTTATTTTAAAGGGTTTGCAAGAAATTCAAGTGTAAGATACAAAATATTATGTGTGGATAAGTTACTTAAAACACAAAGAATTATCCACTAAATAGGGTTGATTTTCTTCTTAATGATATTAACTGTGTTGTTTAATGCTTCATTCACTTTAATATCATGTTCAATTTTTTTGACACCATGGCTTACAGAAGCATGGTCTTTACCACCTAGGATGATACCAATTGTTTTAAGTGCGGTATCCGTCATAGTACGACAAAGGTACATAACAATCTGGCGTGGAAGAACGATTTCTACATTTCGTTTCTTTCCTTTTAATTCAGCTACAGGAATATTGAAATGTTCAGAAACAACGTCCATGATAAGTTCAGGTGTAATTTCTCTTGTGTTATCAGGAGAAATCATGTCTTTTAAAGCTTCTGCAGCAAGTGCAATATCTATAGGTTTCTTTTCAAGGTTTGATAAAGCAATCAGTTTGTTAAGAGAACCTTCAAGTTCACGGATATTAGATTTGATGTTATTTGCTATATATTGAAGGACTTCATCCGGAATATGGTATTTTTCCAATCCGTCAAGTTCTTCTTTCTTCTTTAAGATAGCCATTCTTGTTTCATAATCAGGAGAAGAGATATCAGCAATAAGACCCCATTCAAAACGAGTACGGAGTCTGGCTTCTAGTGTTTCAATGTCTTTTGGTGGCTTATCACTAGAAATGATAATCTGTTTACCTGATACATGAAGATGATTAAATGTGTGAAAGAACTCTTCCTGGGTACTTTCTTTACCAATAATGAACTGAAT
>RCNI01001855.1_pt1 | contig 10856 bp, 12 predicted proteins | sample 2041151 | NCBI WGS metagenome assembly RCNI01 (sample SAMN09708214, study PRJNA481090) | feces metagenome | isolation source: feces | place: Antarctica: Albino Rookery
TGGGGCGGCGAATACGAAAATGTGGCGATCTTGGTTGCAATTGCAGTCAATGAGGACGGCTACCGTGAGGTATTAGGTGCTGCCGAGGGTTTCAAAGAAGACAAAGCAAGCTGGACAAACTTTTTCCAGTGGCTGCGTGGCCGCGGTCTGAACGGAGTGAAACTCATTGTAGGTGACAAGTGCATGGGTATGCTGGAAGCTGTAGGAGAAGTCTTCCCAGAGGCTAAATACCAGCGCTTCACAGTTCACTTTTATCGTAATGTATTTTCTGTTGTTCCCAGATCCAAAGTGAATCTGGTATCTAAGATGCTGAAAGCAATCCATGCTCAGAAAAGAAAGGAAGCCTCCAGAGAAAAAGCTAAAGCTGTCGTTGCCGAACTGCGTGCAATGAAGCTGAAAGAGACCGCCAAGCAGATTGAGGACAGTGTAGAAGAAACGCTCACTTACTGTGATTTTCCTTTTGAGCATTGGCCTCGTATCCGTACAAACAACGTGATTGAACGACTGAATCGAGAGATCCGTCGCCGTACAAGAGTGGTGGGAACTTTCCCGGATGGAAATTCTGCACTGATGCTGGTTTGCGCTAGACTTCGCCATGTTGCCGGAACCCAATGGGGCAGCAAAAAATACATGAATATGAAGCACTTAGAGGCGGCCTACGAGGACAGCTCTACTGCCAGCTGACCTCATTCACACAGGGGTCTGCAAACCAATTTGCGCATAAATCTTGACGGTACCATAACAAGTCTCAGCACACCGACTAATTTATTTCATCTAACAATATAAATCCCCTAAAACAGATTTAGATATTTTCACCATCTGTTCTAGGGGATTTTGTATTTTGTAGAAACTGTTTTGGTTTCAAAAACATACAAAGACACATCATTCATGTGCACCAGTAACCGAACTCGTCAAGAGGGCATTCTCAAAAGGACTCCCGAAAAATGAATTTCGGCTGCTATAATCAGCACTGCCTCAATAGATTTCTGAATGAGATAGGCTCTGGAGACAGGCCACTCCTTCTCATACTCTATGAGATACGTCGTTACCAAACGGACAAAGGAACACCTTATTGGAGAAGATTCCTGCCACTCTGGTGTGCCTCCGTATCTCACGATTCAACTGCTCAATCATGTTATAGGATGAGATTTTCCAAGTATCCCAGCTTCAGATTTGAATTTATGCTTCAGTCTCTTCTGCTGGCAAGTATTCCGCCAACCTTTCTTCTGCGCACGTCAGCACATCACGAATTGTCTCCATTTCTATGCCTGAAAGCTCTGTCCATTTCCTCAGCTCTAAACGCAATTCCAATGCACGCTGCCACTGTTCCTCTTTGGGCAAGGTAGGGTCGATCTCAACGGCGCAGGTAAAACAGCCTTTGCTAGGTGTGTAAACAATTTCCAACAAGGTGCCAAAGTCAGCAGAGCGATAAAACAGCAACTCCGATCCCTGTTGCTCCAATTCCCGCCGGGCTTGCTCCGCATCCGATATCTGCGGGTGGTTCTGTATTGCTTCCCGCAGCTGCTTTGCAATCGCCTCACCGTTCTCTGGGAATTCATCGGCATCCCTTACTTCTTCCAGCATATTGCTGTAGTACTGCTGCCAGTATGGCGACAGCAGACCTTGGTTTGCTTCCTCAATGGCTTGGTACAGTTCTTCAATCATCAGCTGTTCTTCGTTCATGTGTATTTCCTCTTATTTTTATATTGGGTTCCATCGGAATTATTTTTTACAAATTCATCTCGCAATATTAACTGTATAAATATAATATTGTTACAGATTATTATAATAATCTGCTGCCTAATATACAATATGAACATCAAGTGAAACTGGAGGGGCAGCATGGAGTTAGACTACAAAGCTATCGGCAAACGCATTAAGATTGCTCGCATCAACTCTGATCTCTCACAAGAGCAGCTTGCCCGCTTCTCCAATATTTCCACTACACACTTAAGCAATATCGAAACGGGCAGAACGCATGTAAGCCTGCCTACACTGGTAAGCTTGGCCAACGTGTTGGAAACGTCAGTGGATCATCTATTGTCCGACAACTTGGTACACGCAAAGGTAGAGTTTGAGAAAGACCTTGCATTGATACTTGAAGATTGCAACGAATACGAAATCCGTGTTATTAAGGATATCGCACAGGCTGCAAAAACTTCTCTCCGGCAGGAAGCCAGCCTGCGAGAGCGTATGAGCACTCTGTGACAGTACGCAAGCAAACGAATCCATCATAAACAAAAGAGCCATGGAACTATTTGTAAGTTCCATGGCTCTTTTTTATTTTGCTTGATTTTATTCTTCTGTGGCCTGATGCTCCGCCAGCCATTCTTCCAGTGTTTTATTAGCTTGCTTTGCATAGGCTTCAGCTTCTTCCGCACTTACTCTAATTGTATGCCGGTTGCTTGCATCCGCAGCCAGCTGCACCCTTACAGAATGCAAAATATATCCCTGCACACTCCCCTTCGTATGCTTTTCAGCTGCCTTGCTGATTTCCTCATGCAGTTCTGGAGGCATACGAAGACTAATGGATTTCATTTTAGCCAAGTAACGTGCATTTCCTTCCAGCTTTGCTTTTGTCGCCATCGCATTCACCTCCTTTGTGTAGTATAGCATATCGCATCTCGGCATGCAATCATGAACAATCTGCCTAGTTTTATCCTCCAAATTTATGCATATCGCAAAATTCATGATATCATGCTTTACAAACCAAAAATTCATGATATCATGTAATTGTAGCCGAGGGGAACACCCCAAAGCAACAACTTACATAACAAAGGAGGATTATATCCTATGACACATTTTATTCGCACCTCCAACCACATCAACACCTACGAATTCGATAACGTCCCGGACCACCGGAGCCGCGCTTATGGCTGTAGCCATGCCCTACTGGCTCAGAGGAAGGTACTAAAGTCTAAGGTACAGCTAGCTACTCTCATACATCAAAGGTGACTCTTATGACAAACTGTTCTTACTATTTTCTAGTTCTTCGCGGCGGTCTCTTCTTTACGCGCTGCCCGCACGGCCTATGGCATACTACACGCTCCATCTATAAAGCAACTCCCTTTTCTGAAGATGAAGCACAAGCTATCCTCTCCACGTACATTCCAGAAGATGACCAGCCCATGTGGCGCATTCTTCATGTTACGGCAGCCTATGAAGACTAAGCGCCCAACAGTTTCTCCCTATAAAAGCGCCACAGAAACTAAGAAAGCCGCACAGGATGTTGCAGCATCCCATACGGCACACGCAAAATGACTAACTCCAAAATCAACCATCCTGCCTTTTTCATAGTAACATGTCTGCAAAAATAAGACAAGCCGAAAAAAGCAGGGCACAGTCAAAATTAGAAAGGAATCAAAATTATGACTACTAATAACAACATGATGCCCGCAACCACTTCGGAGATTTCTGCTGCAACTCCCTCAGAATCCACTTCTTCGACTCGTCATCCGATTCGGGTAAATCTGACCAAGAAGGCCTTTGAGGGGTTCAGTATGCAGGGCATGAAATTTCATCAGGGCGTCTGCGAAGTCTGTGACAACGCACTGGCCTCTGCACGGCCCGGAGAAAAAGCTCGCATTTGTGTAGCACTGGCACCTGACCTTCAGGATGAAAACTATCTGCACCTTGCCATTGCCGACCATAGCAGTGGCATGGATCTGGAGGACCTGACAAATGCTTTGCAACTGGGCAGTTTGCCCACCGGAATCAATCGATTGAATGAACACGGGCATGGCTTGAACAACAGCATCGGTGCCTTGTCTGGTGGTAACCCAGACTGGCGTATCTACAGCCATAAAAAGCCCGGATTTTACTATTGTGTAACAGGTCCTTTTGACACAAACATGGTGATTGAGGAAAAAGATGAAATCTCACTGCCTGCCGGACTTCATTTGGAATGGGCGGCCCCCTCAACGGTTGTCTATGTACATGTACCACTGACGGTCGCACGTACGGCGCAATGGCAGGAAAAACGTCAGCTGAAGAATCTCGCTATCCTGCGTCGTCTGTTGATGGAGCATCTGGGTGTAACCTATCGTGGATTTCTGGAATTGAATCCAGACACCCTGGAACCTCTTGCGAAGATTGCCGTCACGCTAGGCAATAGCTCCAAGTTCGTCTATCCGATTGCCGTACCGATGATGTCCGAAAAGTGCGCGCGCCTCGAACTGGAGTTGGATGGCGACGTAATCCCGTTGGAATATCATTATGGCGTGCTGGATGTCGACAAGCGAAATCATCTGCTCCAGAATGACAAAACACATTACTATTATCAGGGTAACCAGCGATCCCAGGGTATTGACATCCGCCTGGGTCATCGTGTCATTGCCACGTCTCTGCTGGATGATATTTGGTATCAGGATGACGGTACGCCTATTTCCCGTCACAACAGCTACAATAACTTTGTGGGCGAGCTGATTATTCCAGAGTTGCCTCGCGGGGTCCTCTCTACTCTAACCAACAAGACCGGCATTAATCCCAATGACAAGAATTGGGACAAGGTTTTTGATTTGCTAGCCGATTATCCGCCCCAGAAGAATGGTCTGTCCCTCAGTGAAAAGGAACTGAAGCATAAGTGGATGAAGATTTTGAAGGCAGCTAACCCGGAGGATTCTATCAGCGACGAAATCTCTGTGTGGCCCACCTCGACCCGAATTGACGTAGTTGCCCACAACAATAGTGGTAAGTATGAAATCTACGAACTAAAAGCCGGCAAGGGCGATCCCCAAAATCTGGCTCAATTGCGAATGTATTGGGATGGTCTGGTGCTGGAAGGCATTCAGCCTACCAAGGGGGTGCTGTTGGTCAAGGATTATGAAACGGATTTGGATGAAATGTGCCGAACAATGAATAAGCTCCCCACTCCGGTTTTCCCGGACGGCACCCAGAGTGCACCTTACAATCTGAGTCTGGCCACGCACACCGAAAAACAGTTGGTATAATTTTTATATTGGAATCTGTTCCATGCAATTATAAAAACTAAATATACATACCTTTCCCAGGCCTAGTGCCTGGGATTTTTATTTCATACCTTTTATTTTTACTTTTCTCAAAAAAGTTGCCGACAAAGCCGCCAACAAATATAAACAAAACTACCAAAACATCCAGCAATAAAATTCCCTTTATTGTTCATTCCGTCTTTTTTTGCAAAATTTTAAATTTTTTTCAAAAAACACGGTAACGGCTCCCGAAAATTGAAAAAGTTATTAATTGAAAGATAACTCATCCCTTTATGAATCGGAGGTTATGTCTATGGGACATTCGCATAATGACAGGAATCTATTTAGCGGCACCTATCGCCTGTCCACTCACTTACATCGAGACCAGTACGATGCATGTTGTAAAATCATTAATCCTAATACTGTGAAGCCGTACACATATGAAGACTTATACAATACATTATGCCGAAGAATCAGCGAAAACACCGCACAAGAGGCTCTGATTACGCCTTACTTGTCGGGTATTGCTAAAAAAGCCAAGGAACACCCCGACTGTGAATTTTCTATTTGTCGGCGTGCCAAGGATAAAGACACTGCAAAAAAAGAACTGGAACGTTGCTATGGTGCTGAGATTAAGGCTTTAATGCGCGTCCTTTTCTCACGTGAATATCATGCAGAAATTGCCGCCGGCAACGTCACAGTATCTGCATTTTTTGATTACGTACAGGACGTACTGTTCCAGGATCAAAGCGAAGAGAATCGAAAACGTCTTCTCGGAGCAATACGCAATCATGTGCTGCCCGTGATTGGACGTAAAAAGTTATGCAACTTGACGCCTGAGTCGCAAAATCGAATTTGTAAGGACATCAATGCACGATTGGAAGAGGAAGGTTGCTCTGCCAGTACCTACCGGCTTGTACGTACAGCGTACAGCACATTGCTCCAAGCGGCGATTAGTTTTCATGTCCAGTTTCGGTATGATCCGGCCTACATCACGCAAAAAATCGCGTTCTATAAGCAACAGCAGGACAATAATCGGCTAGCCTATCAGACCAAACATCTGGACGATACCCAGCGCAGACAATTGTTTGAAACCATCCGCGCACAAAATGATAATGATTTCATCCTTCTTATCATTTTACTTTGTTATTGCGGACTTGATTTATACGAGATTCCTGCGCTGCACTACGGAGACTGCCTTGTCCACGTACTTAATGGGGATACTTTCTTTTCCATCTTTGTAGATCGCCGGATGCGTTTTGCAAAAGAAAAGTATGCAGTTTTGCGGGCATATAACGACGATTATCCCATCACCCATCTGCGCTCCCTGGCATTGTCTCAATGGACTACACAAGTGCTGGAGCGGCGCAAATCTTATTTTTGCCTCCTTGGTTTATCCGACACTGAAATCAATGCGCTGCCGCTGTCGGCAGAAAAGCCTAGCAAAGTACTTAATCCCACTGATTTGAAACGAGTGCTGGACGATATCATCCAGCAAGCAGGTCTGCCCAGCATTAACCTGCCGTCTGTGGATACAGACCACACCATTACCGCACGTACACTTACCGCCACCAACACAATCATCCGCCGGGACGCGGAATATCTTGCCAAACATGTCTGCAAGTTTCCGATTCCGATGCGGCACGCTATGTTTGGACAGGGAATGACCGAAACCGATGAGCAGGCCTATCTGGACTTAGATTCCATTGACTGGCTGTACCAACAGTATTGCTACCTGCGGCGTCTGGATGCTTACTTAAAAGATATTCCCGCACAACAGCACTCCCCTACCCGTATCACCATGGGCAGTGCACCAAGCGCACAGCACTATGTAATCCGCGCGGCGGAAGATACAGCAATCACGCTGCACTCAAATTATGCAACCAATTCACGATGGAGGATTCTATGAGACTTAGAAAATGGGAATACGGCAATCATCTCTTTCAGGTTGAGATCTTGCCGCGCAAAAAAAGGCAGCAGCAGAAAGTAAAGGTCAGCCCGCTGGATCCCAATACCGGACAGCCGCTGACGAAACAGCAAATGACTGGCTCTGCGGTCACGCAAGCCTATAAGTACCCGTTAACCGGCAAAGATGAAGCGTATATCCGCAAGCATCTATTCCCTGACGCCGCTAAAAAAATGCTTTCTATCATGGAAGATCGCGGCATTTTATCCGTGGAGACCTCTGCTGACGATTTGGCATCTCTCTTAACGGAATATCGTGACGACTTTATCGTAACCCAGGCCCTTGCGAATCATTGGAATGAGAAAACACAGACATCCTATCGCAATCAGTTGGGCTATGTAATCCCCTTGTTGAAGGGTATTTACCCCGCAGATTTGACCCAGGAGGACTACATCCATATTCAGGAGCAGATTTGCCGTCAAGCAAGTGCAACCTCCGATAAGTTCAAGAATTGGGAACCGGGAGAGCCCATACCTACTTCTGGAGAAACACGCACCCGCCTGCTTTATTTGTACCTGTGGTATTTACTTTACTCTGGCTTATGTGATCTGCAAATCATTCCGACACTCTACGGTGGCGAAGCCAATTATCGAGATCGGTTGCTATCGCGACTAGCACGTGTACGCAGCTTTCCAGAGCCACTTTTGCAAGGACTACGCACTTTATTTGGAGACGACTATCAAATTACGCTGATTTTGGAATGCGGTCTTCGCCTGAGAGAGGCGTGTGGTCTTCTGTGGGGCAATCTGCACGTGTTAGACAGCTCGCAAGGAGCGGTGTACGTGTTGCACATTGTCGGACAAACCAACGTGGAGGGATATTTCACTGACCAGGGCAAAACACCTGCTGCACATCGTCCTATCGTAGTACCGTCCGATCTGGGTGCCAAACTCGTGGCCAAACGTGATGAACTCGAACTCCAGACCGGTCGAAATCTAAGATACGAACCTATGTGCGGGCACACAGAAAACGGACTTTATCTATCCACTCCCGAATACCGCAAAACCTATGTGCGCCACTGGGAAGACAAGATTTCTGCTTATCTCCGTCAGCCAGAAAATACTGCTCTCGTCCGTGCAGAATGGAAAAAAGCGCTTATCCCAGTAGATGAAAAGCGCAAAATCTCCTATGAGCAATGTTTGTATGATTCACTGACGCCACATGCCCTGCGCCGGAACTACTGTACTTGGTTGTACGCACATAGCGGTCTCTCCTCTCATGAGCTCTATCACGAAATGGGGCATGCACAGACAAATCTGGCCCTACAGAACATTCCCGGTGGGAAAACCCCACATGAAGAAGTTCTTTTATGCCTGCACCACTATCTTAGCCAGCCGGGCAGCACTCTGGTATACGACGCCGATGGTAACTACAACGGCACTGAAGTGCCTGCCTGCGACGTATCTCTGCACCTCAAGGCTGGACAGACGTTGGTGTTAGATGCCTATCCCACAGAGCCTTGCACTACTCTGTCACTGGACATCCCGGACTGTGCAAAAATCGAAGAGCAGACTACCGTTACCCTGCCAGACTACAACTATACCGATGCGCTGCGCTTCATTGCGCGGAAAGTATCCGACACCCGTCCTGCTGATAAGAGCCACGACTGCAACAGCTCTTAAACGAGGTAATTCCATGCAGAAAATAAAATCACGCCGCAATGCATTACATTTTTGTAACCAACAAAGGAGTTATTCTTATGAAAAATTTTATTATTACTTTTTCCTGTTGTTCTTTTGAAATTACAATTATCAAATCCACTTCGCACGCTCCCTATACCATTATTTTCCCTCCTCTGCATCCCATAAATCATGCAAGACCACCGCCACTACAAATAGTTGATTGTACGTAATGTCTGCAGACAGACGTGCATATGTATCACAACAATTTACAATTTTATCATACATAAAATTGAGATTCGTATCATAAATCACATATAATATCCGTATATGAAGAAAATGCTTTACTTTAGTCTTACTTTAACAAAACAAACAAAAAAGATTATGTACAGTTCTTCTAACTATACCAACCAATACAATCGAGAAGTAACTGTTTTCTTACATCCTAACAACATAAAACTGGAGGTTTAAAATGTCTAATTTATGTCATAATTTATTAACCGTTTCTGGTGGAACATCTGAACAATTAAAACAATTTGTACATGCAACAATGATAGTTCCCTGCGACGATGATAACAACATTTCTTATTCTGCTACTGAACCTGTATTTACATTGAACGCTTTAGTGCCCGTTCCATCAAACATCACTGCTCCAGATGCCAAGAGTCAATGGAAAAAGCAGAACTGGGGTATTCCCTACGATATTCGTGGAACGGTTAAACAATCTGATTTCTTATGGGATTCTAGTAATACAAGTGTTTCCTTAAATTTCGACACTTCCTATATTCCACCACATCTATGGATGGAAAAAGTTTGCAAAATGTTTCCGCATTTGGACTTCGAGTTATTATACTCTGAATATTACGGCAATCTTTCAGGGTCTCTCATCTGTCATAATGGAAATATGACATACGAGAATTCTCAATTGGATTTTGATTACAAGCTATTATAATTGTCATCATTTCAAATAAATTAAACGCATAACGCACTATTGTAACAAGATTACGCCTTTCACCGTTAAATTAAAAATGAGAAGCTATAGCACAAAACTACCCGCTCCAATTGAATCTTTTACTACGGCATACCCAATAGCAATTTCACCAGCTAAGCTGGTGAAATTGCACAAGCCCTGAAAGGGCATAATACGAACAAAGCCCCTCAAGGAGCCGCGAAACGATCAGCCAACTCCGTTGCTGATTCAGGCGGCCCCTAAAGGGGCTATTTTTATGCCTTGGTATTCTTGCTACCCGTAAATGATCTATGCCTTTTCTGAATTCTCATCTCATTCTCAATATTGTCTTGATCCAGTTGATATTTTATGCACTCCTGGATTTGCTTTTTGTTCCTGCCTACTATATCAACGGAATATCCTCTTGCCGAGAAATGTCTTTTGCCACATTTATATTTCAGATTTGCATGCGGTACGGGGGTGCAAACGAAAAGTGGGACTGAATACCATCTCAGAAAGGCATAAACAATGGATGCAGAAGAACAATATCGTAAAGCAATAAAAGTCTATGAAGAGACCAAACCAGTAACAATTACTCTTTTGGGCTATCCAGTACGCAGACGAACCATGTACGACTGGATCAATAGAACTCGAATACTTACTGAAGAAAAATCAACCTTTTAAAGTATTTTTTGTTCTACCTCCGTATATTCAACACCTGCAAGTTCGAAGTTCTGGAATGGAGTTTCTTCCAGCACGAGTGATTACGAGACTTCTGTGGTCTCCATGTAAGTCAGCTCGACCAGTTTTGATTTGTTATTCAGACAGAACTTCGGCATCAAAGGCATCCTCGTCTATCTGGCTGGCGATCACAGCCTTTTACATGCAGAAAATCCAAAGAACATTTGCCAACAAATAAAGAGTGGGTACATCTGGTAAGATGTACCCACTCTTTTGCAATCGAATTAGTTATTGAATTTCTCCGGCCTTTTTCAGCGAGAATTTTGTGACCGCCGGGCCAATCAGCTCATAAATCAGCGTACCGCAGAGAATGACAGCACGAATTTCGGAAGCGTAGCTCGGAACAATATTGGCTGCGGACAAAGAAAGACCAATGGCAACACCGGCTTGCGGCAACAGGCAGGGGCCCAGATATTTCCGGACTTCCTTTTCACATTTGCAGACAGAAGCACCCATAGCTGCGCCGAACATCTTGCCCAGAACGCGCAAAACGATATAGATGACTCCAATCAGGCCAACAGCGGGCAGCACAGACAGCTGCAGCTCCGCACCGGAGGCCACAAAGAAGAGCATAAAGATGGGCGGCGTCACGCTATCGCTAATGTCCATCAGTTCATTGACATCTGCGGAGAAGT
>RCNI01001856.1_pt1 | contig 10852 bp, 12 predicted proteins | sample 2041151 | NCBI WGS metagenome assembly RCNI01 (sample SAMN09708214, study PRJNA481090) | feces metagenome | isolation source: feces | place: Antarctica: Albino Rookery
GGGTCTTTTTTATCCTCACATTTCGTTATAGGGGATGTCGGATCAGTATGTGGTTTGCAGGCCTCCCGGCTGCCTTTTGCGGCTGGAAGTTGGAAGCGATAAAGCACGCTGGAGACAACCCACCTGCTAGTTTTCTGTGCAGGTTATAACTTGGCTCGCACGGCCAAGCGGGTAAAGAGCCAACAGGCTTTTTTAACCGGCTCGGAGATTACTCCGAGCCGGTTCTTTTTCTCTTTCCCCGGAAAATATGTTCTCTTTGTGAATTATTTGTATGCCTCTTGCGCATCTGGCTAAAATCTTGTATAATTATTTGGTAACTTTAATAGTAAGTGTACAAACTACCTATTTGAGAGGATTGACACAAATGAGCGCTTCAAGAGAAAAGAAAAACCGTCAGGAGCTGGCCGCCAGCGGTATTCCTGATATCAAGGACATCCGCGCCGCCGAAGATCGGAAGCAGCAGCGCCGAAACAACTGGCTCTATGGCAGCATTGCCATCATCTTCGTTCTGGTAGCCGCCGCACTGTTGCTCTGGAACTCCAACATCATCCAGCGTGGCGCTACGGCCATGACCGTGGACGGTCAGAAGTACTCCGCCGCTGAGGTAAGCTATTTCTACCGCTCCTCCTATAATTCCTTGACCAATTCCCAGTATGCCTCCTACATGGGTCTGGATCCCTCCAAGCCTCTGGATCAGCAGAAGATGAACGACACGGCCAAGATGCTTCTGGGGATCACCTCTGAAGAGGAAATGACCTACCAGCAGTATCTGATGGACGCCACCAAGAAGTCTCTGGTGGAGCTGACCGTCATGCTCCGCAAGGCTGAGGAGGAGGGCTTTACCTTCACCGATGAGATGCAGGCAGATGTGGATGCCACTTTGAAGAGTCTGGAAGAGGGCGCCAAGAGCAATGGTATGTCCAAGGGCGCTTACCTCAAGGCACTCTTCGGCCCCAACATGACCTCCGGCACCTTTGAAAAGCTGCTGAAGGACACCGTACTGGCTACGCACTATATGCAGAACTATCAAAGCGGACTGAACTACACTGACGAGCAGCTCGAGGAGCACTATCAGGCACACAAGGGCGACTTCGATGTAGCCGCCTATGACTATATCTATTTCAAGGGCACCGCTCCCGCCACCACCGATGCTGACGGCAAGAGCGTTCCTCCCACCGAGGAAGAGAACAAGGCTGCCGCTGAGAAGGCACAGGCCGCCGCTGAAGAGGCACTGGCTCGTTACCAGAACGGCGAATCTCTGGAGGATATCGCCAACAGCTATGAGATCGGCAGCTATTTCAGCCAGACCGATGCCGCCAACTACGGTGACACCATGAGCACCTGGCTCTTTGATGACGCCCGCAAGAGCGGTGACGTGGAGATCCTGGAGAGCAACGGCAACCGTTATCTCATGCTCTTCCACAGCCGCGGCCGCAACGACTACGACACGGTAAATGTCCGTCACATCCTGTGCAAAGTGGATACCACCGGCCTTGACAAGGAAGCGGAGGATTACGAGACCAAGCTGGCCGCTCTCAAGGATGAGCAGAAGGCCAAGGCCGATAAGATCATGCAGGAGTGGAAGGATGCCGGCGCTACTGAGGAGGCCTTCGCAAAGCTGGCTGAGCAGTACAGCGACGACGGTGGTTCCAACACCAACGGCGGTCTCTACACCCAGATTTCCAAGGGCCGCATGGTCCCCGAATTCAACGACTGGATCTTCGAGGCAAACCGTCAGGCAGGCGACAGCGATATCCTGTTCGTGGAGTCCAGCAACTATTCCGGCTACCATGTGATGTACTTCTCCGGCTACGACGCTCCTTTCTGGAAGCTGCAGGTCAAGGGCACTATGAGCCAGGAAGACTTTACCAAGTGGCACGATGAGCTGATCAAGGACGTCACTGCTACCGAGAACAGCGGCATGAAGTATGTGGGCTGATCGGGTCTGAACAACGCAGTATTCACCAAAAGGCCGGCGCACAGCGCCGGCCTTTTTTCATAGCAACATCACAGAGGGGGATTTCTATGCAAGAACAATTTATAAGAACCGCCATGATACTGGGGGAGGACTCGATCCGACAGCTGCAGCAAAGCCATGTGATCGTCTTCGGTCTCGGCGGCGTAGGCAGCTACGTTGTCGAGTCACTGGCCCGGGCCGGTGTCGGCGAGCTGACACTGGTGGATCAGGACACTCTCAGTCTCTCCAATATCAACCGCCAGCTTTTCGCCCTCCACTCCACCGTAGGGATGGCCAAGGCAGAGGCAGCCGCACAGCGCTGCCGCGATATTAACCCGAACATCCTCGTCCATCCGGTCGTGGCTACCTATGATGCCGCCCACCGGGAGGACTTCTTTCAGCGCCGCTACGACTATATCGTAGACGCCATTGATCTGGTTTCCTGCAAGCTGGATCTCATCCAGCAGGCACAGGCACGGAATATCCCCATCATCTCCGCCTTGGGAACCGGCAACAAGCTGAATCCGCAGCTCCTGCAAATCACCGACATTTCCAAAACCTCCGGCTGCCCTCTGGCCCGCGTCATGCGCCGGGAGCTGCGGGAACTGGGCATCCGCCATCTGAAGGTGGTATTCAGCCCGGAACAGCCTGCACCTACCACCCAGCCGGAGACACCACCCCCCGGGCGGCGCAGCGTACCAGCCAGTGTCCCCTGGGTCCCCGCCTGCGCGGGATTGATGATGGGCGGTGCCGTAGTACAGGATCTTCTGCAAACGGACAGTAAGGACGCGTGATCCTGCTGGCTTCCCTCGTGGCACCGCTCTTCAGCGCCGCCGTAGTGGCCGAGGTCACCCTTCTGAGCTCTCTCCTCATTCTGGGGATCAGCTTCAACCTGCTGGGCATCACCAAGCTGCGGCTGCTGAACATGATTCCCGCCATGTTCTTCCCCATCCTGCTGTGCCAGTTCCTGTAATGCCCCCGGCAGAACCTATTTTTGAGCAAAAAAGATGTGCGGTATCAACCGCACATCTTTTTTATTTCACTCTATTTTCTTTGCTGAAAGATTTATTTCATGTAGGGTTTGGCCCGCTCTGTCAGCTTACGGTACACCCGTTCCACCATCCACGGCTCCGTGGAGGCCCGCAGCGCCTCCTCCGGCGTAAACCAGCCCACAGCCTTGTTCTCATCCGGCTTTTCCCGCAGTGCCTCCTCCTGCGCCTGCAGGAGATAGGTCACGTTCAGATGGAGATGGCTGGGGACGTAGACGCCCCGTTTCTCGTGTCCGTCCACCGTCAGACACTCCAAGGAAAAGATACCGTCCACAACCGGGTGCAAATGCCGGATGCCTGTCTCCTCCTGTGCCTCCCGGATCGCCACCGCCAGCAGGTCATGCTCTCCGTCGGCGTGGCCGCCGGTCCACGACCAGGAGTTGTAGATATTGTGGTACGCCATTGCCACATGGCGTCCATCGGGGCTGATGATCCAGCCGGACGCCGTCATATGCGCCAGTGTATTGCTCCGCAAATAGGCGTCGGCGTTGGTACGCAGGAAGTGCAGCATCAACTCCCTGTCCTGCTCCTCCTGTTCACAGCCGGGGACAAATGCTTCAATTTTCTCGATCATCGTCTCTCCCCTATCGCTTGGCACGGTGCTCGATCAGCTGCGCCGTAATGGAAATGGCGATCTCCGCCGGTGTTTCGCCGCCGATAGGCAGACCAATAGGAGCGTGGACGCGAGCCCAATCCTCCTCCCCAAACCCGTGCTGTGTCAAATATTCCTTAGTGCTGGCGATCTTACGGCGGCTGCCGATGCAGCCCACATAGGTGGCAGGCGTGTGCAGTGCCTGCACCAGCACCTCGCGATCCGCCTCATGCCCCGGCGTCATAATGATGATATAGTCCTCTGCTGTCACATGGATGTGGCGGGAGATGTCCTTGAAGTCTCCACAGATGACGCGGTCGGCCTGCGGGAACCATGTGCGATCGGCAAGATTCATCCGAGGATCGTAGACCGTCACGGCAAAATCCACACTTTTGAGAATCGGTACCAGCGCACGGCTCACATGGCCTGCGCCGAACACATAGACCATGGCGCCGCTGTGGATCGGTTCCACATACCAGCCGGACGCCCCATCTGTCTCCCACACCGGATGGCTGCGGCACAGCGCCTGCACCGCCTCCGCACCCCGGGCAAACTGCAATCGGCGATCTCCGCAGCAAAACCCGGTCTGCACAGCCTGACCGTCCCGCAGTTCAATTGCCAGCCAGACGTTCTCCTGCCCCTCTATGGCCTGTGCCATCGCCCGGAGCATGGCCACGTCCGACGTTTTGAGGGTCTGCAGCAGCACCGTAACATCACCGCCGCACACCATGCCCAGATCCGCCACCTGATTGGGCGTGAGCCGGTAGTACTCCACGCGACTGCCGCCTTCGGCTGCCACCTCCCCGGCCTGCTTCGTTACTGCCAGTTCCACAGCACCGCCGCCTACTGTCCCCTCCGTATGACCATCCGCAAAGACAGCCATATGTGCCCCGGCGCCGCGGGGTGTAGATCCGGAGGATTTCAAAACCGTACAAAGCACCACACATTCGCCCCGCTCCAGCGCAGGGATCACTGTAGAAAGCAACTTTTTCACACGCACACCTCCTGTGAATTCATTGCCTTCATTATAGCTGTTTTCCTGCGCTTACGCAATAAGATCACCGATCCAGCGCATCCAGCACATGAAGAAAGCCCTTGACCAAAGTTCCTGCCCCACACACTGCAAATACGATTGCCAGCTCTTCCATATTCCACGCCTCCTTTTTCTGTTGTACCCAGAATAGCAGGCGATGGGTACAAAAAAACGGACAGTGGAAACACTGTCCGTTTTTTTACATGTCATCTTCTAACGATTGCTGTACTGCGCTGGAATCGTCCAGGCCGAAATCCTCTGCCGCACTGGCGCGGTCACGGCGAAGCATACTCTCCATGACACGGATGTCGCTGTCAATGTCCATTGCATCAGCACGGTACAGCTCATCCAGCTGCCGCTCAAACCCGGCCACGATGTTATCCATGGTCTTTCGGATCTTGTTCTTCGCCTGATTCAGATTCTCACCGCTGACACCCGCCTCCTCAAATTCAGCGTAGGAGTCCAGCAGCTTCTGGGTGGTGGGCAGATAGTAGTTGAGGAAGGTGCTGGCCTTGGCCTTCTTTTCCGGCTGGCTCTCCACCAGGCGGAAGATGCGGCCGGCCACCTCTTCCAGCCGGTCGATCTTGGCGCTGAGTTCCGGATCTGCAATGCGGTCATTGACATTGCGGATCTGACGCAGCACGCCGGAGTAGCCCGTTTCTGTCTCCTTCGGCGTTACCGGCTGTTCCTTACTTGCAAAGTAATCCGCCGCCGCATCCGCCGAGCGGAACAGCCTTCCGGCGCCAATATCCAGATAGGCCCGCGTGCCCCAGAGGCCCTTTTCAACCATAAGTTCCAAATCCTTCTCCACGCGGCGCTCGGATACCTCTGCCGCCGCAGCCAGTCGGCTGATGGATACGGACTCCCGCTTTCCGGCAGCCGCCAGATACTTGGCAAAACGGCGCATTCTCCGCGTCATAGCCTGACCGCCTACCAGCATGGCAATACCGCCGCTGAGGAAGCCCAGAGCCGGGAATATATCCTCAAAGAACCACCAGAAGTCCCCATATCTTATATAAAAGCCCAGGTCGCTTACATAGCTGGTCGCCATCAGTGCTCCCAGCGCCACCAGCACACCGCCCACGATTTTCATTACACGGGCACTTTTTGTGCTGTCCTCAGGAGAGCGCGTCACCTTTGCCACTGACTTACGAGCCGCAGAGCTGCCCTTTGCAGACTTCTTGCCGCTGTTGTTGACCAGCTTGCTGATCAGCACCACAAGTCCGATGGGCCACAAGCCAAAAAGAAACAAAAGTGCAATGAGCACCCATGCGCCCACATCACTGTTTGTCTGCCGCTTCTTTGCGTTCTGCCGCGCCTTCTGCTCCTGCTGCTTTGCCGCGGTCTCCCACGCTGTTCTCTGCTGTCCCTGCGCCTTCACTGTATCCTGCGGTTCCGTCTGCTGGGGACGAAATCCTCCGTTGGCGCCGTCATACTCGTATTTCATCCTTTCTTCTCCCCTCGCTTTTCCAGCTTGCGCTTATTGCCCTTTTCATCCACCACCCAAGTGTTGTCCAATTCCCGGTTCAAGCTGCCCAGCACAGAGTCGATGTACTCGCGGCGCAGCACGGCGCGCTCCTGTACCTCCTCCTCCGTCAGTCCCTCCGGCGTCTTTGCCTTGCGAGCCAGCTCATTGATGCGGTCGATTCTCTTCTGATCCATATGATTTCCCTCACAAATATCTTTTGATCGTCACGAAAACGCGGCCCTTCTTCGTCTCATGGCCCACCGTTTCCAAAACACATTTTCCAAGTCCCCGGAGGCTGATCACGTCGCCCTCGGCTGCCATACGATCCGGCTTGATGCAGTTCGTCCAGTTCAGCTGTACCCGGCCGCCCTGAATGGCTTCCGCCGCCTTGCCGCGGCTGAGGGAAAAGCCGGCGGACACCACACTGTCCAATCGCAGTGAGGACACCGTATCCCGGATCTCCTTCGTCTTGACCTCCGGCGGTATAATCTCCTCCGGCGCAATTTCCGACAAGTGCAGCTTCACCCGACCAGCAGCCTCCCAGCTGCTCAGCAGGAAATCCGCCACCTGTGCACTCACCAGCACATCGGCGCTCTCCATCCCCACCAGTATATCTCCGATCTTCTCCCGGGTCAAACCTAATCCTATGAGGCTGCCTAAAAAGTCCCGGTGGGTCAGTGTGTCCCCGCGATACCATGTACAGTGTATAGCCCGGATCGCCTCGCCGTCCGGCTCCTCCGTCCAGTCCGGCAGGAAGTGGAGCTGGCAGCGCTCCGCCCCGTCATAGCCGCCCCAGAAGATAAAGCCATCCGATACGCCCATCGCCTGCAGCAGCCGCCGGGCGGCCTGCTGCTCCTGCGGGCTGAGGAAGGCGGTAACGGCGGGAATATTTTTCCCGCGGCAGCGGTCATACTGATCCCAGACACGACTCAGCAAAAGCCGCTCCTCAGCATTTTCCGCAACGCGATCCAGCATCCCTCGCTTATCCATGTTGCTCCTCCAGATTCTGCGTATGGTAGAGCCGGGCATAAAGGCCGTCCTTGGCCAGAAGTTCGTCATGCGTGCCCTGCTCCGCAATGATTCCATCCTGCACCACCACGATTCGGTGGGCCGCGCGGATGGTAGAGAGTCGGTGGGCAATAATCAGCGTTGTGCGGCCCTGCGCCAGCTGGTCAAAGGCGTTCTGGATCCGGCTCTCCGTCACGCTGTCCAGCGCCGAGGTGGCCTCATCCAAAATCAGCAGCGGCGGATTCTTCAGAAAGATGCGGGCAATCGCCACACGCTGCTTCTGTCCGCCGGAGAGCAAAGCGCCCCGCTCACCCACATAGGTATCAAAGCCCTGGGGCATCTCCATAATGTCGTCGTAAAGCTCCGCCTTCCGTGCAGCCTCCGCCACCTCTTCATCCGAGGCACCGGGCTTACCGTAGCGGATATTCTCCCGAATGGTATCAGCGAAGAGGAACACCTCCTGCTGCACGATACCGATGCTGCGGCGCAGAGATTTCTGCGTCACTTGGCGGATATCCTTCCCATCGAGCAGTATCCTGCCGTCCGTCACATCGTAAAAACGGGGCACCAGCTGGCAAAGGGTGCTCTTACCACCGCCGGAGGGGCCGACCACGGCCACCGTCTCGCCGGCCGCCACCTGCAGATCCACATCATGGAGGATCTCATCGTTGCCGTCATAGGTAAAGCTCACATGATCAATATCCAGCCGGCCCTGCACATCCTCCAGATTCACAGCGTCTTTCGCGTCCTGAATGGTAGGCTCGGTACGCATCAGCTCCACAAAGCGGCTGAAGCCCGCGAAACCATTGGTAAACAGCTCCGTGAAGTTGGCCAGCTTGCGGATGGGGCTGATGAAGGTAGCGACATAGAGGTTGAAGGTAATAAGGTCGATGTAGTTGAGCTGATCTTTCATAATGAGCCAGCCGCCCACGGCGATCACCACCACCGACAACATGGTCACGAACAGTTCCATGATGGCGGTAAACTTCCCCATCTCCTTGTGGAAGTTCCGCTTTGCCGTCTTGAAAACCTCGTTGGCGGCATTGAATCGGCGCTGCTGCTGTGCCTCATTGGCAAACGCCTTTGTCGTACGAACACCGGACAGACCCGACTCGATCTCGGTATTGATCGCACCGGTCTTGACCTTGGACGCCTTGGAGGCCTCCCCCATTCGGCTGCGGGAACGGAAGATCAGCAGCAAAAAGGCCGGGATCAGCAGCGCCACCACCAGGGCAAGGCGCCACTGCATACGGAACATAACGATCAGTGCGCCGATAATGGTCACCACAGAGATGAAAATATCCTCGGGGCCGTGATGTGCCAGTTCCGTCACCTCAAAAAGGTCGGTAGTCAGGCGGCTCATCAGCTGACCGGTGCGGTTTTGATCGTAAAAATCATAGCCCATCTCCTGCATATGTGCAAAGAGATCCCGGCGGATATCGGCCTCCACCCGGATACCGAAGGTGTGCCCCCAGTAGGCCACCACAAAGTAAAGGGCAGCTCGGAACACAAAGGCCAGCATCACAATGACCATCGCCACAAAAAAGACGCTGTACTCTTTATCCGGCAGCCATTGATACATAGCGGTGCGGGATATCAGCGGGAAAGCCAGGTCGATCAGTGCGATCACGAATGCGCAGGAAATATCCAGCAGAAAAATCTTCTTATGCGGCTTGAAATAAGAGAAAAAGATCCGCATAGGTTTGTACTGTTGATACTCTTTTGTGGTCATGAATGGTACCTCTTTAATAAATTCTATAGTAACGTGATATTATATCATAGCTTTTCATCGATAGCAAGAAATCCCCGCAGTTCCTGTCTATTACAGAAACTGCAGGGATTTGTTTTGCACATTAGTTGATTGTTATGACAATTGTCTGGCCGTCTACCTTGACCTCCAGCGTGGCATTACCACTGCCGCTTCTTTTGACAACACCGTTGCTGTCCACGCTGACACTGTCACCACCCTCGGTGATCTTCCACTCCGGCGTAGAATCTGTGCCCTCTACCAGCAGGGGAACCTCTTCACCAACGCCCAGCGTAAAGGCCTCGTTCGGCGCACCGAGAGGACCATAGATCGACACCACTTCCAGGTTCTTCTCCGGCTCGCTGACCGTTACTTCGCAAGCTGCAGAGGTTGCACCCTCTGCCGTCGCGGTAATGGTCGCCGTACCGGCAGCCACTGCCTTCACATTGCCGCTCTCATCCACGGTGACAATGGCCGTATCACTGCTGGTCCATGCAACCTTTTCTGCGCCGGTAGCCTGCAGCGTTGTGCTCTCGCCCACCTTCAGTGCCGCCTTTGTCTTATCGAGAGTGATGGTTGCCGGATTCTTATCCTCATTCTTATCCTGTTCCGGAGGCGTTACGACAGGATCGTTCTGCTCGATCTGCGTCTGCTGTTCATCGCCCTTAAAGATGTTGGCGATATCCTTGCCCAGGTAGGTATACACCAAAAAACCAGCCAGCAGCACTACAACCACTACCATAGCAGGGCCGATGATGCTGGGCGCTTTGCTTCGATTGACATGGCGTCCCGGATTCTTAGGCTTCTTTCCGTTGTAAAATTCCTCGTCCTCCTGACAGAAGGGGCAGGTCTTATAGCTATCAGAGAACATCTCTCCGCACTTAGGACATTTCAGCAAACTCATGACAAATCGTTCTTCCTTTCTTTGCTTGATCGACGCAATACGTCCTATTGTTAACCGATAGAAAATCAGTAAGTGTCATTTTTTATCATACGGATTAATAATACAGATTTTTTCTTATTACGTCAACTAAAATTCTTGGAAATTCATCCTTTTTTTACATCTTCTGCGTTCCTCTCTTGCAATTCTCCGTTTCGTTTTTTATAATATAATTGAATATTATGGGATAACTCCCAGCGGAGGATTTGACTATGAACACAATTTTGATCGGCATCGCCGGCGGCACCGGCTCCGGCAAAAGCACACTCACAGAGCATTTGGCATCCCATTTCGGTTCCAATATCAGTGTTGTACACCACGATAACTACTATAAGCGGCAGGATCGGCCTTTTGAAGAGCGCTGTAAGCAGAACTATGACCATCCCGACGCCTTTGATACCGACCTGATGATCCAGCACCTCAAGGAGCTGAAGGCCGGTCACCCCATCCACTGTCCTGTCTACTCCTACATCGACCATAACCGCACCGACGAGACCGTGCTGGTGCAGCCCACCAAGGTGGTCATTGTGGAGGGCATCCTCATTTTCCACGATCCGGCGCTGCGTGATCTACTGGACATCAAGATTTTTGTGGATACGGACGCGGATGTGCGTATTTTGCGCCGTGCTCTCCGGGACGTGGAGGAGCGCGGCCGCTCCATGAAGTCTGTAGTGCAGCAATATCTCACCACGGTGAAGCCCATGCATGAGCAGTTCGTGGAGCCCAGCCGGAAATATGCTGACATCGTGGTTCTGGAGGGCGGTCACAATCTGGTGGCGCTGGATCTCATCATGCAGCGCATCGCCAACCACATCGCAGAAGACTGATGCGGCGGCAGCCTGCTGCTGCGCATACTGCCCTTACTCCATTGCTAACGTAAGAAAAGGGGACACCTCTATGCGGTGTCCCCTTTTTATGGCATTCCAGCTATGATAAAAAGAAAAAACAGCTCATCTTTCGATAAGCTGTTTTTATTGGTGCGCGAGGCGGGACTTGAACCCGCACGCCCGTAATGAGCACTAGAACCTGAATCTAGCGAGTCTGCCAATTCCACCACT
>RCNI01001857.1_pt1 | contig 10848 bp, 9 predicted proteins | sample 2041151 | NCBI WGS metagenome assembly RCNI01 (sample SAMN09708214, study PRJNA481090) | feces metagenome | isolation source: feces | place: Antarctica: Albino Rookery
AATAACATGCTTCGTGCAGAATGCTATAAGCAGAGAATGGAAAAGGGTCTGAGCTTCTTGGAATTCAACTACATGCTGATGCAGAGCTATGACTTCTACCGTTTGTACCAGGATTATGGCTGCAATATGCAGTTTGGCGGCAACGACCAGTGGAGTAACATGCTGGGCGGTACCGAACTGATTCGCAAGAAATTGGGTAAGGACGCTCAGGCAATGACCATCACTCTGCTGCTGACTAGCGAAGGCCATAAGATGGGTAAGACTGCAGGCGGCGCTGTGTGGCTGGATCCCAACAAGACATCTCCCTACGAATTCTACCAGTACTGGAGAAATGTAGATGACGCTGACGTAATTAAGTGTCTGAAGATGCTGACCGAGCTGCCTCTGGAACAGATTGCAGAAATGGAAACTTGGAAAGACGCTAAGATTAACGAAGCTAAAGCAATTCTGGCTTTCGAACTGACGAAATTGGTTCACTCTGAAGAAGAAGCACTGAAGGCACAGGAAGCTGCAAACAGCCTGTTTGGTGGTTCCGGCGCAAGTGCTAATATTCCTACTACTGAAATCACCGAAGCAGACCTAACTGATGGTAATGCAGGTATCATTAAATTGCTGGTTGTTTCTGGCTTGTGCGCATCTAATGGCGAAGCTCGTAGAAATATTCAGCAGGGCGGTGTATCTGTAAACGACGAAAAGATTACAGATATTAACGCTACTTTCTCTGCTGATGCTCTGCGCGAAGGCGTTGTTATAAAGCGTGGCAAGAAGAACTTTAATAAAGTTGTTTTGAAGTAATTGTAAGCTCATAGAGCAGTCAAAGCCGCGGTCACCTAAGGGCGTATCGCGGCTTTACTACTTAGATAGAGAGGTATTATGGAGAAAAGAGAACAGTTCAGTAGCCGACTTGGTTTTATTTTAGTCAGCGCTGGTTGCGCAATTGGTCTAGGCAATGTTTGGAAATTCCCATATATGTGCGGCGAAAACGGTGGTGCACTCTTCATTCTGATTTACTTGGCATTTTTGGTCGTTATGGGAATTCCTATTTTGGTTAGTGAGTTTGCCATTGGCCGTGCAAGTAAGAAAGGCATTGCAAGAGCACTTTCTGTGCTTGAACCTGAGAATCGCACTTGGCACAAGTTCCGTTGGTTTTGTATGGCTGGCAGCATCATTCTGATGATGTTCTATACAGTTGCTTGCGGTTGGATGCTCAATTATGCATATCGTATGATTACGGGTACGATGACAGGTTTACCTGCTGCAGATATCCCTCTGCAGTTTACCAATATGCTGTCTAGTCCATCTACGATGGTATTCTGGACCGTAATTACTGTTGTAATTGGTTTTAGTGTGTGCGCAATCGGCATGCAAAATGGTGTTGAACGCGTAAGCAAGTGGATGATGTTGTGTCTGCTGGCTATTATGGTTGTTCTAGCGATTAACTCTGTCACAATGCCCGGAGCTATGGAAGGTATCAAGTTCTACTTAGTACCAGATTTTGCGAAAGTCCGCGAAGTTGGTTTGATAAATGTAGTGTTTGCAGCACTTACACAGTCCTTCTTTACTTTGGGTATTGGCGTTGGATCTATGGCAATTTTTGGAAGCTACTTGGATGATCAACGCAGTTTGACGGGCGAGGCAGTAAACATTGTTTTGCTCGACACATTTGTTGCGCTAACTGCTGGATTTATCATTATTCCTGCATGTTTTGCATATGGTATTCGCCCAGACTCCGGCCCACCGCTTTTGTTTATCACACTGGCTTCTGTATTTAACGATATGCCCTTTGGACGCATCTGGGGCAGTGCATTCTTTGTATTTATGTCCTTTGCTGCGTTAACCACAGTAATTGCTATGTTTGAGAACCAAATTTCTTTCTCTATGGACATGCTGGGCTGGTCTCGTAAGAAGTCTGTGCTGGTAAACCTTGTAGCAATGTTGCTTCTGACTTTACCTGCGGCACTTGGGTATAACCTCCTTAGTTGGTTTGCACCTCTTGGGGAAGGTACCGCTGTATTGGATTTTGAAGACTTTATTGTCTCGGATAACTTGCTGCCCATTGGTGGAGCTGTGATGATTATGTTCTGCACAGCAAAGCATGGCTGGGGATTCGATAATTTTCTAGAGGAAGCTAACCGCGGTAAGGGTATTAAATTCCCCAAATGCGCAAAATTCTATATGTCGTACATTATGCCTACAATTTTGGTGTTACTGTATGTGCGTGGTTTTATATCTAAGACAGCGAATGCAAGTCATTCTATGCAGATTGTATTCTATTTTTTGGCCTGCGTATATGTAGTGTTCGTAGCTTATATTGTCTTTAACAAAAAAGGAAAGCGTAAGAATCAATGAATCAGCAGTCTATTACCCACCTGAAACAACTTACTCAACCATTGCTCACATGGTACAAAGCTAATGCACGAGATTTACCATGGAGACATACGTATGATCCGTACCGCATTTGGATTTCGGAAATTATGTTGCAACAGACGCGTGTTGCTGCAGTTTTAGGCTATTATGCTCGATTTTTAGAAGCATTTCCGACAATACAGGACTTAGCTGAAGCACCAGAAGAGAAACTGATGAAGTTGTGGGAAGGACTAGGTTATTATAGTCGTGCTCGTAATTTACAAAAAGCAGCAAAACTTGTGGTAGAGAAGTATAACGGCAAATTTCCTGACACATATGACGAATTACTGGCACTACCCGGAGTTGGAGAATACACCGCAGGCGCAATCAGTGCTGCGGCATTTGGACTGCGTGAACCTGCAGTAGATGGAAATGTACTGCGAACGGTTAGCCGCATTTGTGACATACATGATGATATCAATGATTCAAAAGTGAAAGCAAGTTTCCGCTCAGCAGTGGCAGAAATTCTTCCGGAAACACCCGAAGAGATGCATATTTTTAACCAAGCTATGATGGAGTTAGGTGCAACGGTTTGTCCACCAAAAGGTACTCCACAATGCGATTTGTGCCCTGCAACCAAGTTTTGTCTGGCCAAGCAGCGTGGAACGATTAGCGAACTACCGGTAAAAAGTCCTAAAAAGGCAAGAAGAGTAGAAGAAAAGACCGTGTTTGTCCTTCTCCGTGATGGGAACATTGCTCTCCACAAACGAGATGATGCGGGACTTTTGGCCGGCTTATGGGAGTTTCCCAACGTTGAGGGGAAGATTGAAGAAAACGCCGTGTTTACTACTCTGGAGCAACTAAACCTGCGTATTGTTGACTGGAAAAAGCAACTTTCGGCAAAACATATATTTTCACATGTAGAATGGCATATGACAGGTTATATTGTGCAAGTTTTGGGGGAGGGAATAGCAGATTTTGTTTGGGCTGATGCCACAGATTTTAATCAGTATGCTATACCTTCAGCATTTGCTCGATTTACAGATGAAGCAAAAGAAATACTGGCTATAAAGTAAACAAAGCGCCTGAATGGAGATCAAATCCGTTCAGGCACTTTGTTTTTGATGCTGTATATGGTATCAGTGATTGCATTCGCTTGGTTTGTGTTATGGGTTACAAATACCAGTGTTTTTCCTTTTGTATAGGTGTTTATTAGTTGCAGCATTTGCTCTGCTGTCTCTTCGTCCAACGCAGACAAAGGCTCATCCATAAGGAATAGCTCGCCATCGTATGCAAGAGCTCTAGCAAGAGAAACTCGCTGACGCATGCCTCCTGACAAAGCAGAGGGGAGCTTAGCATAGGAATCAGACAGACCGACTTTGTCGAGCCAGCTGCGAGCAAGTGGAAGCGTGCTTTTATGGTCACCTAATACAAGGTTCACATTCTGTTCAGCAGTCAGCCACGGGATAAGGCGAGGTTCTTGGAACATATAGGAGATTTTTTCCGTAGAGATTTGCACAGTTCCAGACGTAGGAGTTATTTGCTGTGCAAGCAGTCTGAGTATGCTAGTTTTACCGCTCCCAGATGGACCCATTAGAGCAATATGTTCACCGCTGTCTACGCTGAGGTTTGCGCAATCCAGAACAACTGTGTTTGCAAATTTTAGTGTTACGTTCTGTAGTTTAATCATCTGCCATTACCTCACTGTGATACGATGCACCAAGTTTACGAATGGATGCCATGAGTAATTTCTCAATTGCAAGACTAATGATGATTACTACTACTGTCCATGCAAATAAATCGGTTGTTTCTAAGTAAAGTTTCGACTCGAAAATCATTTTACCAATGGAATGCTTAGGTACAGTGAGAACTTCGGCGGCAATACCGGCCTTCCAACCGATTCCTATACTCGTTTGAACGGCAGAGAGAAAATAGGGCATTATAGAGGGAACAATAATTCGCTTTAGCTTGATGGGCCGAGGTACTTGGTATACATCAGCCATTTCCATTAGGCTATTGTCAATATTCCTGAGTCCTGTGCTCACATTTGTCCAGACAACAGGAAGTACCATCATGCCAGCAATTACCATCGGCACTGTGTCTCGACCAATCCAAATTAGGAACAGAATGATAAACGATGCAACAGGAGTGACCTTTACAACGGTTAACAAAGGTTCAAGTAATAAGTTCAATACTCTAGACGATGAAGTAATAAAAGCTAATACCACGCCAATAAGCACAGCGATGATAATGCCCCCCATCATCCGAAGTAGGCTGAGGAGGGTAATATTCCAAAAAGCTGTATCACGCACAAGCGTAAAAATGCGTGCAAAAACACTAATCGGGGAGGGCAGAAGCAGAGGATTGTCAATCAGTTCTGCCGCAACTGCCCATACTCCGACCCAAAACAGTATTACAAGGATTTGTTCAAGAATACTGCGTTTTGTCATTTACTTACCTACGTAGTAGAAGTCATCAGCGGGGACTTTACCGCCGATAGAAGTCGGCTGGCTTTCAGCCATAATTTCCAGATAGGTGTTCATGGGCTTAACCATATCCTGACCGACGATATAGCACAGGTTGCAGTTGGGCAGTGCCTTAACTGCTACGGGACCCTTAGCAAATACGCCGCTCTCCTCGATTACAGTTGCGATGGAATCATCACCACTCTGTACGAATTCGATGGACTTCTGGTAGTCAGACAGGAATGCTGCAAGTTCAGCAGGGTGAGCTTCTGCAAATTCCTTACGAACAACTAGGCAACCCTGTACCAGAGAACCTTCTTCACTAACCTTGTCCCATTCTGCGGTGAGGTTCAGTGCGTTAACCAACTTGTCGTTTGCGGACATTGCAATAGTAACCATGGGTTCAGGGAGAACAGCGATGTCAACCTTACCGGAAGCCAGAGCAGTACGCAGATCAGCAGGCTGAGCGTAGGTATTATCAATAATAATATCTTCACCGACCTTCAGACCATTCTTTTCGCACAGGTATGAGAAAATGAAGGTGGGGTTCTGTGCAGGTACATATACGGTCTTGCCCTTTAGATCAGCAAAAGAGCTGACAGAAACAGTGTCACTGGTGAGCAGGTACATGACACCACGTGTATTCAGAGCCAACAACTGTACGCCGCCGTTAGTTTTATTATATAGTACGGATGCAGCGTTAGTAGGCAGAGCAGCAATATCAGCAGTGCCGTTAACAATCGCAGCGGTGACATTGGAAGGATCAGCTTCTACGGAGAACTGATAGTTCAGAGCAGCGTTACCAGCAGCAGTGTCAGAAATTAGTTTTGCCATACCGAAACCGGTTGTGCCGTTAAGCACCATGATATTCATGGGGGTTTCAGTATCCAATTTGGGTTCTTCCTCGTTAGGGGTGCCACATGCAGTCAAGGACATAGCCATAGCCAAGACAAGCAGTGTGCTGATGATGATTTTAGACCAGTTTTTCATGTTCATTCCTCCAAAATAGTTTTGACATTTGAGTAAGTGGCCTTAGCTGTGACGCCATTCAGCCGTCCGATTTTGCCGGACATGGCGCTGATTTTATCCTGTGGGGCTTCCATAACAACGCAAATGATACTAATGCCTTTTGAATGGTAGGGTATGCCAAAACGACCGAGCATATACTGCCCATAATCGTGGAGAATGGCGTTCAGACGTTCCACAGAATTGGCGTCTTCAACGATGATTGAAATAGCAGCGATTCTGGCTTCCATAGCGGAACCTCCATAAAAAAAGACAGCCCTACCCAAAAGGTGTGACTGTACCATAAACGTGAATGCAAGTCTTTCACCTCAGGATAATTTTGGTGTCAGATACTTAAATAGTCTTCGCCGAAAGTATTCTCGCGGCTCAGCGTAACCATTATGACACATGTTAATTTAAAGTGCAATATGCGTCTGAAATTTAACTTTTTGCATTTTTAACAAATATTTTGAACCTTTTTCTTTGACGTTGTAAAATGCCAATAATTTAACTTATTGTTAAAAAGTAAATTATAAAAAACACCCGATTTTGTTGCAATAACCATAAAAAAGTGCTACCCTTGAGGTGCATTTAGTATTCAATATGTTGTAAATTTTGTGCATTAATTATGAATAATAAAAACAGAAAGGAAATTGGACTATGGTTAAAGTTGACTTTAATCTAATCGATGAGATTCTCGCGGAGTATGATTACGACAAGGGAAATATCATTGCAATCATGCAAGCGATTCAAGGGGAATACCGCTATCTTCCTCAGCCTGCACTTGAATACGTAGCCGATAAGATTGGTGTCAGCATGGCGAAAATTTTTGGCGTAGCAACATTTTATGAGAACTTCTCCATGGATGCAAAAGGTAAGTATGTCATTAAAGTTTGCCGTGGTACTGCCTGCCATGTCAGAAAGTCTGCCAATGTACTGCAAGCGGTTTATGATGCAACGGGGCTAAGCGATGAAAAACACACCACTGAAGATGGTTTATTCACCGTTGAAATCGTATCTTGCTTGGGCGCATGTGGCCTGTCTCCGGTTGTAGTCGTTAATGATGAAGTTCATTCTAAGATGACCCCTGAAAAGGCTCAAGCACTAATTGCAGAACTGAAAGAGAAGGAGGGCGTATAAATGAGAACAAAGCTCAATTCCCGTGCCGAGCTGGAGGCACTGCAAAAGAAGTATGCGGAGATTGCCGAGAGTGCTGGCAAAAAGATTCTGGTCTGCTGTGGTAATGGTTGCGTATCTAGTGGTTCTTTGAAGATTTATGAAGCAATGAAAGAAGCGGTTGAAGCACATGGACTTAAGTGCGTTGTCGAACTAGGTGAACACTTGGAAGATGATGGTGTTAATGTCAAGAAAACCGGCTGCATTGGCTTCTGCGAAATGGGTCCACTGGTTAAGATCGAGCCCGAAGGCTGGCTGTATACTAAAGTTCAGGTTTCCGATGTAGATGAAATCGTAGAAAAAACCATTAAGAACGGTCAGTTTATTAGCCGTTTGGCATATCGTAATGCCGGTATTCTTGCTAAGAAACAAAGTGAAATTCCTTTCTATAATAAACAAACTCGCCGCATGTTAAACCACTGTGGCAATATTGACTCCGAAACAATCGTTGACTATTTGGCTGTAGGCGGTTATTCTGCAGCAGCTAAGGCACTGTTTGATATGACTCCTGAGCAGATTGTTCAGGAAGTTACTGATTCCGGTATTCGTGGTCGTGGCGGTGCAGGTTTCCCGACCGGTAAAAAGTGGAGTCAAGTAGCGGCAAATAAGGGTACAGAAAAGTATATCGTATGTAATGGTGACGAGGGCGACCCTGGTGCATTTATGGACGGTTCCACTATGGAAGGCGATCCCCATAAGATGATTGAAGGCATGATTATTGCCGGTATCGCTTGTGGTGCTGAGCAGGGCTTTATTTATGTTCGTGCTGAATATCCTCTGTCTGTATCTCGCCTTACTCTGGCAATCAAAGAAGCAACTGAGCTGGGCCTGTTGGGCGAGAACATTTTGGGCAGTGGCAAAAACTTCACTATTCGTATCAATCAGGGTGCTGGTGCATTTGTTTGCGGCGAAGGTTCCGCAATGACTAACTCGATTGAAGGTAATCGTGGTATGCCTCGTGCAAAGCTGCACCACCAGGTTGATGTTGGCCTGTACGGCAAGCCCACTTGCCTGAATAACGTAGAAACCTTTGCAAATATTCCTGACATTATTGACAACGGTGCTGAGTGGTATAAATCTGTTGGTACTGAAGGCAGCACGGGTACTAAAGCTTTTGCTTTGACCGGTAATGTAAATAATACCGGTATTATCGAAGTTCCAATGGGTACTACTTTACGTGAAATCGTTGTTGATATTGGCGGCGGTATCAAGAACTATCAGGACTTTAAAGCTGTTCAAATTGGTGGCCCTTCCGGTGGCTGTCTGACTAATGATCACTTGGATTTGCCTCTGGACTTTGATAGCCTGAAGAAAGTCGGCGCAATCATCGGCTCCGGTGGTCTGGTTGTTATGGACGCCAACACCTGTATGGTTGATACTGCTCGATTCTTTATGACCTTTATTTGCAAGGAATCTTGTGGTAAGTGCACTCCCTGTCGCGAAGGCACTACCAGAATGAAGCAAATTCTGGAAGCAATTTGTGACGGCGAAGGTACGATGGAAGACCTTGACGAACTGGAAGAAATTGCTCGTATGATGGAAAAGTCCTCTCTGTGTGGTCTGGGTAAGACAGCGGCTAACCCTGTACTGTCTACTCTCGCAAACTTCAGAGAAGAATATATTGAACATATTCAGGAAAAGAAATGTACAGCAGGCGTTTGCCAGAAACTGAGCCAGAAGGTTTATGCAATCGACCAGGCTTTGTGTATCGGTTGTACCAAGTGTGCTCGTAACTGTCCTGTTGAAGCAATTACCGGTCGTGCTAAGCAGCCCCATGTTATCGATACCAGTAAGTGTATCAAGTGTGGTGCATGTATGGATGGCTGTCCTTCCAATGCTGTCTACATTGATGACGGCACTAAGGGCAGAACCAAGTATTGATAAGAGGTGAGAACAATGGCAAACGAAAAAAAGCCCAATGTAATGATTATTGATAATGTTGAGTGCCCGATTAACGGCGAACGCAACGTTTTGGAAGTAGCTCGCAATAATGGTATTGATATTCCTTCTATGTGTTACTGCAAGGACCTTTCCATCTATGGTGGCTGCCGTATGTGCATTGTCGAAGACGGCAAGGGCAAGATTGACTCCTCTTGCTCCATGCGCCCCAGAGCTGGCATGGAAATTAAGACCAACTCTCCTAGAATTCGTAAGTACCGCAAGATGATTCTTCAGCTGATGCTGGGCAGCCACCGTACTGACTGCGCAACTTGCGATAAGAGCGGTTCTTGCAAACTTCAGGAGTACAGCCATCGTTATGGCGTAGATATGGAACGCTTCAGCAAGAAGTATTCCGACATGCCTATTGATGACTCTTCTGCGTGCATTGTTCGTGACCCCAGTAAGTGCATTCTGTGTGGACTATGCGTCCGCATGTGTGATGAAATTCAGGGAATCCACGCAATTGACTTCTGCCATCGTGGCAAGCGCACATATATTGCTCCCGGTTATACCGACTGCATTGCAAACTCTCAGTGTGTAGGTTGCGGCCAGTGTGCAGCAGTATGTCCTACAGGTGCTCTTACCATTAAGAATCAGACAGCTGAAATGTGGAACATGATTCAGGACCCCAACAGAAAGGTAGTTGTACAGTTTGCTCCTTCCGTTCGTGTAGGTCTGGCAGAGCAGTTTGGTATGCCTGCTGATGAACCTTGTACGGGTAAGGTTGTCACCGCCCTGCGTCGCTTGGGCTGCGATGTTGTGTATGATACAAACTTGTCTGCTGACCTGACCATTATGGAAGAATCTGCAGAATTTCTGGAAAAAGTACAGTCTGGTGCTAAACTGCCTATGTTCACTTCTTGCTGCCCTGGTTGGATTCAGCATGTTGAAAACAAGCACCCTGACTTGATGCCTCAGGTATCTACTTGCGGTAGCCCCATGGAAATGCTGGGTGCAATTATCCAGAGACAGTTTAAGGATGAAGAAATTTATTCTGTCGCAATTATGCCTTGTACTGCTAAGAAGTTCGAAGCAGCTCGTCCAGAACTGGTAAAGGATGGAAAGAGACTGGTTGACTTGGTTCTGACTACTCAGGAATTGGGCAGAATGATTAAGGAAGCCGGTATCGACTTCAAGCGCCTGCCTGACTCTGAACCCGATAAGCCTCTGGCAAATTACTCCGGTGCTGGTGTTATCTTCGGCGTAACTGGCGGCGTAACCGAAGCTGTTATCCGTCGTGTGCTGAATGATGCATCTCCTGAAGCACTGCAGACTATTGCTGAATGTGGTGTTCGTGGACTAGATGGAATTAAAGCATTTGAAGTATCTGCTGGTGACATGAAACTGAAGTTGGCAGTTGTTAGCGGCCTGGCAAATACCGATAAGCTTATTGCTAAAGTTGAGAGCGGTGAGGAATACTTCGACTTCATTGAAGTAATGGCTTGCCCCAACGGCTGTATTGGTGGTGGTGGTCAGCCTCCTGCCGATTACGAACGAAAAGTTGAACGCATGAATGCTATTTTCAAGGCTGACGAGTCTTGCGAATTGCGCATGAGCCAGCAGAACCCTGATTTGCAGTATGTCTATGACGAACTGATGGACGGCAATCCTCATCATTACCTCCACGTTGTGTATCCTACTCACGGAGCACAGCACGAATAATCGCCAATTTGAAATCCCTCAAACATTTTGTTTGAGGGATTTCTACTTATATTCACTTAGAATTATGAAATTTAATCGAAGCAGAATCGCTCATGTATAGACAGTAAAATCGTTCTATGATAAGATTGTCAGTACAAATTCGTGAAATAATATAAGGAATGTGCAAACTATGGCGGACATTTGCGCATTTCCTCATTGAAGAAAGAAGGAGAGTTTCTTATGAGTGCTTCAAAAGTATATTTTACAAATCTGC
>RCNI01001858.1_pt1 | contig 10837 bp, 12 predicted proteins | sample 2041151 | NCBI WGS metagenome assembly RCNI01 (sample SAMN09708214, study PRJNA481090) | feces metagenome | isolation source: feces | place: Antarctica: Albino Rookery
CTAAGACGGCATATCGTACGCAGATACTTTTTGATACCAACCAGCAGCTTTCCAATGAACAAGATGCGGAAGGAATTATTTCTGTGACCTGTGGACAGTTGAAGAAATTACTGAAAAGAGATATTATTTTTTATAAAACAGCAGAAAATACTTTGGAAGAACCACTGCTTTTCCCTTTTAAAGAGGGAAAGCAGGAAAAAGAGTATATCACAGAAGAAGAAAGAAGTGTTGCCAAGTGGGCATTTGATAATAATAAACATGCAGGAGCAGGTACAAAGACGTATCCGGAAGCAAAATGTCAGTATCTGTCTGTGCGTGTGGGACAAAATGTGTTTGGTGTTCTGGGAATTGTCATGGGAGAATGGCCTTTGGACAGCTTTGAAAACAGTATTGTACTATCAATTTTAGGAGAATGTGCTTTGGCGTTGAAGAATGAAAAGGTGACGAGAGAAAGAGCTGCGGCAGCTTTAGTGGCGAAAAACGAGCAGTTAAGGGCAAACCTTCTGCGAGCTATTTCTCATGATTTAAGAACGCCCCTTACCTCTATTTCCGGAAATGCGGGAATTTTGATTTCTAATGCAGACAGCATGGGGAAAGAAAAGCAGCAGTTGTATGAAGATATTTATGAAGACTCCTTGTGGCTTATCAATCTGGTGGAAAATCTGCTGTCTGTCACTAGAATTGAAGATGGCACTATGAATCTTCGATTAAATGCAGAACTTTTAGAGGAAATTGTGCAGGAAGCAGTTCACCATGTGGAAAAACGATGCAAAAAGCATAAGCTTCGTGTAAAACTTTCCGATAATTTGATTTTAGTAAAGGCAGATGCACGGTTGATTGTGCAGGTTCTTGTTAATCTGGTGGATAATGCGGTGAAATATACTCCGAAGGGTTCAGAAATTCTCATTGAAACAAGACAGGAAGGAACAAATGCCGTAGTCAGTGTGTCAGATAACGGAAATGGTATTTCAGACGAGGCAAAAGAGCATATTTTTGAGATGTTTTATACAGACAGCAGTCATGCGGCAGACAGCCGCAGAAGTCTGGGGTTAGGACTAGCATTATGCAAGTCTATTTTACACGCCCACGGTGGTGACATCTTTGTAGGGGATTGTCAGCCTCATGGTGCACGTTTTATATTTACATTGCCTGCAAAGGAGGTTAAATTACATGAATAAACCATTAATAATGGTAGTAGAAGATGATGCAGCAGTGCGAAATCTGATTACAACAACGCTGGAAACTCACGAATATCGTTTTCAGGCAGCAGCTACAGGGGAAATTGCAATTTTGGAGGTGGCAACACACAATCCCGATGTGATTTTACTGGATTTGGGTTTGCCGGATATGGACGGAATTGATGTTATTCAAAAAATTCGTACATGGTCTAAGACACCTATTATCGTAATCAGTGCAAGAAGCGAAGATGCGGATAAAATAGAAGCTTTAGACGCAGGGGCAGATGACTATCTGACAAAGCCATTTTCTGTGGAAGAACTTCTGGCAAGACTTCGTGTGACTTTCCGCAGGCTGAATGATATGAGGGGAGATACTGTACAAAGTTCCGTCTTCCAAAATGGAGATTTGAAAATCGATTATGCAGCAGGATGCGTCTTTATGAAAGATACAGAACTTCACCTTACTCCTATAGAATATAAACTTTTGTGTCTGCTTTCCAAAAATGTGGGAAAGGTACTGACACATACCTATATTACAAAAGAAATATGGGGAAGCGCATGGGATAATGACGTGGCTTCCCTTCGGGTATTCATGGCAACACTTAGGAAAAAAATAGAAGAAAATTCATCAGAGCCAAAATATATTCAGACACATATCGGAGTGGGGTATCGAATGCTCCGAGTGTAGAAAAACTATTATTTGCATATTCATTATTAAATAGTATAATTACAGGTTACGCAACATTCTGCAGGCAAACAACTGTGAAAATAGATGTGTTTGCCTACGGAATGGCTGAGTTTGTAGTATGCTATAAAATTACATTTGTGCAAGTTCAATTAATACTTGTACACATTTTTCCATAGATTGTACACACACGTATTCGAAGTGTCCGTGGAAGTTATGTCCTCCTGTTCCCAGATTTGGGCATGGAAGTCCCATAAAAGATAAACGTGCGCCGTCTGTACCGCCGCGGATTGGCTGGATTTTTGGTTGGATATTCAGTTTTTCGTATACTTTTAACACATTTTCAATTAAGAAGTAATGTGGTTCAATCTGCTGCTTCATATTATAGTAGGAGTCTTCCATTTTGAGACTTACCCTACCTTCTCCGTATTTGGCATTCATATAATCGGCAGCTCTTTGCATATATTCCTTTTTTTCTTTAAATAAATCAAAATTATGGTCGCGGATAATATATTCGCAGGAAGCATGTTCTACAGAGCCTTCCATGGTGTCTAAATGAATAAATCCTTCTCTGCCTTCAGTGTGTTCCGGCTTTTGTGCTTCCGGCATCATACCCTGAAATTCCATAGCCAGAAGCAGGGCATTTATCATTTTATCTTTGGCAGAACCGGGGTGAATGCTAAGACCTGTGAAATCCACAAAAGCACTGGCAGCATTGAAGTTCTCGTATTCCAGCTCTCCGCATTCTCCGCCGTCTACAGTGTAGGCGAAATCTGCGCCGAATTTCTTCACATCAAAGTAATCGCTGCCTTTTCCGATTTCTTCATCCGGGGTAAAACCTACACGAATAGGTCCATGAGGAATTTCAGGATGTTGAATAAGATATTCTGCAGCAGTCATAATTTCTGCTACACCGGCTTTGTCATCACCGCCAAGCAGAGTAAGACCATTTGTTACTATTAAATCCTGTCCTACATATTGTTTCAGGGAAGGAAAGTCTTCTGGTGTCATTACAATTTTTTTCTCAGCGTTTAATACAATGTCTGTTCCGTCATAATTTTTAATCAGTCTCGGTTTAACATTTGCTCCGGAAGCAGCAGGCGCTGTATCCATGTGAGAAATAAGACCTAAAATTTTCCCTTTGTAATCGGGAATAGTAGAAGGGATAGTACCAAAAACATATCCATACTCATCTTGGGCAACATCTGTAAGTCCCAATTCTTTCATTTCTTCTATTAAAGTCTGTCCGAAGTCCAGTTGGCTTTTGGTGCTGGGGAAGCTTTCAGAGTAGGGATCAGAAGTGGTTTCCACTACAACATATTTCAAAAAACGTTCTAATACAGTCATGTTTATTCTCCTTTACTTTCAACATTATCTTCATGCTATCACAGGAAAAACAAGTTGTCTATATTGACTTTACCACGTAAGATGCCTATACTTACTGGTAGTACCAATGAAAAGAGGATATGAAAATGAAATTTTTGCGACAATTTAGTATTATTTTGTTGTTCTCCTTTTTAGGAGAAGGTTTAAAAATGCTTCTGCCGCTGCCCATACCGGCAAGTGTATATGGATTGATTTTAGTACTTGTGGCACTTTGCACAGGAATTTTGAAGGTAGAGCAGATAAAAGATGTGGCAGTTTTTCTCATTGAGATTATGCCGGTTATGTTCATACCGGCAGCAGTGGGGTTATTGGAGTCTTGGGATGCTCTGCGCCCTGTAGTAGTGCCGGTGTTTTTGATTACCGTTATAACTACTGTAATTGTCATGGCTGTTACCGGGCTAGTAACACAGATTATGATTATAAGAGGGAGAAAAAGGGATGAAAGAGTTTCTGAGTGAGTCTGTTATTTTTGGGGCAGTATTAAGCCTTGCAGCCTACGAAATCGGTTTGCTGATGAAGAAAAAGTTTAAACTGGCAATTTTAAACCCATTGTTAATCGGAACAATATGCGTCATTGGGTTTTTACTGATTTTTCGTATTGATTACAAAGAATATAATGAGGGTGCAAAATATATCAGCTACCTGCTGACGCCGGCAACGGTATGTCTGGCAGTCCCTCTTTATGAGCAGTTAGCTCTTTTAAAAAAGAATTTTATAGCAGTGGCAGTGGGAATTATATCCGGCGTTCTGGCCAGTTTAATCAGTGTTTTGGCTTTGGCAAAGCTGTTTGACTTAAATCATCAGCAGTATGTAACATTGCTTCCAAAATCCATTACAACAGCTATTGGGATGGGGGTTTCAGAGGAACTTGGGGGGATTGTTACCATTACTGTGGCAGTGATTGTCATTACCGGTATTTTGGGGAATGTCATTGCAGAATTTATCTGCAAAATTTTTAAAATTCATGAACCCATTGCAAAGGGACTGGCGCTTGGAACAGCATCTCATGCAATCGGAACAGCAAAAGCCATGGAAATAGGACAGATTGAAGGAGCTATGAGCAGTCTTGCTATTGCTGTTGCAGGTCTTTTGACAGTAATTGGAGCATCTGTGTTTGCTGGATTTATGTAAACTAGAGTGAGGAAGGAAATGGAAAGAAAAACAAGTGAGAATGAAAAGGTTTATTATAAGGTGATTGAACATATTACCAACCTTGCAGCAACAGGAGAGACTTCTTTTGGAAGTAAAATTCCATCAGAAAGAGAATTAATGGCAACCTTGGGATTTAGCAGAAATTCTATTCGTGAGGCATTAAGAACTATGGAAAACATGGGGATTATTGAAAGTCGTCAGGGACAGGGAAACTTTTTAGTCAACCATATGGGGGAAAGTTTAAGTAGTGTATTTTCCATGCTTCTGTCTATGGAGCAGACTAATTATATTGAAATCAGTCAATTACGGCGATTTATTGAAATCGGAGCATATCTTCTGGCTGTGAAAAATGTACAGGACAGAGATTTAGATACTCTTTCTGAAATTTTAGATGAAATGGAACGGGGAAAAGGGGAAGAAAAGGAAAAGCTAGATAAAAAATTTCACGACCAGATTATTACAATGTCTAACAATCATCTTTTAGAAATTTTAAATGAAGCGTTGTCAGGAATATTTGAAATCTTTATCAGCGAAATGTCAAAGTATGTGACTGATGATGATAAAGAACAGTTGGTGTATCTTCATAGGAATGTGTATGATAACTTAAAGAAAAAAGATGTAGCAGAGGGAATTGAGCGTATTCGAGAACATTATAACATTATTGACAAAAATTTGCAGATGTTAGCAGAAAAATATAAAGGTGTAAAAGCGCAGTAAAGCAGGCATTGTATTCCACGAACAAGTATATGTGCATGGAATACGAAGCTGCCTTATAAAATTACGAAAATAGACGAAAAACACAGGTTACAAGAAAACATAAGAGAAACCCCATCCAGGTAGGCAAAAGGAAAGCAAGTGCTGTCCATTTCAGACTGTGGGTTTCTTTTTTTATGGTTAAAAGCGTAGTGGCACAAGGCCAGTGAAGTACACATAAAATCAGCATGGAAATGGCAGTGGAAATAGTCCAGCCTTGCTGAATAAGCAGTGTATGAAGGCTTGTTAGGCTTTCAAAATCGGTTAGAGAAGACTGAGCAGTATAAGCCATAATCAGTACAGGAATAACAATTTCATTTGCAGGAAGCCCCAGAAGAAAAGCCAGAAGGATTTTGCCGTCTAAACCTAAAAGCTCGGCAAAAGGGTTTAAAAAGTTAGACACCAGATTTAAAATGCTGTCTCCGTCTACGCTGGCATTTGCCATAATCCAAATTAAAATTCCGGCAGGAGCAGCTGCCGCAACAGCACGCAGCAAGACCCGGCAAGTGCGGTTTATAACAGAATGTATTAGAACAGAGGCAATCTGCGGCTTTCGATAAGGGGGAAGTTCTAGCGTAAAGGAAGAAGGAATACCCTTTAGTATCGTCTTTGATAAAAGCCAGGAGGATACAAAAGTCATAAACACACCGAATAAAATTACAAGAGTCAGCAAAAATGCTAATTCAAGGCTTTTGGCATTTCCTGCAAAGAAAATAGTAAGGATAGCCAGAATGGTAGGGAATCGTCCGTTACAGGGGACAAAGGAGTTGGTTAAAATAGCAATCAATCGTTCTCTGGGCGAGTCGATAATGCGGCATCCTGTCACTCCGGCAGCATTGCAGCCAAATCCCATAATCATGGTAAGCGCCTGTTTTCCGCAGGCTTTGCACTTGGCAAAGCAGCAGTCTAAATTAAAGGCAACTCGGGGTAGGTAACCGAAATCCTCCAACAGCGTAAACAGCGGAAAAAAGATTGCCATAGGAGGCAGCATAACACTGATTACCCAAGCAGTTACCCGGTAAAAGCCAAAGGCAAGTGCATGACACAGTTTCGGAGGGAGAAACTGTTGTAAAAAGTGGAAAAAAACAGGTTCAAAAGAAAAGAGAATATTATGAAGAACCTGAGAAATATAGTTTGCCCCTGTAAGAGTAATCCAGAAAATCAGTAAGAGAAAGCAAATCATACAGGCAATTCCTGTGAATTTTCCTGTAAAAAGTTTATCAAAGAAAAGGTCTTTGTCTGTGTGGTGAGTATCAGCAGACTGCAGGGCAATATGATAAAGCCGTGTGGCTTCCTGAGCACATACCCGAGGTTTTGGCAGAGAGCAGGCAGATGTTTTTTGGAAATTTCTATCTTTAGAGTAGGGAAGGTTCTGTTTTAAAGCAGCAGAAATACTGTTTTTTAATTGCCTTATGTCTGAGTGTCTGTGCGCGGTAATGCCAACTACAGGAATATGTAATTCCTTTTCCAGGGCAGAGCAGGAAATGCTAATTCCCTTTTTCTTTGCCTGATCCATAAGGTTGACACAGAGCAGCACCTTTTGAGTGATGGAAAGAATTTGAACAAGGAGATGGAGATGACGTTCCAAACACACTGCATCACATACAAGGACAACTAAATCAGGATGGGCATTTTCAATGAAATCTCTGGCGATTTCTTCTTCTTTGGAACAGGCAGTAAGAGAATAGCAGCCGGGCAAATCTACAAAAGTACAAGTTTGATTTCCAAAAGTGCAGTCTCCTTTTGCCAGCTCCACTGTTTTTCCCGCCCAGTTGCCTGTATGCTGATGCATACCTGTAAGGGCATTAAAGATGGTACTTTTTCCCACATTGGGATTTCCCGCAAGTGCAATAGTGAAGGAAGAAGAATTTTTTCTTTTTTTAAAAAAGGGCATCATGAAATCTTACAACTTTCAGCAAGAGGTTCTACAAGGATGAAAGCGGCATCTTCATTTCGAATTGCCATAACGCTGCCTCTGATTTTATAGGCATGGGGATTGTGAAAAATACCGGTGTTTATACATTGCACCGGCGTTTCTTCACAAAATCCCAAATCCAGAAACCGCTGTAAAATGGCCTGCTTTTGGGGGCTTTGTTCCTTGGAACAGGTGATATTTCGAATAATACCATACTGTCCCTCCCTTAGCTGCCACAGAGGAATATAAGCCATGCTGAAAACTCCTTTTTGTAGTTAGTATATGCACAGACACCATAAAAGTGACAATTTAGTCAAACTCTAAAACAAGAGCCTATAACGAGCAAATCTTTTTCTCCTTTTCTGTGATACGCCATGAGATTGTGGCGTTCTCGCTCAAAGGGAATAACATCTCCATAGACAAGAGTTTCTTTGTAATTGGGATTTACCATAAGCCACGGAGTACCTTTTGTAAAGCCTGCATTTCGGGAGTTGTCCCACTGAACCGGAGGTCTGGCATTTCACGGTTGTAAAGAGAAACGATTTTCAAAACTTCATCTGAAGAATAGCCTGCGTCAATACATACCTTATACTGGTCAATAGCACTGATATCGTCAATTTGTTCCAGTAGCAGAATTCCCAAATTTTCTTTCCTTCCAGGCAAAGTTTTTCTTCTGGAAGCTAATATCTTACCCTTCTTGGTTCATCATGATTTTCTATAACATTGGAGTAAAAATCGATATCACGGATTTTTCCCTGAGATTTGAAATAGCATTCTTTGGACTCATCAGGAGTAATACGGTGGCAGTCATACCATCCCTTATCGTTTTTTGCATAAGAAGTAGTAGAAAAATCAAAAATAGAGGAAAAATAGCTGTCATTACCGATAAACACAGGAAGTTTCCTTAATTTGAAACGTCGGCATATTGATATAAAAGGTATAGCTGCCCTTAGCAAATTAGAGAATTTCCATTTCATTATGCCAGTAACGGGGAACGCCGGACCAGTTTTCTTTTTCGCAGACTTCATATAAGGCATAGGGAAAAAGGGAAGTTCTATGGCCTTTTGGCTCTTTTGATTGTGTATCTGCGTGACTCATAGGTTGTTCTCCCTGTTCAAAAACATGGCAATAAAAGTGGCTAGCAGTCCCAGTGTACAAAGCCATACGGCTTTTGTATGGAAAAGATTAGTGAAAAAGCTGCCTGCTCCTGCTCCAATAATGAAGAATATAATGACATTATAATATTGAAGACAGTTATGCAGGTAAGACTTCTGCCGTGTGGTTGTATATAGATATAACTGCTGAGAGGCACTTCTTAAATTTCCTGTACACATGGTAGTGGCATAAGTATTTCCGTTCATTTTGCGGAAAGCTTCTACCTGAAGGGCACAAACAAAGGAGATCATAATATTTACCAGAGTATCAAAGGTGGGAGAAGGAAGAAAGCCTGCTATAACAAGGCAGAAAATTTCCATAAGGACAATGAGCTGTCTCCAGTGAATCTTCTTTTTCCATTTAAAGTGAGTCTGTATGATTTCACATACTAGAATGCCGGACACAAAGGCAAAAATAGGCGTCAGATAATAAAAAGCATTATTCCAGTTCTGCTTTGTAAGGTTCACACCCAGAAGTACAATGTTTCCGGTCTGTGCATTGGCAAAGACACCTCCTCTGCAAAGGTAGGTATAGGAATCCAGAAAACCTCCTACGACAGCCAGAAGAAGACCGAGAAGGTGAGTTTCGGATATTTGTTTGTTATGTGACATGAGAAATACTCCTTTATAAATGTAAATTCTGAAAAAAGCATAGCACAGAATAGGAGAAGGAACAAGAGGAAGTGGAAATGGCATATTGATTTTTTACAGGTTATTCCATATAATAAGAAATTGAAACGGAGCAATCTGAGATCAGATGTTCACAAAAAGAAAAGAGGTATACACAATGTTAAAAGGAAAGTGTGTAGTGCTTGCAGTTACAGGAAGTATTGCAGCATACAAAATTGCTTCCCTTGCCAGTATGCTGAAAAAACTTCACGCAGACGTTCAGGTGTTAATGACAAAGAATGCGGAGAATTTTATCAATCCCATTACCTTTGAAACTTTAACAGGAAACAAATGTCTGGTGGATACTTTTGATAGGAATTTTCAGTATAACGTAGAGCATGTAGCTCTGGCAAAGAAAGCAGATGTGGTGCTTATCGCTCCTGCCAGTGCAAACTGTATTGGAAAATTGGCTCATGGCATAGCAGATGATATGCTTACCACCACCATTATGGCATGCAAATGCAAAAAAATCCTTGCACCGGCAATGAACACCAATATGTTCGAAAATCCTATTGTACAGGACAATTTAAAAATTCTGGAACATTACGGATTTGAGATTGTTGAGAGTGCTTACGGATATTTGGCATGCGGAGATACAGGACAGGGAAAGATGCCGGAACCGGAGCTCCTTTTGCAGCATATTCTGCGAGAATGTGCTTATGAAAAAGATTTAAAAGGAAAGAAAATTCTGGTGACAGCAGGACCTACGCAGGAGGCCATTGATCCTGTACGCTATATTACCAACCATTCCACTGGGAAAATGGGGTATGCCATTGCAAAAGTATGTATGCAAAGAGGGGCAGAGGTTACTCTTGTAAGTGGATCTGTAAACATTCCTGCACCGGCATTTGTATCAGTAATACCAGTTGTCACAGCAGAGGATATGTTTTGCGAAGTAACGAAACACGCACCTGAGCAGGATATTATTATTAAAGCAGCAGCCGTAGCAGATTATTGTCCGAAGTATGTAAGTACAGAAAAGGTGAAGAAAAAAGATGGCGAGTTGTTTCTGGAGATGAAGCGCAGTCAAGATATTTTAGCCTATCTGGGAGAACATAAAAAACAGGGACAATTCTTATGCGGATTTTCCATGGAAACGGAAAATATGCTGGAAAATTCCAGAAAAAAACTGGAAAAGAAAAATCTGGATATGATTGTGGCAAATAACTTAAAGGTAGAAGGCGCAGGATTTGCGGGAGATACCAATGTTGTCACTATGATTACAGAAAATGAGGAGATTTCACTCGGGAAAATGACAAAAGAGGAAACAGCCTTTGAAATTTTAAACCAGATTTTAAAAATGACAAAATAAAAACAGGTATTGTATCTTAAAAGAACGATAACAAGGAGAAATTATGAAAAATTTAACAGCAGATAACAGACAGAATACAAGAAGTATGGTTCAAACAGCAATTTTTGGAGCAATTATTATCATTATGGCATTTACTCCTTTTTTGGGATATATTCCATTGGGATTTACCAGAGCAACAATTATTCACATACCGGTTATTCTGGCATCTCTGCTTTTAGGTCCTAAAAAAGGAGCTGCTTTAGGCTTTTTATTTGGACTTACAAGTTTTATAAATAATACCATGAACCCTACCGTTACTTCCTTTGTATTTACTCCATTTTATAATCTGGGACAGTTTGAAGGTGGCTTGGGAAGCGTTGTAGTATGCTTTGTTCCCAGAATTCTGGTAGGTGTTCTTCCATATTATATTTACAAGATGATAAAGAAAATAGACAAAAGACCAGTGTCTTCATGGGGATTGATTATTGCTGGAGTTACAGGCTCTCTGGTAAATACACTTCTGGTTATGAATTTGATTTTTTTGTTTTTCAGAAAATCTTATGCAGCAGCCAATGGAGTAGCGGTAAAGGCAGTTTACGGATTTATTTTATCCATTATCGGAATAAATGGTGTACCGGAAGCTATTGTGGCAGG
>RCNI01001859.1_pt1 | contig 10836 bp, 10 predicted proteins | sample 2041151 | NCBI WGS metagenome assembly RCNI01 (sample SAMN09708214, study PRJNA481090) | feces metagenome | isolation source: feces | place: Antarctica: Albino Rookery
TTGTCTTTTTATTCCATGATATGCTGTTTTCGGGCTGATTCCCTCGAATTTTCCCCTTGTTCCCCTCTTGACTTCATACCATTAGACTCATTACATTATTACATGATGCGCCTTCTCTCACTCGCATCATGCTGTGGTCATATTATACCAAGCAATCCCGCTATTGTAAAGCCAAGCTGTGCAGTTTGCATCAAATTCGATAGATTCGTTGAATAACCAGTTAAGTTATGCGCTTCTTTTCACGGAATTTAGGCATGTTCACAAATAATTCATATTTATGAATATGCCGCCTGCTCCCGCAGGACTTGCCGCACCGCAGCTGCCACACCGTCATGGTCATTGTCCAGGGTGATGCGGTCTGCCCACGCTTTGGCATCCTCGCTGCCATTGGCCATCACAACGGCCAGGCCCGCATATCGGAGCATACCGATGTCATTGCCGCTGTCCCCCAGCGCCATGACTTCCTCGGCCTTCAGCCCCAGGCAGTCTGCCAGGTCCCGCAAACCAACTCCTTTGTCGATGCCGGCAGGCAGAATCTCCAGATCGTTTCCCTGACTGTCCATCCAGGGGAACGGCTCCCCTTCCATGCGGCGGATGGCCTCCTGCTTATCCTCCATGGTGCCAAAGAACATGTGAATTTTATTGCTGGGGCCTTCAAAGGCCGCCAGATAGCCGTCCAGGTCCTCTTCTGCCGCATGATAACGGCGGATGGCCTTGGCCAAATCGGGCTTGCAGTACCGCTCTGCGTGGGCCAGATGCCAGGCGCTGTTGTGCATCAGGCCGTCCCGGTCGTCAAAAATCTGGAACATCACATCCAGACCCGCAAACTTCCCGCACAGGTGACGCAGCTCCTCCGCCGTCAGGCTGTGGCGGCTGAGTGTCTTTTTCTCCCGCAGATCCACAATCTCCGTTCCGGTACAGGTCACAGCGTAGTGCATCATGGGCAGCTGGGCCAGAAGCTCCTCGCATTCCGAAAGCATCCGCCCGGTGGCCAGCGCTACCTCCACGCCGCTGTCGGCAGCCTCCCGCAGCGCGGAAACGGTTTCCGCAGTCAGTCGGTTGCGGCTGTCCAGCAAGGTGCCGTCCACATCAATTCCAATCAGTTTAATTGCCATAGATACCCCTCTTTCCGGCCCCATTTTAGCAAAAAAACACCATCTGGACAAGTCCCTCCCATCCTGCTACAATGTAGAAAAATATCAAAGGAGGCGATTCGTATGGTCTGGGATTTTCAGGAGGCCCTGGCCTACTACAAAAATCAAGGCGCACCGGGAAATCAGACTGCCCTTGTTTCCCTTCTGCGCGAAATCCAGGACGAGCATGGCGGTGCCATTCCCGCAGGTCTGCTGCCGGAGGCTGCCCAGTTTCTCGGCACAAAGGAGACCTTTCTCCGGGCCGTCATCGGGCGGCTTCCCAGTCTCCATCTGAAGGATACCCACGTTTTGGAGCTCTGCGGCGGTCCAAACTGCTCCAAACGTGCAAAACTGGCCCAGTTCATAGAGGAGACCTACGGAAAAAATCCGCCCTTTACCCTGCGGTATACGGGCTGTATGCGCCAGTGCGGAAAAGGCCCCAATCTCAAGTGGGACGGTCAGCTCTTCAACCAGGCCGATGAAGCCCTGATTCAGGCCCTGGCAGAGGGGAAAAAGTAAGAAGCTGTCATAGTTTTTTCACACATTTTTTTCAGAAATCTGCTATACTTCTTTTCGATATCGATTGACCGAATTCTAAAATCTGTAATGGAGGAAAAAGATATGGATGATCAATCCTACAACCCAAATGATAACTACCGTTATCAGTACAATCCCAACAACGCCGGAAAACCGAAAAAGCCCAAAAAGCCGATCAACGTTTCCGGTAAGAAACTGACCATCGGCATCGTCGCCGCTGTGGCCGTGGTTCTGCTGGTCTCCCTCGTGCTCGGCTCCATGTATACCATCGGTGAGCAGGAAAACGCCGTGGTCACCACCTTCGGTGTGCCCAAGACCATCACCTCTCCCGGTCTGCACTTCAAGTTCCCCCTGATTCAGCAGGTGCAGAAGGTAGATATGACCATCAAGGGCTTCCCCATTGGCTACGACCCCGGCGCTCCCTCGGAATTCAACGATGAGAGCCTGATGATCACCAAGGACTACAACTTCGTCAACGTGGACTTCTTCCTGGAATACCGCGTGACCGATCCTGTCAAGGCGCTCTATAACTCTCAGAACGCGGTGGGCATCCTCAAGACCCTGGCACAGAGCTACATCCGTGACACCATCGGCCTGTACCCTGTGGATGACGTCATCACCAGCGGCAAGAGCAAGATTCAGGCCGAAATCAAGGAAAAGATCATGGCCCGTATGGAAAAGGAAGACCTGGGCATCCAGCTGGTCAACCTGACCATCCAGGACGCAGAACCTCCCACGGCCGAAGTCCTGGCCGCTTTCAAGGACGTTGAAAACGCCAAGCAGGGCAAGGAAACCGCTCTGAACAATGCCAACAAGTACCGCAGCGAGCAGATTCCTGCCGCCACCGCCCAGGCCGATATGATCTACCGCAAGGCTGAGGCTGACAAGGAATCCCGCATCAACGAAGCCAACGGCCAGGTGGCCCGCTTCAACGCCATGTATGCAGAGTATGTCAAGTTCCCCCACATCACCATGCAGCGTATGTACTACGAAGCCATGGAAGATGTGCTGCCCAACCTGCGCGTCATTATGACCACGGACAGCGGCGAACAGATGAATCTCTTTAACTTCGACATGGAAAATGGCGTCAAGGAGGTGCCGGTACAGTGAAAAAAGGTATGAAAATCGTCATCATTGCTCTGGTTGTTGTGCTGCTCATCGGCCTCACCAGTGCCATGGTTGTCACCCGTGAAAATGAATACACCATCATCCGTCAGTTCGGCAAGGTGGTGGACATCCGCAGCAATGCCGGTCTGAGCTTCAAGCTGCCTGTGATTCAGGAACAGCAGACCCTCCCCAAGACCGTTCTGCTGTATGACCTGCCTGTTTCCGACGTCATCACCAAGGACAAAAAGACCATGGTGGCTGACAGCTTCGTTCTGTGGAAGATCGAAGATCCCCAGCGGTTCATTCAGACCCTGAACGGCAGCATCTCCAACGCCGAGAGCCGTCTGTCCACCTTGGTCTACAACTCCATGAAGAACACCATCTCCGGCATGAACCAGACAGAAGTCATTTCCGGCCGTGACGGTGAGCTGGCTGCCGCCATCAAGGAAGGTGTGGGCAACTCCCTGTCCCAGTACGGCATCAATCTGATTGCCGTGGAAACCAAGCATCTGGATCTGCCCGATGACAACAAGGCCGCTGTCTACCAGCGTATGATCTCCGAGCGTAACAACATCGCTGCCAAGTTCACCGCTGAGGGCGAAAGCGAAGCCAAGATGATCCGCTCCCAGACCGACAAGGAAGTGGAAATCATGCTCTCCGAGGCCGATGCCAAGGCAGAGGTGCTCCGCGCTGAGGGCGAAGCAGAGTACATGAAGATCCTCTCCGATGCCTATTCCGATCCCGCCAAAGCAGAGTTCTACAACTTTGTCAGAAGCCTGGACGCTGCCAAGGCCAGCTTGACCGGCGGCAACAACGTCCTGTTCCTGACCCCCGACTCCCCCCTGGCTCAGATCTTCTACAACAACGCTTCCGCACGATAACAACTCAGACAAAGGCCGCCAAAGTCATAGACTTGGGCGGCCTTCATACTGTCGAAAAACCAGTTTTTCGACATGGGCTTTCTTTCCGAAACAAGGAACCCTTGTTCCGGAAATTCGCATTTTGCCACATGCACCAGTTTCACCCCGAGGACGTGAAACTGTCACACTCGCAAAATATTCGTATCTTTTTCCAGGTACACGCCCCGGAAAAAGATGATTTGATTTATTTTGTGTCTGCGGACACAAACCCCCTGCGGGGCGCTTTTTTCTCTCAGCAGACGGTGTAGGTTCTGACCGATATGATTGACAGTCTCAAAAGGCCGCCAAAGTCATCAGACTTTGGCGGCCTCTTTTTGCCATTGATCCGGGGTCTCAGATCAAAGGCTCCTTGTTTTCGATTTCCGCCTGCAGCTGCTTCATCGTGCGGCGGTAGAAGATAACGGACAGGATCGTTGCAACGACCCAGCCGAAGGGCCATGCGTACCAGATGCCCAGATAGCCCAGAGCCGTTCCGGACAGGATGGCAGCCAGCAGGACACGGAGAACGGTATCCGGGAAGGTGGCTGTCAGGAACATGGCCATACGGCCGGCTCCACGGAGAATGCCATCTGCCACCAGCTTGAGGGACACGACAAAGTAGAACGGAGCCAGGATTTGCAGATAAGCCACAGCGGCATGCAGGGCCTGTGCACTGGGGTCCTTCAGGAAGATCTTGACCAGCGGAGCACCGGCGAAGAAATACAGCAGCACCAGCGGCACACACAGCATCCACACCAGCTGTACACCGGCACGGAAGCCCTGCTTGATGCGCTCCCACTTTTCGGCACCCAGGTTCTGGGAAGTATAGTTGGAAATACCATTGCCCAGGGTCGTGAACGAAGTAATGACCAGGTTATTGAGCTTCACACCGGCAGAATAACCGGCCATGACGCTGGGACCAAACTGGTTGATGATGCCCTGGATGGCGATATTGCCCACAGAAATGACGCTCTGCTGCAAGGTCGTCGGAATGGCAATGGCGGTGATGCTCTTCATCATAGGCCAGGAGAAACGGCTGATCTTTCCGGTGGTATGAATTTTTCTTAATCTGGCAAAGACCACCGTCACTGCCAGCACACAGCTGACGCCCTGGCACAGGAAGGTTGCCCAGGCCACACCTGCCACGCCCATATCAAAGGCTGTGACAAACAGGACATCCACTGCAACATTGGCAAGGGACGAAAATGCCAGGAAGATAAACGGTGTCTTGGAATCGCCCAGAGCGGAGAAAATGCCCGTGGCGATATTATAGAAGAACACGAAGGGCAGACCCCAGATGTAAATATCCAGGTAGCATTTGGAATCGGCCATGACTTCCTCAGGCGTTTTGATCAGGTGCAGCAGACCTTCGCAGAAGCCGATGCCCAACGCCATCAGCACCACACACAGCACGGCACTGGAAATCAAAGACGTATAAATGGCTGTTTTCATGTTTCCGTATTCTCTGGCACCGAAGTACCGGGATGCAATGACGGAGCAACCCATATTGCAGCCGAACGCAAAGGCAATGAAGATCAGCGTGATCTCATAGCTGTTGCCGACGGCAGCCAGGGCATTTTCACCCACGAAGCGGCCGACAACCAGACTGTCGGCGATGTTATAAAGCTGTTGGAAAATGATGCTGCCAAACATAGGCAGGCAGAATGCCCAGAGAACCTTTTTGGGATCTCCCACTGTCAGTTCCTTATTCATCTGGTCATCTGCACCTCCCTGGTCATTTTGCCCAAAACGTCAGAAATTTTGGTATAAAATCCGTTGATTTTCATGGTTTTACCTCCATACAATTCGTTGACACGTCAAAACAAGTGTATTATAATTCTTTCATACATATATGAGTAATCCATAGTTTATATAGATGTAATATCTTTTTTATATGGGGGAACTGCTTTGGACATCAGCTTTGACTACTACCGCACCTTTTACTATGTGGCAAAATACCGCAGCTTCACCAAAGCTGCCAATGCGCTCATGCGCAACCAGCCCAACGTCACCAGAACCATTAAACTGCTGGAACAGGCTCTGGGCTGTTCCCTGTTTGAACGCTCCAACCGCACAGTCCGGCTGACACCGGAGGGCGAACGGCTGTTCCCCCATGTGAAGGCCGCCTGTGAGCAGTTACAGCTGGCCGAGGAGGAACTGAACGCCTCCAATCAGCTGGAAAGCGGTGTGGTGTCCATCGGCACCAGCGTCTTTGCGCTGTATCTGGCTCTGCTGCCTATCATCCAGTCCTTCAAGCAGTCCTATCCCGGCATCCGCATCCGAATCTACAACTCTTCCACCATACAGGCCATCTCCGTGCTCAAAAACAGACTGGTGGACTTCTCCCTGGTCACCACCCCGGCCCCGGTGGTCAGTCCCCTGACGTCCGTGGTGCTGAATTCTTTCCGTGAAATTCCCGTCTGCGGCACGGCCTTTGCCCAGCTGGCCGATTCTCCCCTGTCGCTGGAAGAACTCAACCAATATCCGCTTATCTCTTTGGCCGCCGGCACCAAAACCAGAGCCTTTCATACCAAGTGGTTCCAGGACAACGGTCTGACTCTGGAACCGGACATGGAAGCTGCCACTGCCGATCAGCTGCTGCCCCTCATTAAAAACAATCTTGGCATCGGCTTTCTGCCGGAGGCCATGGTCCGGGAGGATCTGGCCGCCGGAAACGTCCTGCGTCTGAACCTGGACTGCCCCGTACCCGAACGGCACATCTGCCTCATCAAGCACACGGACTTCCCCCTGAGCATTGCAGCCCGCAAGCTGGAAGAACAGCTGCTGCACAGAGCGTGATTGCAGGCAACTTTTTCCCTGAAACAAGACAAACGGCAAAACGCACCCCTTCTTCACGGAAGGGGTGCGTTTTGCCTGTTGATTTTATCTCTGCTTGTCCAGCTCTTTCTTCACGATCTGAGACAGCAGTTCCTGACCTTCTCTGGTGCGGAGCACTTCCAGGATTTCGGCCCGGAGCGTGTCGTGGAAGGCCTTGTTGTTCAGCATGGCGCTGAGGATGCCGCCCTGACCGTCCGAAACCGGCTGAGGCTTGGCCTTGGGTGCAGGTCTGTGGGCCACGGGTGTGACGGGGTCCGGCTCGGTGTCGGACAGAGCAGCTGTCATCCAGTTGGCCATACTGGTGGGGTCGTCGCTGGTGCCCTGCAAATAGGCCAGAGACACGCCAAAGTACGTGGCGATCTTGTTCTGCTGGTCCTTCGTGGGAGTCTGACGACCTGTTTCAAACTTTTCAACCGCATTTCGGGGCATACCCAGTGCAGCCGACAGTGCCGGTCTTGTGAGACCGCGCTCACTGCGGAGGGCTTCCAGCCGCTGTGCAAGTGTAACCATTGTGATGTTCCTCCTTTGTCGGAGCGACGCTCCGACCTGTGTTCCTGGTGGTCGATTAACCTTCCACCAGGGTTTCCATTTCGGTAATCAGTTCGCCGAACATCTTCAGCGCGTCGTTGACAGGCTTGGGGGTGCTCATATCCACGCCTGCAATCTTCAGCAGGGACACGGGATCGGTGGAGCAGCCGCCGGACAGGAACTTCAGATAGTCCTTCACCGCAGGCTCACCCTCCTTGAGGATTCTGGTGGACAGAGCCATGGCTGCTGCAAAGCCGGTGGCGTACTGATAGACATAGAAGTTCCGATAGAAATGGGGGATTCTGGCCCATTCGATTTCGATTTTCTGGTCGATGACCATATCCTCGCCGTAGTAGTCCTGATTCAGCTGGTAGTACATGGCATTGAGGCTCTCGGCGGTCAGGGTTTCGCCTGCCTCCGCCTGCTGGTGAGCCTTCCACTCGAACTCGGCAAACATGGTCTGGCGGTACAGAGTGGTGCGGAACTGCTCCAGGAAGTGGTTGATGAGCACGGCCCGCTCCTGCTTTTCCGTGGTCTTGCCCAGCAGGTACTGCATCAGCAGGGCTTCGTTGCACAGGGATGCCACCTCTGCCACAAAGAGGACATAGTCCGAATAGATGGGGGGCTGGTTCTTGTCGCTGAGGTAGGAATGCATGGCATGACCCATCTCATGCACCAGCGTGAACTCGCTGTCCAGGTTATTCTTGTGGTTCAGCAGCACGAAGGGATGCACATCGGGGCAACCGCAGGAGTAGGCGCCGGAGCGCTTGCCCTTATTTTCATAAATATCCATCCAGTGTTCCCGGAAGCTGCGCTCCAGGACGGCGTGATATTCCTCGCCCAGAACCTTGGTGGCTTCCAGCACATCGTTCTTGGCCTGTTCAAAGGAGATTTCGCGGCTGGAGCTCGGCAGCATATCGGCGTAAATATCATACATATGCAGCTCATCCAGGTGCATAGTCTTTTTGCGAAGGGCCATGTAGCGGTGCATCTGATCCAGGTTGGCACGGACCGCAGTCACCAGGTTTTCATACACGGAGACAGGCACTTCGTTGGGCTCCAGCGCAGCTGCCAGAGCGCTGTCGTACTTTCTGGCCTTGGCGAAGAAGATATTCTTCTTGACCTCGGCATTATAGGCCGTAGCCAGGGTGTTTTCATACTTCTTATGGGTCTCATAGAAGGTCTCAAAGGTATTGGCCCGCAGCTGGCGGTCGCTGTTGGTCATGAGGGAAATATAAGTGCCGTTGGTCAGCTCATGGGTCTTGCCATCCTTGTCCTGCACGGTCGGGAAGGTCAGGTCGGCATTGTCAAAGGCATTGAAAATGTCGCTGGGGCTGCTGCCAAGCTCGGACGCACCGGCCAGCAGGGCTTCTTCTGCCGGGGACAGGACGTGTTTCTTGTTCAGACGGGCCTGGGTCAAATACCGGCGGTACTTGTTCAGGCCGGGTTCTTCCTCATACCAGCGGTTCAGGGTGTCCTCGTCGATGGCAACCAGCTCCGGTGCTTCAAAGGCACCTGCCTGGCTCAGCTCCACCACAAAGCTGAAGCAGCGGCCGCGCATGGCCTGATGGACGCTGTTGGTGGTGTCCTCATCCAGCCGCAGGAAGGCATAGACATACAGCTTTTCGGTCACACGGTTGATTTCCTCCATGCGTTCCAGATAGGTAAGGAGCGTCTTGGCGCTCTCACCCAGACGGCCTTCATAGGCGGCAATCTCTTTGGGCAGCTCCCGGCAGTCCTCCAGGGCCTTCTGCCATGCCTCTTCCGAGGGAAAAATATCTTCCACAGCCCAGCACGTTTCGGGGCTGCGCTCACTTCTGACAGGTACTTTTTCTTCCATGGTATTTCCTCCAATCCATTGGTAAAAATGAAATTTCGTATTTTTCATTATACCATACTCTTCTATCATCCACAACCGGTACGGACTACCGGGATTTTGCACAAAAACCACACCTATAATTGGAATCTGATTGTCCCATTCCGGGTTTGCTTTTTTCCAGTTTGCAGTCTATAATATTTTTATATTTCGACATACTTCGAGGGAGAGACCGATGAAAAAGAGAACTTTAATTGGAATTGTGGTAGCAGCAGTCGTCCTCATTGGTGCTGGTGCAGTGCTTCTGCTGGGCGGAAGCTCCCTGGACGCTGCTGAGAAGGCACATCAGGCTGTCTACAACGACTATGCAGCCCTGCGGGCCAACGTATCCGCCAGCATGGTAACGGTTCACGAGGACGGTGTCGTGATCGGTTCCTATTCGCTGGACGAACTGGGTCTGCTCAACAGCACCATGGCAGCCCTTGACCGCTGCTACTCCGAAATCGACCGGATGGCCCCGGTAGCCTTCACTTCCCTGCCCGCGCAGGAGAAGATCCATTGGAATAAAGAAGAGCACCCCGCTGACTGCTCCATCAAGCCAGACCCTGCCCAGCTCAATATGGACGTTCTGATGCAGGATCTGCTTTCCATCTCCAGACAGGAGCCGCAGAACGCCTATGTGGACTTTGTGGACGGCTCCTTCCTGGTTCACGAGGAAGTGACCGGCAACCAGCTGGACCCCGATCTGGTGCAGACTGCCCTGTCCGAGGAGCTTGGCTCCATGGCCATCACCGCAGCCTCTTCCGCCAACCTGCTGTTTGAGCTGGCGGACCACGACTGCTATGTACTGCCCCAGCTGACCGTAGAAAACAGTCTCTTTGACTTCCCCGCCATGCTCCACGACAGTCTCCAGACGGTCACCGTCACCCTGGACTTCCACGGCAAAACCGAAACGCTGGACACCCAGAACCTGGAGAAGATCCTCTACACCGACAAGAAGGGCCGCATTCTCCTCCACGAGGACGTGCTGGAGCCTATGATTCAGAAGTGGTGGGAAACCTACCAGGAAAAGAACGTTCCCTTTGTCCTCGATTCTTATGTGGATGGGCCTATTCCCATCGACTTTATCACCGTTGACTATGAAATCAACAAAAAGGCCCTCATGGGTCAGCTCCGAGATGCGCTGGTGCAGCTGAAAACCCTCACCGTGGAACCGGAATGGTACTGCTGGCGCAACGCCCAGGCCTTCGACCTGGGAGATGAATACATCGAAGTGGACATCAACAACCAGGTTATGACCTACTATAAGGACGGCGAGGTGCTGGTCACTACCGACATCGTGTCCGGCAACACTTGGGGCTTCCCCACGCCCCAGGGCCTGTACAAAATCGAAAACAAAGACACCGATCAGGTACTGACCGGCGATGACTACCGCGTACACGTAGATTACTGGATGGGCTTCATCGGCTGGACGGTCGGCATTCACGACGCCGACTGGCGCACCAAGTTCGGCGGTGACAATTATGTGATGAACGGCTCCCACGGATGCATCAATACGCCAAAAGAAGCCACCAAGACGATTTACGAGAACGTGGAAATTGGTGTGCCGGTACTTGTACACGGCAAATAAGAATGGTATAATTAGACAGCAGTTACTCTGCTGTCTAATTTTTATTCCACAAGGAGTATGATACACATGAAAACGTATGCTGCCTGCTCTCTGGATGAATTAAAGACCGAACATACCCTGGTTGAGGCCCACTATCAGGACTTGTGCAATCAGTCCCTCAAGCTGAACATGGCCCGCGGCAAACCCGGTAAAGCCCAGCTGTACATGGTCAGCGATATTCTGACCGTTTTGAATAACCCCAGCGACTGCGTTTCCGACGGCATCGATGCCCGGAATTACGGCGAACTGACCGGCCTTCCCGCTGCCAAGCGGCTGTTTGCAGACCTGCTCGGCTACAAGCCCGAGGAA
>RCNI01001860.1_pt1 | contig 10833 bp, 7 predicted proteins | sample 2041151 | NCBI WGS metagenome assembly RCNI01 (sample SAMN09708214, study PRJNA481090) | feces metagenome | isolation source: feces | place: Antarctica: Albino Rookery
GCCAGCGCGCAGCTGAACCCTACGCCCACTGCCTGCACCAGACTGCCGGAACGCTCGCCGCCGGCAGCACCTTCGGCTGCCTGCAGACCGCCTACCATGCTGGCAAACGTGCCGATGTGGGTCAGACAGCCCTCGCTCTGGGGCAGGAAGGCGGTGGCCGGCGCCAGATCATTGCGATCCTGTTCGGTGAGCACCTTCACGCTGCCCTCCGGCAGATTGTAGACCGAAGCCACCAGGTCACTTGTGATGGAAAAGTCATCACTTCTGACCAGCACCGACACACCTGCACGGTGCAGATTGTGCAGCACTCCGTCCACCATTTTGTCTGCGCGGTAGCTGACCACAAACATGCCGAACAGCTTGCCGCTCACCGCCAGATAAATGGGCTGGCGCACACCCTTGGTGTAACGCTTCTCATAATCCATCGACGGCAGCTCAATCTCGTGTTTTTCCATCATGCGGCGATTGCCGATGATCACGCGGTTATGCTCAATCCAGCCGGTAAAGCCGCAGCCGACCTCACAATTCAGGTTTTCCACCGTATACAGCATATCGGTTTTGCCCTGAATAATATTCATGAATACCTCCTGCAAGGTATCACAGGCCTGTACAAGAATGGATGCTGCGTACAGGATGGCCAGATCAATGCGCTCTTTTTCAAAGGTTTTAATGCCATGCAGCAATACACTGTGCTGCGGGAACAAGTCCCGGGCATCCGCCATGACCATGTTGGTGCTGCCCAGTTCTTCCACGGCACTCCAGCCGGGAATTACGGCACCCACACGGGCTGCACTTTTCTGCATCATCAGGCAGGGCACGGCTGCCAGCAGCGTGCTGCTCAGCGGGCTGCCCAGCACCACTGTACCAGCCAGCACCGATACAGCTGCCGCCGCACCAAAACCCTTTACCAGGCAGATGCCTCCTGCCACAACACCAACCGCCAGCAGTGCCCAGCTGAGTTTCTGGGCCAGCCAGTCGCTGGGGGCCTGCGAGAAGCTTTGTTTCAGGAATCCCTTGACCAGCGTGGTGGGGCGGCTGACCAGCAGCTGCGGATCTTCTTCGCCCAGGCCCTGCGCCACCTTCTCGGTCAGTTCACGGCTGCGCACCTGATAGGCCGCCGCATGGTCTGCACCCTGGCTGACCGTCTGGAAGTTGCGCTCTACCACTCTGGCCATCACAGCGCGGCCCAAAAGTGCCAGGCACAGCAGCAGTGCGGCAGGGGCCGCAAACAGGGTAACCTTTTCAGGGTCATAGCTTTCATGCTTTATAATCAGTACAACCAGCTGTACCCCTGCAAATATTGCAGCAAGCGCCGGCATACTCTGACCGCCCATACGGCCCACAATGCCATCCCGCAGAACGTCCCAGGCAAGCGCCATATCTGCAATCAGGAAAATCAGATTTACCGCCAGAAAGGGTACCGATGCCCGCTGGGGATCAATGGCATGAACGGCAGGCAGAATTCCCGTTGCGGTCAGGCCCAGATAGAGCAGCGCCAGGCTGAGGATTCCGGACAGCGCTGTGCGCAGACTGCAGCCCATGCGCATTCCCGAAAGATCTGCCTGCACTGCCGAAGCATCCTCAGGCTTTTCGTAATCCTCAATTGTGTCTTCGCTGTCGTCCTCGTCCTCAAAGGGGCCGTCGTTTTCAGATTCTTCGTCTTGAGGCTCATCCTCATAGAACTCGTCGTCCTCGTCTTCACGATTGCCGAACAGCCGCAGCGCAAATAAGGAGTGTTTTTTGCCTCTTGGCTCTTCGTCATACTCCTCGTAAGCTTCCTCGCCGTAATCCTCCGGTGCATCGTCCTCTTCATCATCTAGACCCAGGCTCTGGTCAGCGTGCTGTGCTTCTTCGTCCCGATCCTCCATATTGCCCAGATCCAGCCGAATACTACAGGTATCATCGGGATCACTCAGGCCCGGCATCATAATCGTTTCATCCTCCGCCGCATCGGGATATTCCTCAGCCTTGCGCTTGCGGATAAAACGATTGAACAGGCTGTGCCGATGCCGATTATCCTCGTCATCATCCGGCATCACCGCCACGCTCTCACTGAAAAAGCGGGTGAACTCCTCGTCGATCAGCTCATTGACGCGCAGCGATTCACTCACCTGAAAGCTGGGTGCCTGAATTTCATCATCCGCTTCGGGCACGGCTGCCTGTTCAAAGCGGCTACGTAGCTCGGCGGTTTCTTCGTTTTCCCGCTGCTGAACTGCGGTATCCGCCTTTACGGCAGACTTTGGCTGTTCCTGCGCTGCGGGTGCAGCCTCGGCCTGCTTTGCATCTGCACGGCGAACTGTACGCCGGACTGTATCACCTGCAGGCTTATCCTGCGCCAGCTGCGGTTCTGCCGGAGTCGGTACATCTTCCACCGGAGTTTTTCCCGGATATCCCGCCAATGGCTGTGCACTTTCAAACCCCAGCCCCGCCAGAATATGATCAACGGCGCTGTCATCCTTGGGCGCGGGCTGCTGTTTCAGGTTTTCCAGGATCTGGTCAACGGAATCCTCATACTTTTTATAAGGCACCAGGCCCTCCCCCTTCCTCTACACCGCGCTGCCGCATGATCTCATACAGAATGATACCGGCAGCAACCGATACATTGAAGCTATCCACACCGGTGCCAACGGCGGCCATGTCCAGGCTGACCACGCCATCGCACAGGCTGCGAACCAGCTTGCTTACGCCGCGGCCCTCACTGCCCATGACCAGGGCAATGGCACCGGTCAGGTTGTTGCGGTGCAGCGGGGTACCCTGCATATCCGCGCAGTATACAAACACATTCTGCTCTTTCAGCTTGCGAATGGCTTCACCGATGTTGGCCACACGTGCCACCGGCAGACGTGCTGCCGCACCGGCGCTGGACTTCATCACGGTGGCGGTAACCGCCGCGCTGCCGCGCTTGGGAATTACCACGCCATGTGCACCGCACAGCAGGGCCGAGCGGATGATCGCACCCAGATTGTGCGGATCTTCCACGCCATCGGCCAACACCAGAAAGGGAGGCTCGCCTTTATCTGCCGCAATCTGCAGCAGCTGTTCCAACGTTGCATATTCCACCGTGCTGGCAAAAGCAGCCACACCCTGATGGCTCTCGGTGCCGCAAATTCCCCGAAGCTTGGCGTTTTTCACTTGCTTCACCACGGCTCCTGCCTGTTTTGCCAGGGCTGCATAATAAGCTGCCTGCTGCGGGGCCAGGCTTTCGCCCAGCATCACGGTATCCACGCCTGCACCGCTCTTGAGCAGTTCGGCTACCGGGTTTTTACCATACACCAGGTCATTGTCCTGTTCACGTTTCTGTTCCATCTGTTTCTCCCTTTTTTCGGGCCACCGGGACCCGTATCGTACGACCGGGCCGCCTTGCTCATGGTAAGGCTTTTGCCCGGTACACCACATAATTGCATGAATTAGATACAGTATACCATTTTCCGACACGGGTTACCACCTATTCCACCAGCTTTTCACAACTGGTTTTTTGCACTTTCAGGAAAGTATTGCCCACCCAGCCAAAGCCGCAAACCCTCGATTCTCTTCTTGCTTGTCAAGCTTCTTATACACGGTGTAAAATTCGTGTCGAGTTTTCAACATGTTGAAAACTCTGTTGAAACTGTGGAAAATCGGCTGGCTACTCCCGTTTAGTTTTTCACATTCCACCTTTTCCACCATGTTTTCCACCGATTGTTGAAACCTCAAAATTCAACATACTGTTAATCAAAAATTACTTTTCGCGTTTTTGCATCTCATTTTTTTCACAAAATCTGACAGCTGCTCCCACATTCATCCACGCCTCAAGTCCGATTGTACAAACAAAAGCGAGTATTTTGAAAGTGAAGAGCGGGGCCGCCGCATTGCTTTTATGGTCTGAATGGATTATACTGTAACCACATGAGGACTGAATCTCATAATGTTCTTTGTTTGTATTGGAATCAGGAGGTAAACAACATGCTGGTAAATGCTACCGAAATGCTGAAAAAGGCCCGCGCCGGCCATTATGCCGTGCCGCAGTTCAACATCAATAACCTGGAGTGGACCAAGTCCATCCTGCAGACCTGCCAGGAGCTGCAGAGCCCTGTTATCCTGGGTGTTTCCGAGGGTGCAGGCAAATACATGACCGGTTTCAAGACCGTTGCTGCCATGGTCAGCGCCATGGTAGAGGAAATGGGCATCACCGTGCCTGTAGCTCTGCACCTGGACCACGGCACCTACGAAGGCGCCAAGGCCTGTGTTGAGGCTGGTTTCAGCAGCATCATGTTCGACGGCAGCCACTACGCCATCGACGAAAACATTGCCAAGACCACTGAGCTGGTAGAGCTGGCTCACTCCAAGGGTCTGTCCATCGAGGCTGAGGTTGGCAGCATCGGCGGCGAAGAAGACGGCGTTGTAGGTATGGGCGAAGTTGCCGATCCCGCTGAGTGCAAGCGCATTGCTGATCTGGGCATCGACTTCCTGGCTGCCGGCATCGGCAACATCCACGGCAAGTACCCCGCCAACTGGAAGGGTCTGGACTTTGAGACCCTGGCTAAGATTCAGGAAGCTACCGGCGAGATCCCCCTGGTTCTGCACGGCGGCACCGGCATCCCCGGCGACATGATCAAGAAGGCTATCAGCCTGGGCGTTGCCAAGATCAACGTAAACACCGAGTGCCAGCTGAGCTTTGCTGCTGCTACCCGCAAGTACGTTGAAGAGGGCAAAGACCTGCAGGGCAAGGGCTTCGACCCCCGCAAGCTGCTGGCTCCCGGCTGCGAAGCTATCAAGGAAACTGTGCGCGAGAAGATCGAACTGTTCGGCAGCGCTCACAAGGCCTGATCAATAGAAAGCACTTTATGCTTTTGAAAGGCGGGCGGCTTTGGCCGTCCGCCTTTTTCCATGCAGACATTTTCCGGCAGCCTGTTCTTTAATTCCATCATTCAAAAAGGGTGTACCGCAAAGCGATTGCGCTTTTGCAGTACACCCTTTTATTTTTACGCCGGGCTGCGGTCCAGCTGTAGAATGGACACGGTGATATCATCCGGCTTTTGACTTTTTTCTGTGCGCTTGCGCGCTGTTTCCACTAGAATACGGCAGGCTTCCTGGGGGGTATTGCCGGTTTGGGCACACAGCTGCAGCTGCTGTATCACCCAGGCATCTCCGTCTGCCAGAACGCCATCGCTGACCAACACTACCCAATCCCCTTCGGCCAGATCAATCTGCTGGCTGCGGCCCACCACCTGAGCCAAAATGCCCACCGGCAGGCTGCTGCCCTGAATGGGCCGCACTGTGCCCTTGCGCACAATATAGCTGGGGGCCGCCCCCGCTTTATACAGGTTTGCGCGCCCGGTATACAAATCCACCGATACCAGATCCAGGGTCGCTTCGCTCTCTTCATTGTCCTTGAGGGAAAGTGCCACATTTACCAGCCGCGCCGCAGCTTCGCCCGAGAATCCGGCCCGCAGCAGTTTTCCCGTCAGCGTTGCTGCCAGCTGACCGTCCACCGCAGCCGCCTGCCCTGTTCCCATTCCGTCACACAAGAGCAAATGCGCCTGACCAAAGCTGTCGCAAAAATGGGTTTCGGCATCACCGCAGGCATCCCCTTCTTTTGCCGCCAGAGATGCCGATCCATACAGCGGACAAAAGATCGGCTGCTCGGCAAACACCAGACTGGTAACTGTGCGGCAATGGTGCATGGCCGGCAGCGTAAAGGTGCGCCGGCAAATACGGCTCACTTCCGCTGTCAGCTGCTTTTGCTCCTGCTCATTAAAGCTGGTGCGGTTTACCGTAACCCGTGCTTCCATGCGGCCCAGGGTATCCAGCGTAACCGCAGTTTCCAGCGGTTCCAGGCCGATTCCTGCAAAGAAATCCGCGACACGGCCGCTGCGGCCTGCATCCAGCCGGGAATCCCGCCCCAGATCCTCAGCCAGCTGTTCCAGCGCCCCGGCCAGAGCACTGTACTGTTCGGTCACGGCACTGCGCAGCACACCTGCCTGATTGCGTGCCATCCGCCGCCCGCAGTACAGTGCCCAGGAACGGCCCAGCGCCCCGCAAAGCTGGGCCGGATGAATGCATCTGCACAGCTGTCCCGGAAGCTGCTCCACCCCCACCTGTCCATCCCGTTCCAGACAGGGTTTCAGCTCAAAGAATCCGTCCACCGTGGTGGAATAGTCCTTGACCCAGCATTCCTGACAGCGGGCACAGCCGCGGCACAGCTCCCGCACAACCTGTTCCACCACCCAGTTGTAACTTTCCCCTTTGGGCGGCAGTTTTTCACAGACTACAGTCACTGTCTGTGCAATATCTTCCAGTGCAGCCCCCACCGCATTGAGCCGCCCGGCTGCCCCGGCAAGGGTTGGTTTTTGGCTGGCCTCCGGCGGCAGAGTTCCTTCCACCGCAGCCAGTGCGCTGCGCGGCACCAGCCAGGCACCGATCTGGATCGCTGCGGCACTGGCCAGAAAGCGTACCGCACCCAATGATGTGGGCGCCGCCAGCATTCCGGGCAGGCACCCCGCCATAAACAATACCGATCCGGCCAGAGCCTCACCGGGAGCAAAGGCGGCGGCAAGCAGGCAGCCCTCTGCCACACCGATGGCCGCGTGCGCCTGATCCGGGCTGGCGCACAGCAGCGCACCTGCCAGCGCAACACAGAGCACAGCCACTTCTTTCAGATGGCCCCGCCGGGACAGCGCCAGGCCCACTGCGCCAAAAAGAATCAGCCCCGGCTGAAACAGCCCTGCGCCAAACCGCTGCAGCGAAGCCACTGCCATCGCCAAGCCTGCCAGCGTGGCCAGCTGTACGCCGTCGCGTCCTGCCTGACGCTGCCGCAGCGCAAACCCCAACGCCACCGCAAAAGCTGCGTCACCCAGCGCAGCCAGTGCTTCGGGCAGGGTAGCCATTCCGGTTAAGGACAGCAGCAGCTGTACCAGCCACAGGCTGCCGCAGCCTGCAATGGCGGCCGGCCAAAAGCGATTTTTTCCCATAAGCCGCCCCACCAGTGCTGCCGCCACTGCGCCCAGATAGCGCAGCGCCACTGTGGGCGGGCACAGCACCAGATACCCCATTGCCGCTCCGGCAGCCGCCGTGTACACCATGCTGCGCTGCAAGCCCAGAACCAGTGCCAGACCAAAGGGATGCAACATTCCGAACAATGTCCCGCCGCCTGCCAGCACGCCCGCACCGAAGCTCAGAAGCTGCCAGCCCAGCGGCGCCAGTTCTCCGTCCCAGTGGGGACGGCTGAACCGGGGCAACGCTTCCTGTAATTTTTCCAGCATCATCATCCACCTCACTTTTTTATGTCCGGATACTTCTGGCCGAAAGCATCCGCACATATACTGTACGGCGATGGAATGGATTTTTTTGGCGCTTTCCCTTGCTATTCCACAAAGCGGCATAAAAAGTCCCCGTGCACGCCAAATCGGGATGCACGGGGACTTTATCCGTTTTTATTCAGTAAAAGAATCAGAACTTGACCAGGGCAGCCTTTACACGGGCCACGGTTTCGTCACGGCCCATCATAGCGGCCAGGTCGGTGCCGCCGCCGGGCGTGCGCTGCTTACCGGACAGAGCAATACCCAGAGGATACAGCAGCCAGCCGTTCTTCTTTTCCATCTTCTCAGCCAGCTCCTTGCAGGCAGCAAAGATGGCATCCTTATTCCACTCGGTCAGATTCTCCAGCACGGGCAGAAGTGCGGTCAGAGCTTCCTGAGCAGTTTCAGGGGTAGTCTTCTGCTTCTTGTTGGCATACATATCGTTCTCATAGGGAACCACAGCGTCAAAGAAGTCCAGCTGGGGAGGAATCTCGCCCAGCACTTCGCAGCGAGGCTGCAGATTCTGGCACAGCAGATCACGGTCGATGTCCACGTGCACAGCCTGATCAATCCAGGGCTCTGCCATCTCGCGGAACTTCTCAGCGGGCAGACGGCGGATGTATTCTGCGTTGATGGCCCGCAGCTTCATGCTGTCAAAAATAGCCGGGCTCTTGCTGATGCCCTTCTCGTCAAAGATCTTGACCATCTCTTCCAGCGAGAAGATTTCCTCTTCACCCTTGGGGCTCCAGCCCAGCAGCAGGATGTAGTTCAGAATGGCTTCGCTCAGGTAGCCCTTAGCCAGCAGATCCTGGTAGCTTGCATCGCCGTTGCGCTTGGAGAGCTTGTGCTGAGCATCCTTCATAACAGGGGGGCAGTGGATGTATACCGGAATCTCCCAGCCGAAGGCCTGATACAGCAGGTTGTACTTGGGCGTGCTGGACAGGTACTCGGAACCGCGGATTACGTGGGTAATGCCCATCAGATGGTCGTCCACAACGTTGGCAAAGTTGTAAGTGGGCATACCATCGGTCTTAATCAGGATCTGGTCATCCAGCTCACTGTTGTTCACTTCGATGTGGCCGTATACCGCATCGTCAAAGCTGGTCACGCCCTCCTTGGGCACCTTCTGACGGATGACATAGGGCATACCGGCATCCAGGTTTGCCTGGATCTCTTCCTGGGACAGATTGCGGCAGTGACCGTCGTAATGGCCCACAGCCTCGCCTGCTGCCTTCTGAGCAGCGTGCATCTCTTCCAGACGCTCGGGTGTGCAGAAGCAGTAGTAAGCCTTACCTTCTTTTACCAGCTGTTCTGCATACTGCTTGAACATGCCCATGCGCTCGCTCTGCACATAGGGGCCCACGGGACCGCCGATGTCCGGGCCTTCATCCCAGGTCAGACCGGTCTGACGCATGGTGTTGTAGATGATATCCACTGCGCCTTCCACATAGCGCTCCTGGTCGGTATCCTCAATGCGCAGGATGAATGTGCCGTCCTGGCTGCGGGCCTTCAGGTAAGCATACAGGGCAGTGCGCAGGTTGCCCACGTGCATATAGCCGGTGGGACTGGGTGCAAAACGGGTACGAACGGTATTGTTTGCCATGGCGATAAAACTCCATTCTATTTGGGATATGAGCTGCCCTGCATCCAGGGCGGATCTTATATTATATATATTTTTAAGTTTATTCCCCCAACTGTCTTTTGTCAATGAATATCCCCTTTTCAGCCGCCAAAACCCTGTGTTCCATGCAGGCAGCCGTACAGCAGAATAATTCGAGTTATATCGTTCATCCTGCGCGGCAGAGCGCAGCTTTGCCACAAGCATTCTGCAGCCGGATTCTGTCAAAGCCGGTCACAGCACAATCACCTGCACGGATGTGCCGGATATACGTTCAAAAGATCGCTTTCCGGGGGAGGATTTTCTTGTAAGGTGCTCTGCACTGTGTTATAATAGTTAAACTTTATCATTCGACCGGACCTTTCTGTGGCCTGGCCCCAAAGGAGTGTTTTCAATGGAAACTGCAAAAAAACGTATTTTTTCCGGAATTCAACCCACCGGCACTTTTACCCTGGGCAACTATGTGGGTGCTGTGCGCAACTGGGGCAAGCTGCAGGACGAATACGATTGCATCTATTCCGTAGTGGATCTGCACGCTCTGACCGTGCGTCAGGAGCCTGCCGCACTGCGCCGGCAGACTCTGGAAGCAACCGCCATGCTGCTGGCAGCCGGCATTGACCCGGAGCGTTCGGTTCTGTTTGTGCAGAGCCACGTGCCGGCACACAGCCAACTGGGCTGGGTGCTCAGCTGCAACAGCCAGTTCGGCGAGCTGACCCGCATGACCCAGTTCAAGGATAAAAGCGCCAAGCACGCCGACAATGTCAATGCAGGTCTGTTCACTTATCCCTGCCTGATGGCTGCCGACATTCTGCTGTACGCCGCAGATCTGGTGCCCGTTGGTTCTGACCAGAAGCAGCATCTGGAATTGGCCCGCAATGTGGCCCAGCGCTTTAACAACCTGTACAGCCCCACCTTTACCGTGCCGGACGGATATTTCCCCAAAGTAGGTGCCCGGGTAATGAACCTGCAGGAGCCGGACAAAAAAATGAGCAAGAGCGACCCCAACGTAAACAGCTTTATCCTGATGAGTGATGACGCCGATACCATCCGCCACAAGTTCAAGCGTGCCGTAACCGACAGTGACGGCGTAGTGCGTGCCGGCGAGGACAAGCCCGGTGTAACCAATCTGATGAGCATTTACGGTGCCATGACCGGCAAGTCCTTTGAAGCCATCGAGGCCGAATTTGAGGGCAAGGGCTATGGCGATTTCAAGCTGGCTGTTGCCGAAAGCGTAATTGCAGAGCTGACTCCCATTCAGGCCGAATACAATCGTCTGCTGGCCGACAAGGGCTATCTGCAGGACGTGCTGAAAGCCGGTGCCGAAAAGGCCAACCGGATTGCCGGCCGTACTCTCTCCAAGGTTTACCGCAAGGTAGGTCTGGTACAGCCCTGATTCTCCATTTTGTAATATATCACAGTGCCTGTATACAAAACTTTTTGTGTACGGGCACTGTTTTTTATTGCATAAGTACGTATTCCGATTCGTACCAAAAAAACTTTTTTCTTACAGTTCTTCCATATATTGACATTCACATGGCAAAAGCGTATACTCCCCTATAGAAGACCCCTTTCATCCCCCTTTTCATTGATGCATTCAATAAAATGACGGGTCACCGTTTTTTATATGAAATAAGGAGACACCAATATGAAATCTACTGGAATTGTGCGCCAAATCGACAAGCTGGGCCGTGTTGTACTGCCTGTTGAGCTGCGCCGAAAGTTGGACATCGACCAGGATTCATCGCTGGAAATTTTTGTGGACGGAGATAATATCGTACTGAAAAAATATCAGCCCGCATGCGTATTCTGCGGTGAGGCCAGTGACGTCGTCAGCTACAAAGGCCGTAATATATGTCGGTCCTGCCTGATGGAACTGGGCAAGCTGTAAACAGCCACAAAAAAGCGGCGGGGGGGGACACAAACCCCCCCCCCCTTTCT
>RCNI01001861.1_pt1 | contig 10829 bp, 7 predicted proteins | sample 2041151 | NCBI WGS metagenome assembly RCNI01 (sample SAMN09708214, study PRJNA481090) | feces metagenome | isolation source: feces | place: Antarctica: Albino Rookery
TGCAGGTTATTTAATTTTAAAGATATATTTAATAAATCAAAATAATATATAAAACTCTGCTATTAAGTTTTAAAATAATAATATATCGCCTTTTTTATTAGGAATTACATATTTATTTGATTAAAATAATCTTCTGCTTCTTTAAAAGCCTTTTCTGTCTGCATTTGTTTTTTTAGTTTTTTATCTTTTATTTTTTCCCTAACAGGCAGCAGCATACCAAGATGAAAATTAGACGGCACATATTTTTTACCGCTGGAAAAATCAGAGATACCTGCAATGTAATCAGATAAGCAGCCAAAAGCAGTATTTTTTGGAAATTCTAAAAATGGTTTATTATTAACAAGTCTTTCTATTTGTAAAGCTGCTATTAAACCACCTGCAATAGATTCATTATATCCCTCAAGCCCTGTTATCTGTCCTGCTGTAAAAAGGTATTTATTAGATTTAAAATTAAAGTATCTTGTTAAGTGGGCAGGGCTTACAATATACGTATTTCTATGGACTGAACCGTAACGTAAAAATTCTGCATTTTTAAAAGCAGGTATTTTTTTAAATACTTCTATTTGTGCAGGTATTGTCATTTTTGTTTGAAAGCCCACCATATTAAAGGCGGTGCCTTCTTTATTTTCTTTTCTCAACTGAATAACAGCAAAGGGGCGTTTATTTGTAACCGGGTCTTCTAAGCCTACAGGTTTCATAGGTCCAAAGGTTAAAGTATCTTTTCCCCGTTCTGCCATTGCTTCAATAGGCATACACCCTTCAAAATAAACCATTTTTTCAAAATCATGGAAAGCAGTTTTTGGTGCGTTTATTATATCATTATAAAAGGTATTATATTCTTCTTCTGTTAAAGGCACATTAAAATAATCATCACCGCCTTTACCGTATCTTCCTAAAAAGTATCCTTTTTCCATATCTATACTTTCAGCATCTATTATAGGGCTTATGGCATCAGCAAAATAAAGAGCATCCCCTAAATGTTTTTTTATATCTTCTGCTAAAACATCGCTGGTTAGTGGGCCTGTAGATAGAAGGAAAGGTGTTTTTGTATTTATGGGAAGTTCTTTTATTTCATCACAAGTAACAGTTATATTTTTATGGTTAGTAATTATATCTGTAATTTTATTAGAAAATAATACTCTATCAACGGCTAAAGCACCCCCTGCAGGCACACTGCATTCATAAGCCGTTTTAATAAGCAGTGAGCCATACAGCATTAACTCTTTTTTTAAAAGCCCGCTGGCAGAAGATTTATCAAGTGATTTTAAACTGTTGGAGCATACAAGTTCCCCAAAATTATTTGTTTCATGTGCAGGGGTAGATTTTTGGGGCCGCATTTCTATTAAGTTTACTTTCAACCCTTTTTCTGCCAGCTGATATGCAGCTTCGCTTCCTGCAAGCCCGCCCCCTGCAATAATTACATCGTATTCTGCCATATATTAAATATTAACTCTCTTTTTTCTTAATAGGTTTAGTATTTTTGCATTCAGGATAACCAGAGCATGCAAGGAAAGCACCACGAAAACCTTTTTTCACAATCATAGGTTTTCCGCATTTTTCACACACTTCATCAGTTTCATTGCCTGGGGTTGCTTTTATACCTAAAGTGCCGTCATCTTTCATTTCCACATTAGCAGTATATTTACAATCAGGGTAACCTGTGCAGGCTGCAAAAATACCGTTTTTACCTGATTTTACAACTAAATCTTTAGAGCATTCCGGGCATTTTTCTCCTAATTTTTCACCTTGTTCTAATATTTTAATACTGCCGTCTTTATATCTTAAAAAGTTTTTAATATTTTTACATTCCGGGTATCCAGGGCATGCAATCACTTCTCCAAACCTTGTTTTTTTAAATACAAGTTCAGCCCCGCATTTTTCACAAATTAAGCCGGTGCCTTCAAAAGTTTTATCTTCTATTAATTCAATACCGCCTTTTTCTGTTCTTTTAAAGTTGGAAGTAAATTTACATTCAGGATAACCAGTGCAGGCAAGAAAAACACCGTTTTTACCCATTTTTATAATTAAGTCGTTGTTACATATTGGGCATTTTTTATCAGTTTCTAAATTAGCAGATATTTTCCCTGTAGATGCTGCTTTTAGTTCCTTATCAAAATCTTTATAAAACCCTGATAAAACGTCGTGCCAGTTTTGGCTGCCGTCTTCTATTAAATCAAGTTCTTTTTCCATATTAGCAGTAAATTTTACTTCAAATATTTTAGGAAAATTTTCTATTAATACTTTATTTACAATTCTTCCTAGTTCTGTAGGGTGGAATTTTTTTTCTATAAGTTCTGTGTATTTTCTATCTACTATAGTTGATATAATAGATGCGTAAGTAGACGGCCTGCCTATACCCTGCTGTTCTAGAGTTTTTACAAGAGTAGCTTCAGTATAGCGTGGCGGGCTTTGTGTAAAGTGTTGTTTTTTCTCTGTTTTTTCACGTGCTGCCGGGGTATTTTCTACTATATTAAAAGAGATAGTAGTTTCTTCGTCATCATCGTTTTTAGCATCTTCTTCTTTACTTTCAAGGTAAAGTTTTGTAAACCCTGCAAAAGCTAAAGTTCTTGCTGCTGCTTTAAATTCATACTGGCCGCCTTGTAATTTAACAACAGTCTGGTTATATACAGCTTCTGCCATTTGGCTTGCTACAAACCGTTCCCAAATAAGTTTATAAAGTTTATACTGATCGTTTGATAAATATTTTTTTATAGATTCAGGAGTTCTTAAAACAGAAGTAGGGCGAATTGCTTCGTGGGCATCCTGCACGTTGGCAGATTTTTTAGATGCTTTTTTACTGTTTGATGTATATTCTTTACCAAAAGTATTAGTAATATATTCTTTTGCTTCTTCTTCTGCCACAGGGGAAATCCTTGTGGAATCTGTTCTCATATATGTAATTAACCCAACAGGGCCTTCTGCAAGTTCCACACCTTCATAAAGGCTTTGAGCAACAGCCATAGTTTTTTTAGAAGTAAACCCTAATTTTCTGATAGCTTCCTGCTGCATTCTTGATGTAATAAAAGGATCTGCCGGGTTTTGTTTTACTGCCTTTTCTTCCACATTAGATACTGTAAAATCTGCAGGCAGGCTGTCCACAATTTTTTTAGCTTCTGATTCTGTTTTAATATCTGCTTTTTTACCGCTTATTTTATCAAGTTTTGCTTTTAAAATACCTGTTTCAGCTTTTTCTTTTCCTGTTATTTTAAAATCTGCATGAATACTCCATGATTCTACAGGCACAAATTTTTCAATTTCTTCTTCTCGTTCGCATATCATTCTTAAAGCTACAGACTGCACCCGTCCTGCAGAAAGCCCGTATTTTAATGGTTTCCATAAAAGGGGGCTTACAAGGTAACCCACAAGCCTGTCAAGTATTCTTCTTGACTGCTGTGCATTTACTCTGTTTATATTAATATCCCCTGGGTTATTAATACCGTCTAAAATACCTTTTTTAGTAATTTCATTAAAAAGCACACGTTTAACAGGTTTATTTTTATCTATCTGCCCTGCAATATGCCATGCAATAGCTTCCCCCTCTCTATCAGGGTCAGGTGCTAAATATACGGCATCTGCTTTTTTTGCATTAGTTTTTAAAGAAGATATAACTTTTTCTTTACCTTCAATTACTATATATTTAGGTTCAAAGTCATGGTCTAAATCCACACCTAATTCGTTAGGTGGCAGATCTATAATATGGCCTACACTGGCTATTACTTTATAATCAGACCCTAAATATTTTTCAATAGTTTTTGCCTTAGCAGGCGATTCCACAATTACAAGATTCATAATCAAACCTATCTATATTATTATTTTATTTTACTACAACATATTTTTCGTCTACTGCTTTTTCTATAATACCTTCAATTTCAAGTTCTGCAATACTAGAAATTGCAGCAGCCACATCTATATTAAGTTTCATACATATACTGTTTAGTGATAATGGTTCTATCAATAAACTTTCATATATTTGTTTTCCTAATTTATCTTCTATTACTACTTCATTATTATTTGCTGTTTCTTCCTGCAGCTCAATTTTTAAGTCATATTGTAATTCTTTAATTATGTCAAGAGAAGTTTCTAAAAATTTTGCACCATCTCTTAAAAGCATATTAGTTGCATTATTTTTACTAAGGGGGAAAGCAGGTGCTGCAAAAATATCTCTATTTTGTTCTAAAGCGAATCTGCAGGTTATTAATGACCCGCTGCGTCTGCCTGCTTCTATTACAGCAATTGCTTTTGAAAGCCCTGAAATAATTCTGTTTCTTCTAGGGAAATTATTAGGCAGTGGTGATTCATCAAGCATAAATTCGCTTACTAAACAGCCGCCATTATCTATTATGTTATTAATATATTTAATATGTGCAGCAGGATATATTTTTTTCAATCCGCTTCCTAACACGCAGGCAGTAGCACCTTTTTTGCAGGCACCTAAATGGGCGGCAATATCAATACCATAAGCAAACCCGCTTACAACAGTTATCCCCACTTCTGCTAAATCGTATGCTAATTTATTAGCAAAAGTTTCAGAAAGTTTTGAACAGTTCCTAGAACCTACAATTCCTACACAAATATTATTTAAACATTCATGGTTACCCTGCACAAATAAAACTGCAGGAGGTGCATATATTTCTTTTAAAAGTTTAGGATACCTGTCATCTTCTAATGTTAGAATATGAATATTTGATTTTTCTGCCCTTGAAATAATACTTTCCACAGCCTGTTCGTTAAAGGCTTTATTAAGTATTCTATCAGCAATATTCGGCTGCATATTAAGAGAGTAGAAAAAATCCCCTTTTTCTTGAAATATACCTTGTAGTGTGCCTTTTTTATTAAGTATTGTATGGATAACAATATCACTTAACCCTTTTATTAAATATTCATATATTAGTTTTATAGCTTTCTCCCTTTAATAGTGTATCAATAAAAAAGATATATTATAGGTTTAAAAATGTCAAATAAAAATAAAAATAGATATACTCTACTTTTTTCTTGCAATTAATTAATTAATTTAATATTGTGTATGCTATGAATAATAACTGGCTTGAAAGGTTTAGAGCAATATACAGGCCCATGCTTAAAGATAAGTATGATGAATTTGAGTATGGGTTAAGCTGTGAGAAAGCAAGGCATATACGCATGCAGCAGTGCAGGCATATAGATTATATGCAGGAGCTTGATAATATATGCACTCTAACAAAAGTAAATCAATATAAAAATGTGTATAAAGTAGTAGATGAAAAAAGCAGCATAGTAGACAGCATATCATTTCAAACAGGCGGGTTTTATATTATGAACCCATCTTCTATTGCACCTGTTGAAATATTAATGTGGTATATGCAGGATAACCCTGCCCCTGTTATTCTTGATGTTTCATCAGCACCAGGCGGCAAAACATGTGCTTTATCAGATTTATCTAACAGGCAGGGTGTAATAGTTGCCAACGAGATTTCATCAAGCCGTTTAAAATCCCTTCATTTTAATTTAGAGAAATACGGTGCCTACAATGTGAGAACCACATCTATGGACGGCAGACTTTTACCGAATATTTTTGAAAACTCTTTTGACGGTATACTGCTTGATGCCCCTTGTTCTAACGAAAATAAAATCTTCCGTAATAAAACAGTCCAAAGCCAGTGGGGTAAAGATTTAGTAAATAGAATGGCAGAACTACAGCGTCAGTTAATACGGGCTGCGTTTTTATGTTTAAAACCAGGGGGTGTATTAGTTTATTCCACATGCACTTTAAGTTTAGAAGAAAACGAGCATGTAATAAAATATCTGCTTGATGAATTTCCTGATGCTGAAATATTACCTGCCCTTGAACATAAAAACTACGGGCTTTCAGGAATAAGCAAAATAGATGAAAATGTTGCACGTATTATGCCTGATAAAGATAATATGGACGGTTTTTTTGCAGCAGCAGTTAGAAAAGCGGGGCAGATAGAACCATACGTTTTTCATAACACAAAATTATCCCTTAAAGAAAAAAGTTTTTTTTCTGAATATTTTCCAGAATTTTCTCATAACCATATAAAAATTAATGAATACGACAGGAAAGGTTATATAGAGACAGCACCTGAAATATTTAAGAATATACGGTTTAAAAGACGTGGTGTAAATATTTATAAAGATACGGGAAAAGTTATGGAACCATCATGTCAGGCATGCTGGGAGTGGGGAAATTATATAAAAGACAGCAATAAATATGAAATTTCTCAAGAATTTAGCATAAATTTTCTGAAAGGGTTTGACATATCTATGAATGATAACTATAATAACGAGCTTTTATATTATAAAAATATTCCTGTAGGTTACGGCAAAAAAGTAAACGGGATGATAAAAAATAAATTAGACAGGTATTTTTTATACGGGAAAAATATAGAGTGGTGAGGAAATGAAATTACTATATTCTATTTTACTTGTATTTTTATACAGCTTTAGTTTTGCTTATGAACCAGTCCCTGAAGATGCTAAAGAGAAAGAAGAAGATGTATCAAAACACTTAATAGCTAATCAGGCACCTGAAGCAAAAAGCAGGTTAGGCAAAAATACAATAATCAACCTTTCAGGCATCGGTGCAGAAGATACAAATGTGGTGCTTGTGGATAAAAATTTAAAAAGACTATATATTGCTAAACTTTACGGCGATAATATGGAAGTTATACAGGAATTTCCTATTTTAACAGGCAGGGTGGACGGCAATAAATTAAAAAGAGGGGACGAAAAAACACCAGAGGGTGTTTATTACGTTTTATCATATTCATCAGGGGAAGAGCTTGTTAAAAAACATGGGAGTTATGCTTTAATTTACGGTGCTGGTTCTTTTCCATTAAACTATCCTAACATAATAGATAGAATTTATAAAAAAACAGGGGGCGGTATTTGGCTGCATGGTGTTAAACCTGATTTAGATAAAACATACACTCAAGGCTGTGTGGCTATGAATAACACTAACTTTTCCACTCTTCACAGTAATATAAAAGTAAAAACACCTGTTATTATAGCAGAAAATTTAATGTATGAAGATAATAATAATTACCATAACACACGCTCTGCTATAAACAAAGTTTTTGCATCATTTATAAAATCATGGGAAACCAACGATAAAAAAGGATTTACAGATATGGTGCATACAGATTTTAAAACTTTTGCAGGTGCTACAAAAAGGTCATACACTTCCACAAAAACAACACTTATGGATATTTACCCGAAAAAATATATCCGTAATACTAATATAAAATATTTTATAAAAGACAGGCAGTATGCTGTAGTGGATACAGATCAGTTCTACTGTGCAGCAAATTTAAGCACATTCAGCAATAAAAAATATTACTTTTTAGAAGAAAACGGTTCTATGAAGTTAATAAGTGAAGAAATAAGCCACAAATCAATCCATAATACACCATTCTTAGATAAAGAGATTGAGGGTTTTGTAAATAACTGGGTGCAGGCATGGCAGGCACAAGATATTAACAAATATATGGATTTTTATGACACAAGTTTTAGATCAGGCAGAGAGAACTATAACTTATGGAAAACAAAAAAAGAATTTCTTTTTAGTAAAAAATTACCTGTTACAGTAAATGTATCAGATATTAAGTGGCGGTATTCAAAAGGTGTATATACTGTGGAATTTGTGCAGGAATATACATCAGGGGATACAAAAGACAAGGGTATAAAAAAATTAGAATTATCAGGCTGCCCGTCATTTTTTAAAATTAAGTCTGAGAAATGGAGAGAAATTTGAGAGTATTAATTTTATCAGTAACCATACTATTTTCTTTATTTAATTATGTATTTGCAGATGTAGTAAGACCGTCTACTACTAAGGAAGTATTTTTTAAAGGTTCTAACCACGAATTAGAAGTTTATAGAATATACGGCAGGCAGGACGGCCCTACACTTTTACTTGTAGGTGGTATCCAGGGCGATGAACCAGGCGGGTTTTTGTCTGCTGATTCCTATACAGATATAAAACTTGAAAAAGGTAACTTAATAGTAGTGCCTAGAATGAATTTCTACTCTATTATGCTTTACAGCAGGGAAATCAAAGGGGTTGATATGAACAGACTTTTTGATAATGTCCCTAATGACTGGCAGGGTGATATTGTCAATAAAATAAAAGAGTATATGAAAGAAGCAGATATGTTTTTAAATCTTCATGACGGCTGGGGCTATCATTATCCAAAATATGTAAACTGGTATCAAAGTCCTGAAAGGTTTGGTTATTCTGTTATAGTAGACGAAGAAGAATATACCTGCAGTAACGGCACAGTTTTAAAGCTGGGGGAAACAGCAAGAAAAGCTATGGATGCAGCTAATGCTAAAATCCCTGTAGGCGACCCTAAAAAACATTTTTTTAATACAGAAACAAGTAAAGCCACAAGCCGTTTTAAAAGTATGCGTAAATCTGCCACATGGTATGCTGTATCGGAATTATGTCTTCCATCTTTTGCCATAGAAGGTTCAAAAAATATGAAAGTGGATAAAAACGTTTTATACCACAACTATGTTATTAACGAATTTATGAAAAATGCAGGTATAGAGATAGAATATCCAAACACCCACACATATGCCCCTGAATTTAAAGGCAGTGTTATAAAAATCGGCGGGGAAGAACAGTTTATTAGAAACGGAAAAGTGCTGGAAGTGGAAAAAGGCACAGTTATACAAGTAACAGAAATTTTTGCCAACCATCAACGTGGGCTGACATGCGATATTATTAATTTTGATAACTTAAACGATATTAGAAAAGATTATACAGTTAATAAAGATACTAAAATTATTTTTAGGAAAGATAATATTGTAATGGGTGAAATTAAAATAAAACCATTACCAAAAGTAGAACAGGTTAAAAAAGAAGAAATTAAAAAAGAAGTAAAAGAAGAAGTGAAAAAAGAAGAAAAATCTAAAAAGGCAGAAAAAGAAAAAAATAAAGAAACTTCTTTTATAATGGAGCCTGGTATAAAATATTTCCATCTTTTTATAAACGATAAAGATAAATATATAAAAAACGGCAGCACTATAAAAATCAGTAACGGTTCAAAAGTAGTGTTTATAAAACTTAGCAGTAAAGAAGTGGAAGATTATCAAGCGGCAGTTAATTTTAAAGGTTATTTCCCAAAAGATATTAATTCTAATAACGGCGACGATAGAAATATTACTATAATATTTCCGCCAAAAAATATGCTGAAAAAATATTCTATAGGAAAAAAAGGTAAAATTTACCCCGTTGTAGCATACGATAAAGATAAAAAACACGATATTGCAAAAATGTATATAGAGTTGGAATAAGTAATGATTTCTGCTGATAAATTAAAACTTTATTTAGTTTTAGAAACAGATTTTCTTAATATGCCTTTAGAAGTATTTTTACATGAAGTATTAAAGGCAGGTGTTAAAACCATACAACTGCGGGATAAATATAAGCAGGAAGAAGAAAAAATAAAATCAGCAGCTGTTATTAGAGATATTACTTTAGAATATAATGCTTTATTTATAATGAACGACAGTATAGAGCTTGCCTTAAAAACTAATGCAGACGGTGTTCATTTAGGTGTTAATGACGGTGATATTTCTGAAATAAAAAAGAAATACAATAATATAATCACAGGTTATTCCTGCAACAATTTAGAAGATGCAGCATATGCAGATAAGTATGCAGATTATGCAGGTATAGGCCCTTATGCTGCAACTAATACGAAAAAAGACCACAGAGCAGTTTTAGGGATGCAGGGTATAAAAAATATAAATTCTCACATAAATATCCCTTCTGTTGCAATAGGTGGTATTAATTTAGATAACGCAAAAGATGTGCTTTTATCTAATGTATCTGGGCTTGCAGTATCAACTTATTTATGCAGGTCGTTATGCCCTTATGACGATGCAAGGCGGCTGCTGGATATTATTAATGAAAGAGTTTAAGTTTATAAATCGTTTGGAACACACTTTTAATAAGGAAAACAAATTTATAGGCGATGATGCTGTTTTAATAGATAATAAACTATATGCAAAAGATATTTTAGCAGAGAACATCCATTTTTTAAAATCCACCCCTTTAAAATACGTTATTCATAAACTTTTCACATCAAATATAAGCGATATTGCATCTATGGGCGGCGTATCTGAATATGTATTATTAGGTATTGCAGCAGATGATAATAAAATATTAGAAAATATAATACCTTATATAGAAGAAGAATGCAAGTTGTATAACGTATCATTAACAGGGGGTGATACCACATCTTCTAAAGGCGGTTTATTTTTATCACTTACTGTATGGGGCAGAACATCAGAAAATATTTTATATAGAAGTGGTGCAAAAAGCGGCGACCATATTTTTATTTCAAGGCCTGCAGGGTTAAATAGATTATCTCTTGAAAGAGAATTAAATATTAATAATTTTAATATAAATAAATATGCCCACTATCAAGTAAATGCTGAAAATAAACTAGGTGCTTTACTTGGTTCTTTAAAAGGTGTTACTGCCATGACTGATATTAGCGACGGTTTAAGTATTGATTTAAACAATATATTAACTTCTTCTAATAAAAAAGCTGTCCTTAAATATGAGTGGCTGCCCCTTAAACATCTTATTCCGTATAATATTAACCACTTAGAATATTTTTTATCTTCAGGGGAAGAATACAGCCTGCTATTTACTGTATCAGAAGAAGAATCAAATAATATTAAAAATACGGTATATAGTAATTTAGGTATAGAAATTATAAAAATAGGGCAGATTACAGAAGGCAGCGGTTTATATTTAGAAAAAGATAATAAAACCCTTTGCAATTTACGTCAAGTTATAGGATTTAGAACAATTA
>RCNI01001994.1_pt1 | contig 10828 bp, 5 predicted proteins | sample 2041151 | NCBI WGS metagenome assembly RCNI01 (sample SAMN09708214, study PRJNA481090) | feces metagenome | isolation source: feces | place: Antarctica: Albino Rookery
ACACCGCCTAGGCGGTGTCTCTCTATGAGATATGAGATTTTTAAGAAAGAGAAAGCAAAATTAGAAATCAACCTCGGTGTCATAGTAGCAGCACTTGAGCAGCTGTTCCATCTCCTCCTGGCTGGGCTGACGGGGATTGGAACCGGTGCAGGCGTCAGCGATGGCATTCTTGGCGATCTCGGGCAGACGCTCCAGGAAGATCTCCTCGGAGACAAAGCCCTGCTCTGCATACAGACCGTCCGTGCCGTAGTGCTGGATGCACTGGGGGATATTCAGATCATCATTCATCTTGCGCAGATGAGCGATGAGCAGCTGTACCTTCTCCTCCGTGGTGCTGCCGCCCAGACCCATGAAGTCGGCGATGGTGGCATAACGCTCTGCGGTGGCTGTGTCCTTGGCGTTGAAAGCAATGACCTTGGGCAGGTACATGGCGTTGGCAGCGCCGTGGACAATGTGAGCGCCCAGATCCTCAAAAACAGCGCCGGTTTTGTGGGCCATGGAATGGACGATGCCCAGCAGTGCGTTGGAGAAGGACATACCGGCCAGGCACTGTGCGTTGTGCATGGTGCTGCGGCTCCATATTGCCGTTGTAGGAATCCACCAGATTCTTCTGAATCATCGTGATGGCGAAGATCGCCAGAGGATCGGTGTAATCGCAGTGCGCGGTGGAAACATAAGCCTCGATGGCGTGGGTCATGGCGTCCATACCGGTCTGTGCCACCAGCTTCTGGGGCATGGTCTCGGCCAGATCGGGGTCTACGATGGCCACGTCGGGCGTGATCTCAAAGTCAGCCAGAGGATACTTGATGCCCTTCTTGTAGTCGGTGATGACGGCAAAAGCAGTGACCTCGGTGGCCGTACCGGAGGTGGAGGGAATGGCGCAGAAGTGTGCCTTCTTGCGCAGCTTGGGCAGGCCGAACACCTTGATCATATCCTCGAACTCAATTTCGGGATACTCGTACTTGATCCACATGGCCTTGGCAGCGTCGATGGGGGAACCGCCGCCCATAGCTACAATCCAGTCGGGCTGGAAAGCGAGCATCTTCTCAGCGCCGCGCATCACGGTTTCGACCGAGGGATCGGGTTCAATGCCGTCAATGATCTGCACTTCCATGCCGGCCTCCTGCAGGTAGGAAACAGCTCTGTCCAGAAAGCCAAAACGCTTCATGGAGCCGCCGCCCACGCAGACCATGGCGCGCTTGCCCTCAAAACTCTTCAGCGCCTCCAGGGTGCCCTTGCCGTGATATAAATCTCTGGGTAAAGTAAATCTTGCCATAATTATAATCTCCTATATATTGCAGGTGTCCATTAACAGAGGACAATGGTTGTGGTTATACAGCGTTTGACAGGCCGGATCAACACGCTGCAGTCATGTTGCCCGAAAACAATTGGAATATACGTTAATCTTTTAACGTTGATGTTAAAAGATTAACAGATGGACTTGAAAAAGTCAATAGCTAATTTAAAATTAAAATTTTGTTCATAAATAGATGGAAAAAAGTACCTGTATTTTTACAAAGTAAAAAATGGGACGAAAGAAAAAATATGGGGATATACGGATTTGTTTGAAAAAACGGAGGTGGAAAGCGTACATCTGCTTTCCGTATTAGGCGGTGGGAATTGACCGCCTAAAGTTGCTGTGTCGCTGACAGGTGGTGAGGGGAGGGGCATATAAAAGCAGAAAGCGAAAAGTAACTAGAAGCTGCGACTTTTTAGGGGACAGCCTCATAAAAACTATGACGGGCGATGGAAAAGAAAGCAGCGGGCGGGACATCATAGATGTCCCGCCCGCTGGCAGATTATTGAAAGTGTGAGCAGGAATAGGTTACCGGGCAGAGGATTTCTTTTTGCTTCTCCGATAGCCGAAGGCGGCCAGACTCAGCGTTGTAGTGATGAAAATCACTGCGTAGAGCTGGGCGTGGAACATGTCACCGGTGGGGGGAGCAATTGTGTCGGTGCCAATCGTCACATCGGACATATCGTAGAGTGCCGTTTCACCGTGAAGCATCCGCACATAGGAGGCCAGTGCATAATAGGCCTGTTCGGTTGCCATCTGGTCAAGTGCGGCACCAGCCGTGTGGGAGAATCCGCCGTCTACGGCAAAGCGGCACAGTGCGTCGATGGGATTCATGCTGTTCTTGATAAAGCGAGAATCGGTGGTGGGATCGATCCCCAGAGCCGTCAGAGCTACAATGATCTGTGCGGTGGACTCGCTGCTTGTCAGCATACTGCCGTCCGGCTGCATGGTACCAAATGCGCCTTGAGGCGTCTGAACGCTGCTCAGCCAGAGAAGTGCCTTATCTACGGCAGCTTTTACGGTGGCGTTGTCCTTATAATAAGGTGCCAGCGCCTGCAGTGCCATGCCGGTGAAATCGGAATCACCGGGGCTGTCAGATGTCAAAGCCCAGCTGCCGTCGGGATGCTGTGCGTTGAGAATATAAGAGAGCAGCTTTTCACGGGTCACCTGCTCCTTGGCGGCGCCGTTGGTGGGGATCTCATAGCCGTGAGAATTGAGCGCAATCAGCGCCCAGATAGGCCCGCTGTTCCCCTGCTTGGTGAGGTACTTCATATCGGTAAGACCCAGCAGCAGGTTGTGCCCTGCCACATCTGTGACATCCTTACCGATAGACGTCAGAGTCAGAATCACGCGGGCGTTGTCCGTAGATTTGCTGGGGTGAAGCTGTCCCTGTTCGTTGCAGTTGGCCTTTGCATAGGCGAGGACATTGTCGTAGTAACCGGCAGGCACGGTTCTGCCGCTTCTGGCAAGACCCAGCACCAGCCAATCGCCGCCGATGAAGTCCACGGTGGGGGTGTTTTGACTGGCGGTTGCAGCCAGCGCATCACCGGTCGCCTTATAAATCTCCAGATAGGAGGGGCCTTTCAGCTGAGCCAGTTTTTGTTCGGCGGCAGTGAGGGCAGCATAGTTGCCCACTAATAGCTTCTGGAGATCGCTTAAGCTGTCATATGCCTTGCGGGTAGCCGCGATTTTCTCGGCGGAGTCCAAAGTGACCGTGCCGATGGCGTCGATGGCATCTTCAACGGCCTTGGCGGCTTTTGTATCCTCATCGGTGGCGGTCAGCTTGGCAAACTCTGTCTCGGCCCATGTCAGTGTGCTGTAGTTGGTTACCTGTGCTTTTTGCGTATCGGTCAAGGCATCATAGGCGCTGCGGGCGGCCTTGATGGAGGCTTCGCTGTCCAAGGTGATGGGGAAATCGATCATGTTGATGAGAACCACCACGTCGTTCACAGCCGAATCGGCAATATCTGTTTCCTTCCGCCAATCGTCGGTATAGAAGAAGGCGATGCTGTCGCCGGATTTCAGCTGCAATGCACCGAGGCCTACCTGTGACAGCTTTCCGTTGTGGCGGAACATCCAGCCGGAGTTAGGACCGTTATCAAAGGCGCTCAGTCCGTTGCATTCGGAGAGATACGCTTTTTCCATGGTGTACGACAAACCGGCGTTGTTCAGCATCATGGAAGTCAAGTATTCAGCTGTGGAATTTTCCGGGATCAGAATTTCCTGCTGCTCGATCCAGACGGGATCGCTGTGTTCGCCGGTATACGCTCCGGTGGAGGTATCATAGTGCTTGGTGTCACCGGTCAGAGTGAAGCTCACGCGGATCTGACCGTCGGGGGTGGCCGGCGCTTCACGGGAAATCTCGACCACAAAGTCCTTGGAGACGGTGCCGTCGGCAGAGGTGACCGTCAGAGTGAAGGTGTTCAAGCCGGAAGCGAGGGCGATGGTCTCGCAAGTGGTTCCGTTGGGCAGAGGCATCGCCGGCAGCTTTTCACCGGACAGGGTCATAGTGGCGTCGGCATTGGCGGCCACAGCCGTCAGCCGAACGCTGGAAATATTCTGGGGAACGGTGAAGACCAGCTTTCCGTCACGGTCGGGCACCTGCCGGTCATTGCCGGGGGCCAGAGTGAGCGAAGAAAGCTCTGCATTCTTGGAGGCATCGATCCCGTTTTCCGTCTGCAGGATATAGATGACGGGTTCCTTGTCCTCTTCCTGCACGATAATGCGGGTTTTAGGAACCATAGGCAGCGTGCAGGAGTTGCCGGAAGAAACATAGGTATCAGAGACATAAATATTTGCGTTGGGATTGACGGCGGTGGGGAGGATGGTCAGAAGACTGTCACCCGTGCAATCCACCGTATAGGAGGTCTGGCCGTCCTTGAGAGTGATTTCCTTGCCGTTTACCTGCAGTGATTGCAGGCCGCTGCTCTTGCCCACGGGATCGGCGGCAAGCTTGGCGCTCATCACGGTTTGGATTTCGGGAGAAGCCTCGCCGGTGCTGCTGTTGTGGGTGAGCAGCGGATTATAGATCTTTACATAGGAGATCTGCTCCAAAGCTACGGGATCGCCGTTGCTGTCTACCGCCCAGCTCAAATCGAAGCCGTCGCTGTTATAGGTGACAGAGTGTTCCTTGATATAGGGGTTGGCGGCTGCGTTGCCCTGACCTGCTGCTTCGGCATGGCTATCGGCATAACCGAAGGGGAAGAAGCCCCTCTGTCCCAGCTTGGTGCCGGTGAAGGAGACAGTGTCCTTGGTATAAGTGTCATTCTTGCCGATACCGGTTTGATAGCGCATATAGTAGGCCGGATCGGGGTAATAGGGCTGATTGTGGAATCCGTTTTTGGGAAGAATGCCGGAGTTGCCGAGACTATCGCTCCACGCAGTATCAGCGGCTGCGGTGAAGGCGGGGTCACCGTTTTGATAAGTGACGGTGAGATGATGTGTCGTGTCGGCATTGTAGTATTGGCTGCCTGCCAGCTCATACCAGGTAGTGCCGTCTTGGGACACCATCACAGCGGCGGGTTCTGCGGCAGCGGCGGCGGTGGTGCCGTCGGAGTTGGTAAAGGCGTTGCCGGTGATGATGAAGTCAACACCGTAAGGTGCCTTAGGATCGTTGGTGATGGGGTTGTCGAATTGATAGACCACATTGCCGCCAAAGGAGCCCAGCGTAATGAGTTGGCCGATTGCCTCCGGATTTTGGTAACTGGGGAGATTGACGAATTGACCGGGAGCGGGGAGGTAGGAGGTGACGGCGGAAGGACCTTCGGAGGCCTTGCGGTTAAGGCTGATGACGTATCTGCAGCCCTCTGTTACAGTGCCATCCTGGGGCGTGTACAGCAGCCACACAGACGGGATGAGCTTTTGCGCACTGCCCACAGGAATCTCTATGGGCGCACCGGCCTTGCCGGTATAGACCTTGCCATCGACCTGTACATGAACTGTGACATTCTTTTCCTCGGCACTCTCCAGATTGGTATGATAGGTCACATGGACTGTGTTGGAGTTCCATGCGAAGTTGCAGGCGTTGGACCAGGTGGGAGCGCCCTCCGGCATGGGTGTGGATATCTCACCCTCTGCCAAGGTGATATCGGTGATTTTCAGCTCTGCCTTGCGGTGGATGTTGAGGGTATAGGTGGTGGAAGTGCCGTCCTTGGTGGTGACGATCTCAACCCGGTTATCGCCGACAGCCAAGTTGATGGGATCACTGTTCTTGCCGGAGGCCACTTCGGTGCCATTGACGGTAATGGTGCAGTTGGGAGCCGTGGGCTTGACCTTGATCTGGTCACGCCAGTAGTTGACATAATAGTTGTAGCAATCCTCGTGGGCACCGGCAATAAAAGAGGGAGAGAAGGTTTCTTCCGCGGGGAGGGAGAAGTCTTCACTGTAGTTGTTTTTCGTACCGCCCATGGAAGAGGAAGCGGAGAGGGAAAGTGAAGTCAAAGGGCCGGTGGGTGCCGTTTTCTGGACAGTGATCCGGTATACGCGGCTCTTTTCAGTCAGCGTGCTGCCCTCCGGCGCGGTGACGGTTACCTCGATGACGCTGTCGCTCACGTCGTCAGGGAGGTAGCAGCTGGTGCCGTTGACTTTGAAGGTGCCAGTCGTGCTTACCTTGCCGGCATTGGCGTCTTTTACGCTTCTATAGTAAGCGGTGATCTTGGCGTTGGCCTCTTCTGTCATAAGAGTGCCGCCCAGTTCGATTTTTTGAGCGCCCTTTACCTGTACGGTATAATCGGTTACATTGGGATCAAACCGGAAACCGGTCACTGTGGGAGCCAGAATTTCCAAAGAGGCCAGCTGTGTGTCCTTTTGAGACGAAGCGTTCAGAGAGAAGATCATGGCCTCGGTGGTGGTACCTGTTACATCGAAAGAGCCACTCTTGGTAATAAAGCCGGGCTTGGAAACTTGATATTTGAAGGTCTGCTTGTCACCGATGGCGCTGGTGTGCAGAGTGCAGAGATAAAGATCATAGCCTTCCGGTGCGCCGGCCTGCTTCTGGAGATATTTGCTGTCTACGGCCGTCTTGTAGTAGTTGTCTGTTAGGGAGAGCGTTGCGCCGCTGGGGACTTGAATCGGGATGACAGCGCTCTCAAAGGCCGGGACGGTGAGCCGATGGGTTACCTGCCGGGACACACTTTTGTCTGCCTTGGAGGTGATCTCAGCCGTCAAGTCAAAGACAGCATTTTCCTCGCCTACATTGGGGCGGAGAACGGACGTCTTATTCGAGCGCAGGGTAAGCGCCTTTGCATCGCCGGAGATAGGCTTGAGCGTCCATGTTACGCTGACACTGCTTGTACCATAGAGATCGGATGTATTGGGCAGTGTTACGCTGCTGCCGCTGTGTTCACCCACGGGGACACAGATCTGCTCCTGCGATGCGTTGCCGTTTTGGATGCGGGCAAAGCACATATTCTCCGCCACATAGTTCACAATCTCCTGCGGGGAGCGCTGGAGAGATTTGATCTGGATGTAGATCGATTTGATATTCTCGGAGGTTTGATCCCCAATGGTAAAGGTGACATTCGTCAACTGGTTGAGACGCTTGTCCCCGTTATCCTTAAAATATCCCTGCGTAATGTCGCCGTTCAACTCCAGCCCGCAGTAGGACTGATTAACAAGGCTGCCGGTATTCCACTCTTTATAATTGGTGGTGGACTGCTTTGCCGTATACTGGATGGTGACGTTCCGACCGGTTTCCTGCTTGGCCCATGCTTTGATATAGTCCAAAACATTGGTGTAGGTTTCGCCGTTGTATTCCATCGGGAAAATCAGAGCGTTAGCGTACTTAATGTCAGAAAATTCCTGATGGATCTTGGCAACTGCCTCAGCGTCACTCATGCCGGGGGTGGAGTCTTCCACCGTGACGACGCAGACAGGGGCGATGATGGGGCAGTCGGCATCCACCGGCGAGCCGCCCTGTGACCAGTCTTGTATCTGGTCTTTTACGGTGCCGGCGGCGGTAATGCAGTAAGTGCCGGGCTGCGGGAAGGACAGGGTGACACGGCCCTCGGCGTCAGTAGTCTTACCCTCTAAGGCTGTGAAGACGCCATTGTCCCATGTGCCCACGGAAAGACCGGGCAGGACGACATCTGCCTGATCTTCCGGCGTATAGGCCATGCCCAAATGCCCTTTCAGCTGCAGGGAAAAACTCTCATTGGCACTGACGGTGACTGTGTTGGCGTCAAAGAAAGTATACCAGTCAGCAAAATAAGTGTTGTCCTTGTTGATGGATGCCACCAGTGCATCGCCTGCCTGCACGGTGTCCACGCCGACGCCGCTGGCAATGCCGACATTGTTGACAAAGAACAGCGTGTTGGAGGTGTCCACACCCCACAGCCTGGAGACGGATGTACCGTAACCACTTGTGGATGTGGCATAGCCTTCCTTGGTCAAATAAGTTTCGTGGGCGGCCACGAGGGCTTCATCCACGGTCAGTTTGCCGTCAGCGTTGAGATCCTTAACGGTGACGGGGCGGTTTGCCATAGTGCTGCCGTCCTTGGCGCAGGCCGGAACGCCCTGCTGACTGACAGTCAGAGAGATTACGGCGTCCGGAGCTGCTGCCGTGGGTGCGGCAGAGGCAGCAAATACTGTGGTCGGCACCAGTGATAGGAGCATCACCAGAGCCATCAGCACTGAGGCTGCCTTGGTAAGGCGAGTATGATGTTGCATGTGTTTTCCTCCTTTGATTTTTATTTGTAGGTCTGCATGGAAGACAGATTGCACACGAGAAAAAAGAAAAAGCGGGTGCACCAGTGGAAGCTGGTGTGCCCGCTTTTTGCGCACAAAGAAACGCTGCTAAGACTAAAGCGCATTAGCAAATCGTTGTGAACGTTTTGAACATCGTCGGTATTCTGGCTTATGCCTTGGGGAAAAAGTCTCCTGCGCCTGTGTTCCGCCTTCCCGGGATTTCCCCAGTGACCGGATTACTCCATGAACACAAGCTCCGGCATTTACAGCAACGGGCATGCCCCGGACTTCAACCGGGTTTCCTAATCAGCACGCCTAATCTGATGGATTAGTCTTGACGTGTGACACGATGCGTTCTATCAAATTGTGAGTTGAGTGATCCTGCACTCTTTTATAGTTTACTGTCAATTTCGGGGAAAGTCAACTATAAAAGAGAGAAGCTGGGAGGGGGATTTGCATATATTGCCCATATAAGAGCCAGCGGAGTGCATAGGAGGGGGAAGTGGTACTTGCAAAGGAACTTTTGTGCCGGCGGATAGACAGGGATGCGGTGCCATGATACACTGTAAGAAAATAGGCGATATAAGGAGATGCGGATATGGAACGAGGGCAGGTGCAGATTTACTGCGGCAATGGAAAGGGAAAGACCACAGCGGCGGTGGGGGTGGCGGTGCGCGCCGCCGGTGCCGGGCTGCGGGTCTATATGGGGCAGTTCATCAAGGATATGGCCTACCATGAGCTGTCCGTGCTTGCGGAGCTTCCCTGTGTGACGGTGGAGCTCTACGGCAGCGGGTCGGGTTGTCTCATCGGCAGAGATCCAGATCCGAGGGATATTGCGTCAGCGCAAAATGGACTTGCCAAGGCGGAGGCAGCGCTGACGGGCAGGGAGTATGATCTGGTGATTTTGGATGAGATCAACGTGGCCTGTCAGCTGGGGCTGGTGGCGGCAGAGGATCTTTTGCGCCTAATCCATGAAAAGCCGGAGACGGTGGAACTGGTTTATACCGGCCGGGGCTGCCCGGAAGAGGTGATTGCGGAGGCGGATCTGGTGACAGAGATGCGGGAGGTGCGCCATTACTATCACACCAAGAAGCTGCTTGCCCGCGACGGCATCGAGAGATAAATAAAAAACACCCCTCTGATTACACAAAATCAGAGGGGTGTTAGTCTCTTTTGAGGATGTCCTTAAACCTCGCCCTGGTGGAGGAAAAAGACACCGTTGACCATGATGCTCTCGGCCATCTCAGCTACCTGCGCGGCGCTGGTGGTCATGCCGTCGTGGAGCCACTTCTCCAAAAGACCGATGCATCCGGAACTGACAAAGGCATAGTAATACTCCAGCTGCGTGCGGGCAGCGCCCTCAAAGCACTTGGTGTAACTCTGCAGAAAGTGTTCTTGCCCGATAGCCAGAAGGCGGGCGGCAAACTTCTTGTCGCCATAAGGGCCCAGCGTGACGATGCACAGATCGGCATTGTCCTTGATGCAGTTGAAAATGCCGGTGGTGATTTTGGCGGGGGTCAGAGAATCCTCGTCATCCAGCAGCGGGCGCATGGCTTCCTGAAAATCCACCAGCATTTCCTCCTCTATCTGGGAGAGAAGGTCGTAAATGTCGGTATAGTGGGCGTAAAAGGTGCCGCGGTTGATGCCTGCGGCGGCGCACAGCTCCTTGATGGTGATGCTCTGGATGGGCTTTTGCTGCAGTAATCCTGTCAGCGCCTTGCGCAGCAGCATCCTTGTCAGCCGTGTCCGTTGATCTGCTTTTGGCATTATTTACAACTCCTTCACATTTGTTTTAGTCACAAACAACACATTTTGTTGTATTTGTCGGTTAAGTCTCTTTCACGGATGAAAGTGGTGGTTGTATCAAAACTCTATGGCTATTATAATACAGCTAACGATGAAAAACAACACGGTGTTCATTATAGAAAGGGATAGAACCATGAAAAAACGCTGCATTGTAACGGGCGCTGCCGGCCATCTGGGAACGGTACTTTTACAGAAGCTGGAGGGCGGGGAGACCGAGGTATTTGCCTTGGTTTTACCGGGGCAGACCTGTGAGGATCGAGGCAACATCCACTACATAGAGGGCGACGTCTGTGCCCCGGATTCCCTGCGGCCTCTCTTTGAAAGTGAGGAGGGGCGGGAACTCTATGTGATCCATGCTGCCGGGATGATCGATATCTCTGAAAAGGGCTCGCCGAAGCTCTTTGATGTGAACATCAACGGCACGAAAAACGTGATTGCGCTATGTCGCGAATACGGTGTGAAGCGTTTGGTGTATGTCAGCTCCGTCCACGCCATCCCGGAGAAGAAGGGGTGCCTTGTGATGAAGGAAGTGGAGGACTTCTCACCCGAAGCAGTGGTGGGCGCCTATGCCCGCACCAAGGCGGCGGCAACGCAGGCGGTGCTGGATGCAGGCAAGCAGGGCATGGATGTGGTGGTGGTACACCCCTCCGGCATCATCGGCCCCTATGATCGCTCCGGCAACCATCTGGTGCAGATGATCACCGATTATCTGCGCGGCGCTCTGCCGGCGTGTGTCCGTGGCGGCTACGACTTCGTGGATGTGCGGGACGTGGCGGAGGGATGTCTGCTGGCCATGGAAAAGGGCAAGAGCGGCAACTGCTATATCCTCTCCAACCGCCACTATGAGATCCGGGATCTGCTGGGTATGGTGCGCTCCGTCAGCCGCGGCCGGAAGCTGGCAGTGCTGCCCATGTGGATGGCAAAGGCCTTTGCGCCGCTGATGCAGCAGATCGCCAAGTGGAAAAAGCAGCGGCCCCTGTACACCAAATACTCTCTCTACACCCTGTGCAGCAATGATCGCTTCTCCCACGACAAGGCCAC
>RCNI01001862.1_pt1 | contig 10827 bp, 11 predicted proteins | sample 2041151 | NCBI WGS metagenome assembly RCNI01 (sample SAMN09708214, study PRJNA481090) | feces metagenome | isolation source: feces | place: Antarctica: Albino Rookery
GGTAAAAATATATATAATATTTTTACCTATTAAAATTATTTTTATTTTTATAAATTATTTTCGTTTTGGTATTCTAACAACAACTTCTACAAAATCATCTTTTTCTATTTCTTTGTATTTTGCATCTATTCCTGTATTAACTATCATATCATATGCTTGTTTTATTGTATTTAAATATATTCTCATATTTATCATAGCTTTTACATTTCTTTTTTTAGCAGGTTCATCTTTACTATTGTCTTGTTTTGGAGTATTTTCAAGAATTTCTTTTATAAGAGATTCTGTTCTTTTAACTGTTAGTTCATTTTTAGATATTTTTGAGATTACATCTTTCATAATCTCTTCATCTTTTAGTTTTAAAAGTGCTCTTGTATGTCTTTCTGATAATCCATTTTCAATAGCTTCTTTTCTTATTTCTTCTGGAAGTTTTAATAATCTTATTTTGTTTGCTATTGTAGATTGACTTTTTCCTACTTTTTTTGCAAGTTCTTGCTGAGTAAATCCATGTTCTTTTATTAGATTATTATATCCTATTGCTTCTTCCATAAAGTCAAGGTCTTTTCTTTGTAGGTTTTCAAGCATTGCTATTATTGCAGATGCTTCTAATATATTTTTTTCTCCCATAGTTATCCTCTCTTTATATAGCAATTTTTTCCGGGAAATTATTTTATTGGTGATTTAGCAGGTTTTCCTGCTTTTCTCGGATATTTTGAAGGTGTTTCAGAAATTTTCTTAAATACTAGTATGTTATGATTTAAGTCTGTTTCTGGTAATTTTACATCTATTTTTTCTACAAATTCTATTCCCAATGTTGTCATAGCTTTTTTTGATTCTTCTAATTCAAGATTGGCATTTGGTCCTTTTAGACATACAAAGTATCCACCTTTTTTTATAAATGGAACACAAAATTCCATAAGTATAGGAAGTCCTGCAACTGCTCTAGCAGTTGCTATATCGTATTTTTCTCTGTATTCAGGATTTTTTCCAAAATCTTCTGCTCTTCCATGTATAAATTCAACATTTTCAAGGTTTAGTTGAGTGCATACTTCTTGAAGGAAGTTTATTCTTTTGTTTAGAGAATCCAATAGTGTTACTTTTGTGTTTTCAAGGCACACTTTTAGTGGTATTCCTGGGAATCCTGCACCTGTTCCAACATCTATTATAGACATTTCATCTTTTATATATCCACCTGTTACAGCTGATAATGAATCTAAGAAATGTTTTATATATGTTCCTTTTTCATCATCTATTCCTGTTAGGTTCATTTTTTGATTCCACTGTGCAAGTAGTTCTCTATATGTTTTGAATCTATCCAATGTTTTTTCATCAGCTACAAGGTTAAATTCTTCTATTCCTTTTTTTAATAGTTCTCTATTTTCATTAGTCATTTTTTCTTCCTCTTCTCATTTGTTCAAGATAAACAAGAAGTACAGATATATCTGCTGGAGATACTCCTGATATTCTAGATGCTTGACCTACTGAGTTTGGTTTTATTGCATCTAGTTTCTGTCTTGCTTCTAGTCTTAATCCATCTATTTCAGAATAATTTATTGTTTCGCTTAGTTTTTTGCTTTCTAATTTTTTGAATTGGTCTATTTGTTTTAATTGTTTATCTATATATCCTTCATATTTTGTTACTATTACACATTGTTCTTTTACATAGTCTGGTACATCATCTCCAGCACCTTTTCCAAGTTCGTCTATTAGTTTGTAATCAACTTCTGGTCTTTTTAAGAATTCATATAAAGATAATCCGACATTTAATTTAGCAAATCCGTGTGCTTCCATTATACTATCAGATTCTTTTGGAGTTACTCTAACAGTTTTTAATCTTTCAAATTCTTTTTCTACCATTTCTTTTTTGTTTAGGTATTTGTTATATCTTTCTTCTGTTACAAGACCTATTTCATGTCCTTTTTCAGTAAGTCTCATATCAGCATTATCTTGTCTTAGGTATAGTCTGTATTCACATCTAGATGTCATCATTCTATATGGTTCATTAGTTCCTTTTGTTACTAAGTCATCTAAAAGAACACCTATATATGCTTCAGATCTATCTAATGTGAAAGCTTCTTTTCCTTCTATTTTTCTAACTGCATTTATACCAGCTATCAATCCTTGTGCTGCTGCTTCTTCATATCCTGATGTACCATTGAATTGTCCAGCACTAAATAGGTTTTCTACACCTTTAATTTCTAGGTTTAATTTTAATTGAGTTGGATCTATACAGTCGTATTCTATTGCATAAGCAGGTCTCATTACTTTAACATTTTCAAGACCTAATACTGTTTTGTACATATCTTTTTGTATTTCAAAAGGTAGACTAGTAGATAGTCCTTGAACATACATTTCTTTAGTATTTAAACCTTCTGGTTCTATAAATATTTGATGTGTTTCTTTATCAGAAAATCTTACTATTTTGTCTTCTATTGATGGACAGTATCTAGGACCAACACCTTCTATATCTCCACCATACATTGCAGATCTTTTTATATTTTCTTCTATCATCTGTTTTGTTTTATCTGTTGTTCTAGTTAAGTAGCAAGGTACTTGTTCTTTTTCTATTTTATCGTTCATGAAAGAAAATGGTACTATTTTTTCATCTCCATCTTGTCTATCCATTTTAGAAAAATCTACACTATCCATATGTACTCTACATGGTGTACCTGTTTTAAATCTTCTCATTATAAGTCCTAATTCTTTTAAGCTATCTGTTAGATATGCTGCATATCCAAGAGCATTTGGACCTTCGTTAAATGATACTTCTCCTATAAATATTTTTGAATTTAGATATACTCCTGTTGCAAGTATAGTAGCTTTTGCTCTATATATAGCACCCATTCTTGTTACTACTCCTGTAACAGTTTGACCTTCGTGTGCTATTTCCACAACTTCATCCATTATTAAATCAAGATTTTCTTGATTTTCTATAGTTTTTTTCATTTCTTCATGATATCTAAATTTATCTGCTTGAGTTCTTAGAGAGTGAACTGCTGGACCTTTTACAGTATTTAACATTCTACTTTGTATAAATGTTTTATCTATGTTTAGACCCATTTCACCACCAAGTGCATCTATTTCTCTTACTAGATGTCCTTTTCCTGTTCCACCTATAGATGGATTACAAGCAAGTGCTGCTATAGAATCTAAAGACATTGTTATCATCGCTGTTTTATGTCCCATTCTCGCACTAGCAAGTGCTGCTTCACATCCTGCATGACCTGCACCTACAACGATAATATCATAGCTTTCAGCTTCAAATTTTACCATTTTTTGCCACCTTTCTAAAATTACGAATTATTTCTTATATTAGATAATTAATTTTAAAATGTTTCATGAAAAACATTTTTATAAAAAGTATTTTTAATCTTTGTGTTTTATTTTTTAATTTATTATTATAAATATTATTTCCCTATACAGAAGTTATGGAATATATTATCAAGTAAATCTTCACTCATTGTATCGCCGTTTATATATCCTAGATAATCCCATATATTTTTTAAATCAACTTCTACAAAATCAAGAGGCATTCTATCTTCTATTGCTCTCATAGCATCTTCTGCTGATTTCATAGCTTTGTAAAGAGCATCTTTATGTCTTGAGTTTGTTATTATTACGTTTGATGAGCTTTTTATATCTCCTCTATATACCATAGATTCTATTTTATCATGTAATTTTTCTATTCCTTCATTGTGAAGTGCAGATATTTTTATTATATTCTCTTCATCTACATATTGTTTTACTTCTTCTTCATCTATAACTTGAGTTAAGTCGTTTTTATTAAGAAGTATTATTGTTTCTCTATTTTTTATTTTTTCAAGTATTTCTTTATCTTCATCTGATAGTTTTACTGATGAATCAAGAACCATTATTATTAAATCTGCTGAATCAAAAGATGCTATAGATTTTTCTACACCTATTTTTTCAACTACATCATTAGTTTCTCTTATACCTGCTGTATCAACTATTTTTAGAGGTATTCCTTTTATATTTACAAATTCTTCTATTACATCTCTTGTAGTTCCTGGAATGTCTGTAACTATCGCTCTATTTTCTCCAAGAATACTATTTAAAAGTGATGATTTCCCTACGTTTGGTTTACCAACTATTACTGTTTTTAAACCTTCTCTAAATATTTTCCCACTTTCAGATGTTTCATATAATTTTTTTATATCTTTATTTAATTCTTTTGTTTTTTCTTCTAATGTATTGTATGCTATGAATTCTATGTCTTCTTCTGGATAATCTATTGCAACTTCTACTTGAGCTAGTAATTCTGTTACTTTATCTCTAAATTCTCTTATTTTACTAGATAAAGAACCATCTAATTGATTTTCCGCTACTTCATGTGCTTTATCTGTTTTTGCATTTATTACATCTATTACTGCTTCTGCCTGAGATAAGTCTATTCTTCCATTTAAAAATGCTCTTTTTGTAAATTCTCCTGCTTCTGCAAGTCTTACATCTTGAGCTAATACTAATTCAAGTATTCTTTTTACTGATATAAAACCACCATGACAGTTTATTTCTATTACATCTTCTGCTGTATATGAGTTTGGACCTTTCATATATGCAACTAGTACTTCATCTATTTTTTTATCGTTATCTTTAATATTTCCATAGATTAATGTTCTAGTAGGATACTCAACTATTTTTTTCCCAGACATAGAGAAAAATATATTTTCTGCTACTTCAAGTGATTTTGGTCCACTTATTCTAATTATTCCTATTCCACCTTCTCCAGGTGCTGTTGCTATTGCTGCTATTGTATCATCTATAAACAAATTTATCACCTCTTCGTTCAATTAAATTTATATACGTATATATTATACCAAAAATAAAACCTCCTATTAACATAGGAGGCAAAATTTTATTTCCCAAATAGAAAAATATTTTTATCTATCTTTTATATTCTATTACTAATCTTCTGTGTGGATCAGTTCCTTCACTATATGTTATTACATATTTATCATTTTGAAGAGCTGAATGTATTATTCTTCTTTCATAAGGATTCATATAGTCAAGTTTTTTTGTTTTTTTAGTTTTTGCAACTTCTCTTGCCATTTTATTGGCATATCTTATAAGAGATTCTTCTCTTTTTTCTCTGTAGTTTTCTATATCTACAAGTACTCTTGTATGAGAATCTTTGTTTATTTTGTTTAGAGCTAGTCCTGTTAAAAATTGTATAGAATCTAATGTATCGCCTCTTCTTCCTATTAAACAAGCTGCTTCGTCACCTTTTATGTTGACTTTTATTAGATTGTCTTCTTGTTCTACCTCTACTTTTGCATTTACTTTAGAATTTTTTAGTAATTTTTCTATAAATTCTTTAGCAACATCTGTTTCTCTTTCTATAGCTGTTATTTCATAAAGACCTTCTTTAGCACCTATAAATCCTAAAAATCCTTTATTAGGAGCTTCAAGTTCTTTAACTTCTATATCATTTTCTTTTACATTAAGTTCTATAAGAGCTTTTTGTATAGCTTCTTCTTTAGATTTACTTTTTATTTTTATTATTTTTGCCATTACCCTTAGCCTCCTTCATGTCAGCTTCAAATTTAGCTTTTAGAGGTTTTGTTACTATTATCTGTTGAAGTATCGCAAATATGTTACTTACAGTCCAGTATAAAGTAAGACCTGCTGGGAATATGAACCCCCAGTAGAATGATAGACCTGCCATAACGTAAGTCATCATTTTCATTTGACCATTTAGCTGTTCTTTTGGAGTCATTATTTTTTGCATTATAAATGCACTTGCTCCTGAGAATATCGCTAATACCATATCAGGATTTGTTAAATTACTCATCCATAAGAATTGTCCATTTGCTCTTGCAAATTCTGCTTGACTTGCAAATGCTCCTAATCCTACTGGATCTTTAAGTAAGTTAAATAATCCTATTAATATAGGGAACTGTATTAATAAAGGTAAACATCCTGCCATAGGATTTATGTTTGCTTTTTGATAAAGTTCCATTATTTCTTTATTTTGTCTTTCAGGGTTATTTTTGTATTTTTCCTGAATTTCATTTACTCTTGGTGTTATTTCCTGCATTGCTACAGTTGATTTAGTCTGTTTAATTGTAAGTGGCATTAATAGTAATTTTACTAAAAATGTAAATAGTATAATTGCTAAACCATAGCTTCCTGTGAAACCATATATTGCCCCTAGAATGTTTCCAAATAATTTTCCTATTACGTTGGTCAATTCTTCTACCTCCTATAAATTAGATTTATTTCAATGGATCATAGCCTCCTGGATGAAATGGATGGCATTTTAAAATTCTTCTTATAGTTAAATACAATCCCTTCAAAAATCCATATTTTTTAAATGCTTCTATAGAATATTGCGAACAAGTAGGATAAAATCTACATGTAGGTCCTTTTAAAGGTGATATATATTTTTGATAGAATCTAACCATTTTTATACAAGCTTTTGTAAGAATTTTTCCTATTCTATCTATATATTTCCTTATTATATTCAAAATATAGGACCTCCTATTCATTTAAAAGTCCATTTTTTCTAACTAAAGAATACATGGATTTTTCAATATCTTTATAATTAGCATCTTTTGCAGCTACTCTAGAAATAAATACTAAATCATAGCCTTTCTTTATATTTTCATCGATTTTTAATCGATATATTTCTTTCATTAATCTTCTAATTCTGTTTCTTGTTACGGCATTACCTACTTTTTTAGAAATAGATATACCTATTCTAGTTTCATCTGTTTTATTTTTTAATATATAGACTACTAAATACTTATTTGCAAAAGATTTGCCGTGTTTATATACTCTTCTAAATTCGTAGTCTTTTTTTATTCCTTTAGTATTATTAAATTCCATAATTACCTCCAATAAACACAGCTCAACTTGTTAAATTTTACAAAAAAAGCCACTCTACAAGCGGCTTTTTTTAATTAATGAGTTAATCTCTTTCTTCCTTTAGCTCTTCTTCTTCTTAACACGTTTCTTCCGTTAGCAGATCTCATTCTTTTTCTGAATCCGTGTTCTTTTTTTCTCTGTCTTTTCTTTGGTTGATAAGTTCTTTTCATTATATAGCACCGCCTTTCACATTAATTTCCATTATATAAAAAATATACTTTTACCCTCAAAGTAAACATAACACATATTATTATAATTACTTTAATGGCTATTGTCAACGAATTTTTACAGTATCTGTTTATAATTTTTGTTTAATTTATACATTTTTATTGTGTATTTTTTTTTATAATTTTACACAAAAAAAATTTTTTAAAATTTTAACTCTATTTATTATGAAATACTGTATTTTTAACACTTTCCTCTATATTAACAAAATATACTATTTTCTTGCAATACTTTTTTATTTTCTTAATCCACAATATCTTTTTTAATCGAATTTTTTACTGTTGATAAATAAAAAATAATTAGTTCTTTATATTGTGGATAAGTTGTTGAAGTTTCCTTATTATTTTGATATTATAATTATACTTGTTTATAATGTTGATAAATGTTATTAACATATCAACAGTTATGCACAGTTTGTGGATATTTCTGTGTATAATTTTTACTCACTCATCAAAAGTTATTATAATTTCAATGAATTGAAGTATATAAATTCTTTATAACTTTATCAACTTTATTGTTTATAAGTCAAAATATATTTCAATTTTTTTAGATTATATAACATTTATCAACATTAATTCAATACTATCAACATATTATTTATTTTTTTAATAACTACATTAATTTTGTTGATAATCATGTTGAAAACTATGTATCGGAAAATGGAGGATAAAATTATGGAAATAAATTCTCTGTGGGATAAGGTACTTCAAATTTTAAAAGGTGAGGTATCAGCTGCTGCTTTTAAAGCTTTTTTTGCTACAGCAAAACCACTTTTACTAGATAATAATACTCTTTATATTTGTGCTAATAACAATTTTAATAAAGATATTTTAAATGGACGTTATTATTCTCTTCTTGTAGGTGTTATTAAAGATGTTACTGCTAAAGATATAAAATTAGTTGTTTTAGATAATGAAAATGAATTAGATTCTATAATAAAAGTTGATGATTCAAATTCTTTAAATCCTTCAAATAAAACATCTTTTAAAACTATTAGATATGAAAGTAATTTAAATCCAAAATATACTTTTGATACTTTTGTTATTGGAAATAGCAACAGTTTTGCTCATGCAGCTTGTGTTGCTGTTGCTGAATCTCCAGCAAAATCTTATAATCCTTTATTCCTTTATGGTGGAGTTGGTCTTGGAAAAACACATCTTATGCAAGCCATTGGACACCATATATTAGAGTCAGACAATACTCAAAAAGTTGTTTATGTTTCTTCTGAAAAATTTACAAATGAGCTTGTAAACTCTATAAAGGATGATAAAAATGAAGAATTTAGAAATAAATATAGAAATGTAGATGTTCTTTTAATAGATGATGTACAGTTTATAGCTGGAAAAGAAAGAACTCAGGAAGAATTCTTCCATACTTTTAATACTCTTCATGAAGCAAATAAACAGATAATAATATCTAGTGATAGACCACCAAAAGATATTCCCACTTTAGAAGAACGTTTAAGATCTAGATTTGAAATGGGTCTTATTACAGATATTCAGCCACCAGATTTTGAAACCAGAATAGCTATTCTTAGAAAAAAAGCTCAAATGGATGGTGTTGTGGTTCCAAATGAAGTAACTGATTATATCGCAAAAAATGTAAAATCAAATATTAGAGAACTTGAAGGTGCTCTTACTCGTGTAATGGCCTATTCTTCTCTTACTAAAAAGAAAGTTTCTCTTGAAGTTGCAACAGAAGCACTTAAAGATATTATAGTTTCTTATAATACTTCTGAAATAAACGTGCTTAGAATAAAAGAAAAAGTAGCTGAAGTTTTTGGTATAAAAATGGAAGATTTTAATTCTAAAAAAAGAACTAGAGCTATTGCATATCCTCGTCAAATAGCAATGTATTTATCTAGAGATTTAACAGATCTTTCACTTCCTAAAATAGGAGAAGAGTTTGGAGGTAGAGATCATACTACAGTAATACACGCTTGTGACAAAATAAGTAAAGATTTGAAAGAAAATATTGATTTAAAATTAAAGATAGAAAAAATAGTAAATGATTTAAAAGGATAATTTCCTTTTTTATATAGTAGTTAAAGAAGATAAAATTTTTATCATGCTGTTTTTTAATATAAAATTATATAAAATAGACTTTAGTTATTAACAAATTTATTGTTGATAATTAGTGTATAAAATGTTGATAATAATTATTAAGAATTTATCAACATTTTATTAATATATTTTTTACAGAGATATCAACAATCTATCTACAACATTTTTTGTTGATATTTCAAATGAAATTAACACTATCAACATTATTAACAGCCTCTACTACTATTACTACTAAGTTTCTTATATATTTATTTAATTTTAAAGATAAAAAAGATATCCACACAAAACAATTAAGGAGGAAAAAAATGAAGCTTATATGTAATCAAAAAATCTTATCTCAGAAAATAAGTATTGTTCAAAAAGCTATCAATAATAGAACAACAATAGAATTTTTAAAAGGTATATTATTATCAACTGAAAATGGAAATTTAAAACTTATAGGTTCTGATGCTGAGATAAGAATTGAAACTTTTGTTCAATCTGAAATAGAAGAAGATGGAAAAATAGTTCTTGATGCAAAATTATTTGGAGATATAATAAGAAAATTACCAGATTCTTTTGTTCAAATAGAAACTGATACAAATAATAATGTTCATATTTATTGTGAAAACTCTAGATTTACAATAAAAGGACATTCTGCAGAAGATTATCCACTAATTTCAGATATAGAAGAAAATAAAATGTATTCTATTCCTCAAGAATTATTAAAAGAAATGATAAAACAAACATCTTTTGCAACATCACAAGATCAAAGTAAACCAGTATTAATGGGAGAACTTTTAGAATCAGCAAATGGTACTACTAGTCTTGTTGCTATAGATGGTTATAGATTAGCTGTAAGAAGTTGTTTTATTGATGGATTTAATGAAAATATAAAAGTTATAATTCCTGGAAAAACTTTAATAGATATAAATAGTTTAATGCAAGGTGAAGGAGATATAAATATAGGATTTACTGATAAAAATGCTATTTTTATGATAGATAATACTAAAATTATTACTCGTTTATTAGAAGGCGATTTTATAGATTATAATAGACTTCTTCCAAAAGAATATAATTCTAGAATTAAATTAAAATCAAAAGAACTTTTAAACAGTATTGAAAGAGCAGCTCTTCTTTCTCAATCTGAAAAAAATAATCTTATAAAATTATCTATAAGAGATAATTTAATGATAATAACTTCAAATACTGATAGAGGAAATGTATATGAAGAAGTTTCATTAGAATTAGAAGGTGAATATTTAGATATAGCTTTTAATTCAAGATATTTAATGGAAGGACTTAGATATATAGATAGTGAAGAAATATATATAGAATTTACTACTAATGTAAATCCATGTATAATTAAGCCAGTAGATGAAATAGATTATACTTATTTACTTCTTCCTGTAAGAATATCTTCAAATATGTAATAAGTAAATTTAATTATTTTGCAGTCAAAGTAGATATTTTGGCTGCTTTATTTTTGAAAGTACAAGAACATATGTTTTTTTAGATAGAAGTTGGAGTATGCTAAAAAAGTATAATTAAAAAGCAATTAAATCGAATATAAGAGGATTAATATATACAATTGAGATTTTTATCCAATAGTGAATAAAAATCAAAAATATGGTATAATTATATAATTAAGTTAAATTTTTAAATTACTTTTATATTT
>RCNI01002280.1_pt1 | contig 10826 bp, 9 predicted proteins | sample 2041151 | NCBI WGS metagenome assembly RCNI01 (sample SAMN09708214, study PRJNA481090) | feces metagenome | isolation source: feces | place: Antarctica: Albino Rookery
TTGCTCCACTTCTTCTGCCGTAAGTATATACTCTTTTCCCGTCAGCGGATGCGACAGCAAAACTGTCTCTCCAACTGTTGGGGTATGAATTTTAGTCGCCGGCAGATAAACGGGGCTAGCTGTCAGTGTAACACGCATTTCCGAGATTTTAGGCTTGCGCCGTGTTGCCCATGGATAGGTTATGCGATGGAATCTCCACGCTTTTTGCTCATCGAGTCCGTAATGCTCCATGATCCATTTTGCCTCATCGTTAAATCCGTCAGTCTCCAATAACGTAGGATCCCAACACTGGCCATTTCCAAATTCGGAGTTCATGGTATGTCCATTGACGCAGACTTCACTCTCAAAGGAAAAACACAAAGGATTTTCCTGTGTCATCTGTCTGACCTGTTTCTTAGACAGTGATTCTTGATTGCTCCATTTATCCGTATACGCATATACTCGCTCCAGCGGAACCTCGACGCAGTAATCCACAACTAATCCGGAAGTGCAAGCGTACACAGCAGGAATATGCCACAGCTCATCATCCCAAGAAAATACTTTTCCCACTGGAATTTCGGTTCCACAGTGTTCTCTTCCACAGCGACTGAAGAATCCACCGTGATAGTATACTTTCCACTCCGGTGCCGTGGGAACCAGCGGCTCCTCGGGTGCCCCATCGAAATACTCTTTTTTGAAGCGAAGGGCTCGGTAATCAAACTCTGCCTGCAACGCTTTGATCTGCGCAAAAGGCGATTCGATTGGCTGAAGTGCAAATGTATCTTGAAGTTGCTCCAGGCAGTCTGTTGTGCATCCGGTAAATCCTCCGCTAAGAATGTTGCAAATTCTTCTTCATTCCAGCCGTGGGCTTGTTCTATAGCTGCTGTATTTCCGCAAGCCAGTAACAGACGCAAAAAATCAGAAAAGGTTCTAGCCACTGGATGCACATAATCCCCATATCCGTTCATCGGACTAACAGAAAAGACCATATCATCAAAACCGCGGATAAAACAAAAGTGAATTCCGTCAACCCCAGCCCAGCCGATGACTTTTGCGCCAATGGGTGTGCAGAAATAGTCACTTCGTGCAGGACCATTTTCTAGCCCCAGTAGAGTTAGGTCCAATTTTGCTTTCTTGAACTGCTCATAAAGCGTCATCAATTTTACCTCCACACCTAGAATATTTTTCCTCATTATAGCAAATAACCATAGTCTATACAATCTAGCCATACAGAACAGATGACAAATACAAGAAAAATAAAAAGAAGCACTCAGATTATCCAAGTGCTTCTTCTATTCGTGTAAATATCCGCAAAACAAAAAATCCCGTACACAAATGTGTACGGGATTGGAGCTGCTAGGCAGACTCGAACTGCCGACCTCGTCATTACCAATGACGTGCTCTACCACCTGAGCTACAGCAGCATATGCCACAGACTTTCATCTGTGGCATAAGTGGCGACCGCGAAGGGGCTCGAACCCTCGACCTCCAGCGTGACAGGCTGGCGTTCTAACCAACTGAACTACGCGGCCACTTTTGTGCTGTTTGCTTCGTTACCGAAGCGCTTGATTATATTATCATATGGTTTTGTATTTGTAAAGAGTTTTTTTGAAATTTTTTCAAAAATTCTTCAGTTGCCGAATTTCTTGCAGATTGATACCGTGTGTGCTACACTTGGAACAGAACATTTCCCTTATTATATAATGAATATTTTTGGAGGAATATGGTATGTCCAATAAACCTTTGAAAGCAATCGTACTGGCCGCAGGTAAAGGTACTCGTATGCGCACCGATGGCTGCGACCTGCCTAAAGTTATGCGTCTGGCAAACGGAAAGCCTCTGCTGCACTATGTACTGAGCGCACTAGACTTTATTGCACCTTCCGATACGATTGTGGTGGTTGGTTATAAGAAAGAATATGTCATGGACGCATTTTCCGAATACACATTTGCAGTTCAGGATCAGCAGCTGGGTACTGGTCACGCTGTACAATGCGCATTTGACACGCTGTCCGACTTTGATGGCGATGTGCTGATTTGCTGCGGCGATATGCCTCTGATTAAAGAGAGCACCTACAAAGCACTGGTGGAAACACACAGAGCATCGAACAACGCCTGCACCATGCTCACCGGTACTGCAAGCGCAGACCTTCCCTACGGTCGTGTACTGCGTGACGAAAACGGAAACTTCCTGCACATTGTAGAACAGAAGGACTGCACCCCCGAACAGCTGCTGATTAAGGAGCTGAATGCAGGTGTGTATGTATTCGACGCTGCCAGCCTGCGTGATGCACTGCACCAGCTGAAGAATAACAACGCCAGCGGTGAATACTACCTGACTGACGCTCCCGCTCACATTCGTGCAGCCGGTAAGACTCTGGGGATTTGCAAGCTGTCCTTGGGGAACGAAATCATCGGCGTAAACACCCCTGACCAGTTGGCAGAAGTGGAAGCAGCACTGAGCGAATAAGGGCAGATTTCGGGTCTGAAAAACTTTTTTCAAATTTTTTCAAAAAAATTCAATTTACCTCTTGCATTTTCAAAAAACCTGTGTTATTATAATTGAGCTGTTGATGATACAGCAAACGAAATAACCGGGTGTAGCGCAGTTTGGTAGCGCGCTTGAATGGGGTTCAAGAGGCCGCTGGTTCGACTCCAGTCACTCGGACCATCAAAGCACTGAAAACGAATGTTTTCAGTGCTTTTTTGTTTTTTCGATTTTATGTTTTCATCGCACTGCTTTAATCATCGGACACTTTTCTTTCCCTATAAATCGTTATCGCACGGAAAACAGTTTGTTTCCCGTGCGTTTTATTTATAATGTATCAGCATATAATATAGATGCAGTAAACATGCAATGTACACTCACATAACACGCTTCCACAAGCCGTAACCATTGTCAATTTATAGGCATATACCATATACCCTTGCCATGTTACCCGTTTCATTGTACAATATCCCTATATACCCTACACATGAAAGGACAACTTCTGATGAAGAAATACATTATGGCACTTGATCAGGGCACGACCAGTTCCCGTTGTATTCTATTCGATAAGGCCGGCAACATCTGTGCAAGCCAGCAGAAAGAATTTACACAAATTTTCCCCAAGCCAGGTTGGGTTGAACATAATGCAATGGAAATCTGGGATACCACCCTAGAAGTAGCTCGTGCGGCTATGGGCAAGCTGGGCGTTAGTGCCTCTGATATTGCCGCTATCGGTATTACCAACCAGAGAGAAACCACCGTGGTATGGGATCGAGAAACCGGTGAACCCATCGCTAATGCCATTGTATGGCAGTGCCGTCGTACTTCCGGTATCATCGATGATTTGGTACAGCGTGGCTATACCGAAACCATTCGCAGCAAAACCGGCCTTGTCCCCGATGCATACTTCTCTGGCTCCAAAATTAAGTGGTTACTGGATAATGTCCCCGGTGCTAGAGAAAAGGCAAATGCCGGAAAACTGGTATTTGGCTCCATCGACACTTGGCTCATTTGGAAGTTGACCGGAGGCAAAGTTCATGTCACCGACCACACTAATGCAAGCCGTACCATGCTGTATAATATCCATGAGCTGAAATGGGACGAAGAACTGCTGCAACTGCTGGATATTCCCGCATCTATGCTCCCCGAAGTTATGCCGTCCAGCCATGTTTATGGCAAAACCGATTTTGAACTGTTCGGCGGCGAAATTCCCATTGCCGGCGCAGCCGGTGACCAGATGTGTGCTCTGTTTGGCCAGTGCTGCTTTGACCCCGGTGACCTGAAAAACACTTACGGCACAGGTTGTTTCCTGCTGATGAACACCGGTGATACACCCGTTGACTCGCAAAATGGTCTGCTCACTACTATTGCTGTTGGCTTTGACGACCATGTGGAATATGCACTGGAAGGCAGTATTTTTGTAGCCGGTGCGGCAATTCAGTGGCTGAGAGACGAGCTGCAAGTAGTCTCTAGTGCCCCTGAAAGTCAGGAATTTGCCCTTGGCGTGCCCGATACCGCAGGCGGTTATGTTGTCCCTGCATTCACCGGTTTAGGCGCTCCCTACTGGAATCAGCGTGCACGCGGCATGGTCGTGGGCATCACCAGAGGTTTCTCTCGTGCTCATCTGGTTCGTGCTACACTAGAATCCATTGCTTACCAGACCTACGACATCTACAAAGTCATGGAACAGGATTCCGGTATTCCCATTACTCGTCTGCGTGTAGACGGTGGCGCTTGTGCAAATGATTTTCTCATGCAGTTCCAGAGCGATATGGTAAACGCTGATGTTATCCGTCCAAAATGCATTGAAACTACTGCATTGGGCGCAGCATATCTGGCTGGTCTGGCTGTCGGCTACTGGAAGGATTTGGACGATATTCGCAGCAACTGGGCTATTGACAGAGTCTTTGTACCTTCTATGCCAGAAGAAACCCGTACAGAAAAACTGAACGGCTGGCACAAGGCTGTTAAATGTGCTCTGGCTTGGTCTGAAGAAGATTGATTTCCATAAAAACGAGACATCCTGTGGTGTCTCGTTTTTTGCTCTGATTCCATCTGCTGTGTTGCCGCAAAAAAGGCTGAAATTGTTCACATTTTTTTAGTTGACCCACAACGCATTCAATGTTACTTTATAACTATATTATTGGAATGAAGGAATGGATTATGGAAATACGATGGAAAACCTGCCTGCGTGTAGGTCTTACCGTAGTGGTAAGTTATTTATGTGTTGCCTACTGGCCTTTCTTTATGCGCACACTTGGCCTGATTTTTAGTGCCGCTAAACCGCTGTTTTTAGGTGCAGCAATGGCCTATGTAGTCAATATTCCCATGAACTTTTTTGAACGTTTTCTTCCCGGAAAAGGAAACGAACGCAAAGCCGGCCTACGCCGAGTAGTTTCTCTGCTGTTGGCCGTTGTTTCTTTGCTTCTGGTCATTACTCTGCTATTTAGCATGATTATCCCCGAGCTAACGAATTGCTTGCAGCTGATTATTGAACGGTTGCCCGGATCGCTCAAATCCGCATACTTCTGGCTGGATAGTCGATTCCATATTGATGCATACTTGGCCGGCAGCGATTATCTGGCTGCGCTGGAAAACATCAACTGGCCGGATTTAATTAACAAAGCCGTTAACTTCTTTATGCACGGCGTCGGTGGCGCAATGGATTCCATTGTTTCCGGCGTAAGCAGCGTTGTCTCCGCTACTGTGACCGGTCTCATTGCCGTTGTCTTTGCCATTTATGTTCTGGTTGGCAAAGAACGACTGGGTGCTCAAATTCGTCGTATGGTTCATGTTTACCTTGGCGACCATATTTGGAACCGTTTCCACTATGTATCGAGCACCGTAGATGCTTGCTTCCATAGCTTCATCGTTGGCCAGTGCGTAGAAGCTGTTATTCTGGGTACCTTGTGTATCATCGGTATGGGCATTTTCCGTTTCCCCTACGCAATGATGATTGGCTGTCTCATTGGCTTTACTGCACTAATTCCCATTGCAGGTGCATACATCGGTGCATTCGTCGGTGCGTTCATGATTTTCACCGTCTCCCCCATCAAGTCTTTGCTGTTTTTAATCTTCCTGGTTGTTTTGCAGCAGCTTGAAGGCAATATTATCTACCCCAAGGTTGTTGGCGCATCCATCGGTCTGCCCGGCATTTTCGTTCTGTCAGCAATCACCATCGGTGGCGGCATGTGGGGTATCGGTGGTATGCTGATTGGCGTTCCTATCGTCGCATCTCTGTATCGGCTGGTTAAGAACAACATAGAAAACAAAGAATCCATGATAGCACCTCCTGTTCAGACAAACGCAACTGAATAACTCCAAGAAGCACACTTCGTCGAGTGTGCTTCTTTTCTTTTGCCGCAATCGGTTATTCTATATTTTGTTATCCGTTTTTTAATAACCGTTTTACGGTTATGCGTTGACTTTATCTGCAACTAAAGATATAATACTGCCATGAAACAAACTACACGAGACAAGATTGCAGAACCTGTAGGTATTTTTCACCTGCCCAAATACGAGGACATCCCTGATGTCGGCCTCTATCTGGAACAGACGGTAAAATACATCAATTCTTACTTTGAACATTTCGAGGGAATGAATCTCACCGCGTCCATGGTCAGCAACTACGTTAAGAAAGGACTTATTGCAAGCGCAGTTAAGAAGCTGTACTACCGGGAACAAATCGCTTATCTGATTTTCATTGCCGTGGCAAAAAATGTACTGTCCATGGAAAACCTGAATTTGTTCATCTCCATTCAAAAACAATCCTACCCGATCAATGTCGCCTACGATTATTTCTGTGCTGAGTTGGAAAACATCATGGAATTTGTATTTGGTCTAAAACACACCCTTGATGATATCGGCTCACATGGTGAAACCGAAGAAAAAGTTATGCTCCGCAGTACGATTACTGCTGCTGCGCATAAAATTTATTTGGAATGTTGCTTTGATGCCGTCCGTGCCGACTTTGAAATGGAAGAATAACATAACCATAAAACATACCCCCGATGTGATTTTTGCATCGGGGGATATTCATATTAAATCCCATAAACTAGGGTTTTCGTCCGAAAACACGCCATATGTAATAGTTATGCGTCGGTATTTTCCCCTTGCTAACCGCTAGTTGACAGATTTATAGTCTCCGGTTGCTGGAAAATTTACCATGCCTTTGCTATACTAAGTCCAAAAGGAGGGGATCCTATGACAATTGGTCAGCGCATTGCGCAAAAGCGAAAAGAACAAGGTCTCTCGCAAGAAGCATTAGGGGAACAACTGGGTGTTTCTCGCCAGTCTATTTATAAATGGGAGTCCGATGCCGCACTTCCCGAAATTGAAAAACTCATTACCCTCAGCCGCCTATTTGGCGTTTCTGTCGGTTGGTTATTAGGTGTGGAAGAAGATGCTGTTCCCACGGCAGAAGAAAACGAAGAACTCACTGAAACTCAGCTAAAAATCGTGGAAGAAATCGTTAGCCGCTATCTTGCCGCCCAGCCACAACCGAAAAAACTCAAGAAATGGCCCTTTGTACTGGCGGTCCTGCTGGTAGGTGCACTCTTCATCCATATGTTCAATCAGCTAGATGAGGTTTCTTACCAGACCAATAATTTACAGCAAGAAATCAACCGAGTACAAAATAATGTTGGTTATCAGATAAACGGAATTTCCTCTCGAGTGGAGGAAATTCTCAAGGCACAGAACAGTCTGACTGCAGACTATACGATTGAACATGTTTCCTCCGATCCGAGTAAAAATACTGCACATTTTTCTTTCCGTGCTATTCCCAAGAGTTTCTCCAAAGGAATGAAAGCCTGGATAGAAGCTGAAACCGGTGACGAAAAGGTCAGCTTTGGACCATTTTCCCCAGATGGTCAAACATTTTCCGGCGAAGTGGACACACCTCTGACAGACAGCATCAGCATTTACATTGTCTTTGAGTCAAACGGTACAAGAGAAACACAGTTGCTCAACGGATACTCCGGTCTGTATAGTGAAACTCTTCCTTATGTGGCACCTAACTTTGACAATTTAATGTGGGATCCTGTCGGCACAGATGGTATTTTCGCCATTCCCAATAGCGTGGATAGTAGTAGTCGCTATATTTCCCTTATGAAGGATGAGGTAAATAACCCAGATATTTCTACCATTCGTGTTGGACTCTTCAAAAACCAGTCTCTGGTAGCTTGGGCCAAACCTTGCGACAAACCCAAAAGCTTCCAAGGCTTTGAAAATGAAACCTTCTATGCTTTACCTGATATGCAAGTACCAATAACTAAAGACGACACGGTCGGCTTTGCCGTCATACTCACCGACCGATACGACCGAACGATTGTCTGCCCCGGATCCTTCTATACACTGGATCCAGAAGATAACTGTCTGACCTTTGCGGAAAATCCTGAAATAGACGAAGACCCCACCCACTGGAACTTTGAATAATCTACCGCAAACCTAATTCATAACAAACAAAGAACGAGCAATGCAGCCTTTTTACAAGGCTTGCATTGCTCGTTTTATCGTCTTACTTTGTCCCACATGCTAAAGCTTCTTTTTTATTGGGTTTTAAACAGAATATATCAATGAGCATAAGTGCAATACACGCAACCAGTAAGACGCCCACTATCAAAATTGCACAGTTTCGGAAATACTCTTGCGGCAAAATCAGAATAATCTGATCCAATTTGGGATTAAACAGCCAGTTGCTCTTCCCGGGGAAAGCCAACCCATGGAACAGTACAAATGCCTGTTTAAAGTTCAATGCAGCCAAAATCGCAATGATGATAAATCCGCCACTAAGCAAACAGCCACCCCAAAACAGTGGCCCTCGTCCGCAGAAATACGCAGGTCTTGCTCCTCTGTGATACAGCACAGCCAACACGACCAGAATCAGTGTCGTGATTATGGCCACCGTAAAATCCAGCCGAAACAGCTTTGCACAGTCCTGAAAATGCTGGTACCCACTTTGAGACCACCGCAACACTCCAGTACCAAACGGCTCACCATAAACGCAGTAATCCATCATCTCGTCAAATGCCTCATGGATTTCCGCCTTAGAGTACCCTGTCCGTTCAGGCAAAAGCATACCATCAATATGAAGGTAATAAAAGCCACGCCACAATAATGGCACAGCAATAGAGACACTCAGCACAAAAAGCATAATATTCACTACGGCAAACACCGTGCCAATCTTTTGAAATCGCTGTTTCATAGGCACCTCCTGTTCACCCTCATTATACGATTGTCCGTGTCTCTCTTTCAATACATTTTTTTGCGAATTATCGCCAAATTTATTCTGATTTCACAAATAATACACCCTATTATAGTTGCATCTGTCCATAGAAAAGAGTATATTAAGAATGCTGTTTAAATCGTTTAGAATATGTTAAGGAGAGAGAGTATGAACGACCTAACCCCAGCACTATTTCAGTCTTTGAAACACTATTCCAAAGACCAATTCGTAAAGGACATTATTTCCGGCGTAATTGTTGCAATTATCGCACTGCCATTGTCCATCGCACTGGCACTAGCTTCCGGTGTCGGCCCTGAAGAGGGTCTGTACACCGCAATCGTCGCTGGTTTTGTCATTTCCTTCTTCGGTGGCAGCACCGTTCAGATTGCCGGTCCTACCGCAGCGTTTGCTTCCATCGTCGCCGGCATTGTCGCCAGAAATGGCATGGACGGTCTGGCTGTTGCCACCGTTTTAGCCGGTATTATCCTAATTATCATGGGTCTGCTGAAGATGGGCAGCATGATCAAATTCATTCCCTACACCATCACCACCGGTTTTACTGCCGGTATCGCTGTGACCATTGTTATCGGTCAAATTAAGGACTTTCTGGGTCTGACTTTCACCAACTCCCCCATTGATACTATGGGTAAAGTAGAAGAAATCGCAAATTCCCTCCACACTTTTAATTCTACTGCACTTTTGATTGGCCTGATTGCACTGGGAATCATGGTTGTTATGCCGAAGATTCTCCCCCGCATTCCGCCTTCTCTGGTTGCTGTTATCGTTACCGCAGCAATGGTAGAACTGATGCAGATGCCCGTAAACACCATCGGCGATCTGTATACCATTTCCAGCGCACTGCCTAAGTTCCACGTGCCCGAAATTAGCTTCAATTTGGTGCAGTCGGTTCTGCCTGACGCATTTACCATCGCAATTTTGGCCGCAATTGAATCCTTGCTCAGTGCCGTTGTAGCTGACGAAATGGTCGGTGGCCGTCACAATTCCAACATGGAACTGGTGGCACAGGGTCTGGGTAACACCGCCTCCGCTATGTTTGGCGGTATCCCCGCAACCGGTGCAATCGCTCGTACCGCTGCCAACATTAAAAACGGTGGCCGCAGCCCCGTTGCCGGCATGGTACACGCAGTTGTTCTGCTGCTGATTCTGGTTCTGTTGATGCCTTACGCTGCACTGATTCCTATGCCCACCATTGCAGCAATCCTGTTTATTGTTGCATACAATATGAGTGGCTGGCGCACCTTTATCAACATTGTCAAAGTATCCCCCAAGAGCGATATTGCTGTTCTGCTGCTGACCTTTGCACTGACCGTAATCTTCGACCTAGTCGTTGCTATTGTTGTTGGTCTGGTTCTGTCCTGCCTGCTGTTTATGAAGCGTATGGCCGATGTTTCTGACATTAAGGAATGGGAATATGTCGAGATTACCAGCGACAGCGAAGGCCGCTACAAGCCCGTACCTAAGCATGTTATGGTTTATGAAATCACCGGTCCCATGTTCTTCGGTTCTGCCGAAAAGATTCCTCATGTAACCAACAGAAACGGTACTAAGAGCGTTTTGATTCTCCGTTTCCGTGCAGTTCCTGCTGTGGACACCACCGCAATGAACGGCATTATCCGTTCCGTAGAGGAATGTGAACAGGCCGGCATTCAGGTGATTTTCTCCCATGTCAATGAACAGCCTATGGAAGTATTCCGTAAGTTTGGTCTCGTTGACCGTGTTGGTGAAGAATTCTTCCAGCCCAACATTGATGCTGCTTTGGACAAGGCACAGTCCATTTAAGCAAATTACCCCTCTGCAATGCCTTGCAGAGGGGCTTTTTAATGCAAGTTGCACAGAAAAAATTGTAAAATACCACAACTTTGTTAATTGCATGACAATATTGTGTGTGATAGAATACAGTTAGATAGAGGATTAGATGCATCTCAAAAAAGGCCAGATTCATACTTTGTTTGTTCCCATCCTTGTTCTGATTTCTTTTCTTCCATCCAGCAATTCCCTAGCACAAAACACCCCCACCTTTCGGGTGGGGGTGTTTTGCTGCTATTCCGTAATATACAGCAAGACACGCTCATCGCATGTCTGTACCTGTTTTCATAGCGATTGACGGAACTAT
>RCNI01001864.1_pt1 | contig 10824 bp, 9 predicted proteins | sample 2041151 | NCBI WGS metagenome assembly RCNI01 (sample SAMN09708214, study PRJNA481090) | feces metagenome | isolation source: feces | place: Antarctica: Albino Rookery
GCTCTGCGGTTTCCTTCCCACAAAGCCGTTATGAGCACATCGGAAATTGCGCTGAACCCGCCTCGTTCACGACATTTCACCTAGCGCAGACACGGGCAGAGAAAGGCGAATCCCGTATAATCAAAATTCATTTTTGTGACCCCTAAACCCTAATTGAGATTCTCACTTCCCCAATAAAATAAAACTTTCTAACTAATCTTAAATGATTAATTACAAAGTTTTATCAAGCGTTTACCTTAATCCCCTTTCAAAGGTTCAACATGAAAAACAAATGGCTAATTGCCCTTGCGGCCGTAGGCATTCACATGAGCATTGGGAGCGTCTACGCCTGGAGCGTGCTCACTAAGCCCATCATGAAAGCGATGAATATCTCGCTTCAAGAAACGACGTGGACCTTTTCCCTCGCGATTTTATTTTTAGGCTTTTCTGCTGGGTTTTTAGGCTCCATCGTAGAAAAGATGGGACCGCGTAAAAGTGGGCTCCTCTCCATGCTCTTTTTCTGCTCGGGCTTGGTCGGTACGGCCTATGCCATTCATGTGCAGAGCCTCACCCTGCTCTACGTCTTCTACGGCGGCATCGGGGGGATTGGGCTTGGGATTGGCTACATTACGCCGGTGTCGACCCTGGTGAAATATTTCCCGCACGCGCGTGGCTTTGCGACGGGGTTAGCCATCATGGGCTTTGGTTTTGCGAGCCTCATTGCCGCCCCCTTAATGCAAAAGTTAGTTGCCACCTTTGGCTTGGAACAAAACTTCCTTTTGCTCGCGGGCGTCTATAGCGTGGTGATGATCGCCTCGTCCCTTTACTTAAGCCCCCCGCCTGAAACGGACGTGCCGGCGGAAAAGAAAGACGTCAAGATCACCTATACCAAGAAGCAGTACAGCGCCAATGAAGCCATGTTTACGTGGCAGTTCTATGCGCTCTGGTTCATCTTCTTTATCAACATCACCTGTGGGATCGCCCTCTTAGCAGTGGCCTCCCCGATGGCGCAGGAAATCACTCAGATGACGCCGACGGTAGCTGCCTCCATGGTGGGGATCATCGGACTTTTGAATGGCTTCGGGCGCATTCTCTGGTCGAGCTTATCGGACTTTATCGGTCGTCAGAACACCTATGTGGCGTTCTTTGCGATTGAGTTGGTAGCGTTCTTTGCGATTGCCCACACCACCAATCAATACGTCTTCATGGCGATTTTGATGGTGATTGTCACCTGCTACGGTGGGGGCTTCTCTTGCATGCCCGCCTACATCAGTGACCTCTTTGGCACGAAGTATTTGAGTTCCATCCACGGTCGTATTCTCTCGGCCTGGGGGTGGGCTGGGATTGCTGGGCCCATCTTCTTGGCGATGCTCCGTGGGATGACGGAAGGCTACACGACGAGCCTTCATGTCTTCTCCGCCCTCTTTGCCGTGAACCTCCTCGTGGCGTTAACGCTCAAACTCAAATCCAACTTGGATTAACGAGACAAAACGGTGCCCCTATCACCCACACGACTTCCCCTTTGAGTGAAGCGTGTGGGTTTTTCTTTTTCTCTCGTTCTGAGGCGCCTTTAGCGACGTTTAGAGAGGGAAGTGACCATGGGCATTAACGAGCCGCTCAGGGGCGCTTTACGGGGCGTGTGGCGTGCTTCAATGGCGCGAAGTCGTATGGGAGAAATGAAAAAAAAGACGTCCAAAGCGATAACGCCTTAAACGTCTTTTCGAGTTTTGCCCTTAGGGGGCCGTTTTCTCAGCGGCTTTCTGAGCGCGTTCCATATCGGCTAAGCGCTTCACCATCTGATAGTTTTCGAAGTGCTGCAGGTAGTCGGGACTGCTCGAATCCATGTTCGTGAGCACCGTCTCCATCGCCGTTTGCGCTTCGGCCCAGTGTTCCGTGGCAGCGGCGGCTAACGCTAAGAGTTCAGTGATCTTGAGGTTTTCAGGCTGCAGGCGTTGGGCTTCCTGCAATAAGGGATACGCCTCTTGGAAGCCTTCTAACGTACCTTGTTGCATCACGGTGGCGGCCAATTCCAACATCACTGTTGGGTCTTCCTTCACTTTGGTCATCGCAGCGCGACCTTTTCGATACGCGTCGGCAGCGTTGGCCCACTCTTCACTTTCCACGTAGCGACGCGCTAAAAGAATCCAGGCACGACCGTCCTTTTGATTGGTTTCTAAGTATTCACGCAGCACCGGGGCGCTCGCCGTCCCACGGATCACACTTTGATCCTGGTTTAAGCGCTCGAGCTCTGGTGCCCCCACTAAGGCGTAAAGCCCGAAACTCACCGTAATCGTTAACGCCACGAGCCCGGCTACCAAGACGGGACTCACGCGATTGGCTTCTTTCAATAAGGGGCTATTTTTAACAAACTGCGTTTCTTCCAGGGCACGGCGAGCCAGGTCTTCGACCATGCTCTCGTAGGTGGCTTTCGACAAATGCCCACGCGCAAAGTCCTCGTCCAACGCTTGGCGTTCCGAAGCGAGCGCCTGCTTTAAGTAGCGCTGATGCTCATCATCATTGTCGTGATGCGCCTCATGGGACGATAAAAGGGTCGGCAAAATGAAAGCCAAGGCCACTACAACCATGACCCCCATAATGAGGTAAAGCGTCAATTCGCTGGACATCGCGTGAATACAACCTGAAAAGTAGTGAGTGAAATCGTCTTTTGTGAAGCCCAGAGCGTACGCAACAAAGCTTGTGTTGAGCTTAAAAAGAGCGCCCTATTATAGGGAAAAACGCCGAGAGTCTCCCCGTCGGCGTTTTCCTTTTTCGTGGGCTTCGTCGAAGTGCCCTTAAGGACACTTCGTTACCGTTCACGAATTACTTCTTCTGAGCCGTCTTTTCGGCGACAGCCTTACGAAGCATGGCGGAGCAGTCCGTCGCAGCCTTAGCGGCCTTGGCGAGGCTACGCATAGCCATTTCGTGGTTATGGAAGTAAGCACCGTTGACAGCGGTCCAGTATTCCCAGTTGATGTGAGCCACGCTGTGAAGGTCACGGGCCTTCTTCATCGTTTCTTCATCCACACCGGCCAACTGAGCCATGTCGAATGCGTCGAACATGTCGTTCATGCGAGCTTCCGCCTCACGGACCTTACCGTCGAAGTGGTTTTCCATCGTTTCGATCGCGGTCACCATATCCTTTTCGGTCTTGTCCTTATGGCAGGTCAAGCAGGTTTCCTTGATGTAGTGCTTCGGCGAAGCAGCCCAGTGGAGGGTGTAGGTCTTGCCATTGGCATCCTTCACCTTCGGCATGTGGCAGCTCTGGCAGGTAGCGCCTGCCTTGTCGTGCTTACTACCCAAGAACGTTTCCGTATCCGGGTGCTGCATCTTAACGAGTAAGGCACCGGTGCGGTTGTGCTTGAAGTCACGGAAGCCAATCTTTTCGTAGTAGGCTTCGATCTGGTCAGCGTTCTTCCACGGGAAGTGGTTCGTCAAGCGGTTATCAAAGCCAATCTTCTTACCGGTCTTGGCATCGATCCCCGGGTTGCAGATGTATTCAACGTGACACTGAGCGCAAAGCAGACGGCTGTCCTTGTTGTCCAAGAACGCAACCTTACGGTTGAAGCCACGCACGCCCGCATCCTTCACGGTAATCGTGGTGGGGTTATGCGCCATGGTCTTGTAGACGTTGGCATCATCTTCACGCGTCATGGCGTCAATCAAGGCGTCACGCACGATACGCTGCTTGCCCGTATGCGGGTCATGGCAGAGGTTGCAGTTAAAGCCATGCTGAATGGTACGAACCAACTTAACGGGGTTCGAAGCACGGTTGAATTCAGCGCCCGGCACCTTGTCGCCAAGGTAGGCCCAGCCTAACATCGGATCCGTCGTCTTACAGGTCCAGCAAACGGCGTTAGCAGCCTTAGCGGTACCGGGATTAAAGACCTTCTGTTCGTCGTTATCAGGATGTTCGTCTTTCAAGACGTCCCAAACCTTGTAGCTCTTTTCGTCAGGCAACGTGGAATACATCCAACCGTCCTTGGGCTGGAAGCGACCACCGAAGGCGCGATCCACCACGAACTGGTCGATGGCCATCATGCCGTGGCCACGCGGAATGTCATGCTCTTTCGTGAAGCCATGAGCACCCAAGGCGCGGTCAAAGAACGGGTCAGGCGCCGGACCGTTGTAGCTCTTCTTGGAGCGACGGATGGCCTTTTCGCTCATCTTAAAGGCGCTCTTGTACTGGTCTTGGTGACAGGCACCGCAAGCAGCCGGGTCAAAGGGGGACGTCGGATGCGTCTTGAAGTTCTTCAAGTGTTCCGCCGTGTTGGTGTGGCAGCTCGTGCAAGCCACATCCTTATGCACGGCCGTGTTATGGGACTTGCTCACGTCCGCATGGCAAGCCATACATTCGGGCGTCCCAGCCGCCTGAGCTGTCCCCATCGCAAAGAGGAGTGCACTCGCTAAAGGCAACATCGTTTTTTTCATAGGTATCTCCGTTAGGGTCGATGAGTAAGGGCAGAGCTCCAGGTACTCTTGTTTTGACGATTCAAGTGACACTTATGTTGTGACGGTGATTCCTCATCCGTCACTGAGGGTCTGTCACCCTTTCGTCTGGGCTAACACAAAATTTTCTTAACCCATCCTTACTACTGACCCCAAGTATATCGAGCATTAACGTTTTCTTAAATCCCCACGGAGGGGGTATAGGATAAACCCTATAGATTGTTCTATATAAATGATTTATAGGACTTTTTATAAACCACTAAGAGGGAAGAGATACCTACATTGGACACAACACAAAAAACAAGACGACTGTGTCTGGTTCTAAATGCGAATGACTATCATGTAAGAGGATTTTGTGGGATTTTTGGGGTCTGACGTCCTCATAAATACAACACCCTATTAGCATTTTTGTTGACGGCGGTGTCATTTTTCTTTGGTAATCACAAAAGAGACGCGTCTGGGTCGATTGCGCCGGCTTTCAGGTGTCGTCGTTTTCGCTTTCAAACGAAAACCCCCATTTCGAATTCGACTCCGAAATGGGGGCTTTCATTTGCGCGTTAGGGCTCGGTCGACCCGAACCCTAATGCGGCTTTATCTCTTTTTTTTCGTAAGAAGCGTCTCGACTTACTGATCGAGCTCTTCTTCCTTATGGCGCGGCCAGCTCACGACACCCACGCGGTTCGGTAACACACGAGGATCGAATTCCGGGTTGACGATACCGGCCTTCTTCTGGGCCAAGTAGTCATCCAACGCAGCAAAGGCGAAGCGACCTAAGAGGGCAATCGCGACCAAGTTCGTCACCGCCATCAAGGCCATGAAGAGGTCAGCGAGGTTCCAGACGAAGTCGAGGCTCAAGACGGAACCCACGTAAACCATCACCACTACCAAGCCACGGAAGATCCAGAGGGCTTCCTTACGACGGCTGATGAAGCTCATGTTGATTTCGCCGTAGAAGTAGTTACCAATGATGGAACTGAAAGCGAAGAACAACACGACGATCGTGATGAAGAGGTGCGTCCAGGAACCCAACTGCATGGAGAGACCTTCCTGAATCAACGCAATACCCGTGACCTTGTTTTCGATGAGACCATCTAAACCCGGGGTCAAGAGAACGAGCATGGCGGAAGCCGTACAGACCAAGAGGGTGTCAAAGTACACGCCCAAGCTCTGAACCAAACCCTGCTTGACAGGGTGGGTGGCGTCAGCGGTGGCCGCAGCGTTCGGCACCGCACCCATCCCAGCTTCGTTACTGAAGAGACCGCGCTTGATACCCGTCATCATGGCGATACCCACGGCAGCCCCCATGGCGGGTTCAAAACCGAAAGCGCACTTAACGATCGTGGCCAAGACATGCGGGACGAGGTCAATATTCATGATGGTCACCACGATGGCAACCAAGAGGTAGGCGCCGGCCATAAAGGGCACGAGCATGGCGACAACCTTAGAAATACGAACGAGACCGCCAAAGATCACCAAAGCGGTGAAGCCCGAGATTAAGGCACCCGTCACATAGGGGTCCATCCCGAAACTCGTATCCATGGAGGCGCTAATCGTGTTGGCCTGCACGGAGTTGAAGATCAAACCGTAGGTAACCGAAATCAATACGGCAAAGAGACCCGCAAAGAAGGGGCTCTTCAACGCGTTCTTGATGTAGTAAGCGGGGCCACCCTGGAAGCCGCCGTTTTCACGGGGCACCTTGTAGATCTGACCCAAGGTGGATTCCACAAAGCCGGTGGCAGCACCGATCGTGGCAATCACCCACATCCAGAAGACGGCACCCGGACCGCCAGCAACCACGGCAATGGCGATACCAGCGATGTTACCGACACCGACGCGGGAAGCGGTCGAGACGCAGAAAGCTTGGAAGGTCGAAATGTGGCCTTCACGCGGGGTGGCGCCAGCGCCTTCACCCACTAAGCGGAACATTTCCGGCAAGCAAAGAATCTGTACGAACTTTGCACGTACCGTAAACCACAAGCCCAAACCAATGAGCATAACAATGAGCACATACGACCATAAGAAGCCGTTGAGCTCGGAGACGATGTTGTTAAGTAAATCCACGCTGAGCTTCCTTAAGAGAACGGAGTCGGAAAAGAAGGGATTGATTAAACAAAGGAAATCTAAGCGAAAATTCACTCATTTCCTCAGTCTTGGACAGTCTTCGCCGATGGGAACAATCGATAATCAATGGGCATTGTATCAAGATGAAACCATTTTTGGACGTCCCACAACCCTTAGAACGCCAAGGGTAAGGAATCTAACCTAAGGGTTAGCACGGGCGCTCTCTACACCCTTAGGCGTTAAGTTTGCGATGTTTGCCCTTATGGCGACCACTGGTGAGAAGTCGCACGTCACCTTGTTCGAGCGCTCGACGGTCTCGCCGGGTCTTGGGATCAATGATGAGGGCATCCGCCACTTCCAGGCGCGCCTCCGCTTCGAGTACGGTGTCTTTCGTCACACGGCGACCCCAAACGGAAAAGCCTAATTCGGGCGTGAGCGTAAGGCCGGCTTTTTGAAGCGCCATGGCGACCGTGCTCTGTGCTTGTAGCGTGAGCGTCTCTGTCGTCGCGCCCGTGCGCGTAATGTGGACGAGGGTAATTCGCATACTCAAGGGAAAGAAAAAGGTTAAAATTGATGGTTCGACGGTAGAGCTTTGGCGCCTTGGGCGTCAGTCGCTTGGCGATCCTATGTCGCGCTTCGGGGCTTCTCTTTATTCAAGGAAGGCTCTCCCCTACCGGACCCGTTCGACATTGTACTACGGGGCACTCTTTTCTCTTAACGCCCACAAAGTGTGTTCGCAAGAGGGCTTCTAAACGCCGTCTCGCTTTTCAAGGCATCGTTTCCCCGATCCTTCGCGCTTTGCCACTCACAAACAACGGAATCACAAAGGCCATGGCTAATATTCAAAATAAACGCGCCTTTCATGACTACAGCATTGAAGAAAAATTCGAAGCCGGGCTCGTGCTTCGTGGCTGGGAAGTCAAAAGCGTTCGTGCTGGACGCGCTCAAATCAATCAGTCTCACATCTACATTCGTGAAGGGGAAGTCTTCTTAGGCAACGCCCACATGACGCCGGCGGACCAAGTCTGCACGCATGAAACGTTAGAGACGAACCGCACCCGTAAGCTTCTCATGCACCGTCGTGAAATCATGAAGTTAATCGGTAAGGTAGAACGTGCGGGTTACACCTTAGTGCCCTTAGACATGCACTTTACCCGTGGCCGCGTTAAGGTCACGGTGGCTTTAGCTCGTGGTAAGCGCGAATTCGAAAAGCGCGCCGATCAGAGTAAAAAAGAGTGGAAGCGCGAACAGGAACGCATCATGAAAAAGGACGTTCGTGGTCAGCACCGCTTCGACTAATACCGAAAAAGGGGTGCGATGCACCCCTTCTTCTCAACGACCCCACTTCTTTCGTTTGAGTAAGGTCCCTTTTGCTTTGGTGAGTTCCAAGCCTTATCTTCAAAGTCAAAGGACCGTTACGCTTTACTTGGGTGACTCGTATGCGCCGTCTCTCCACACTCCTTTTGTCCCTTTCGCTTCTAACGAGCGCCTCGGTCTTCGCGCGTCCTGTTGTGGACAACCTGGGTCGCACCGTTGACGTCCCTGAAACGGTAAAAACCGTAGCCGTCACCAACGTTTTTCCCATGGCCGCGGCCGTTACCGCCTTTACGGGCTCAGGTGACACTGTCGTCGCCATGGCGCCCTCCTCGATGAAGGCGGCGAAAACGGGGTCGTTGGGGAAACTCTTTCCTGCCGTTTTAAAGGCGGACACCACCTTTATGGCAGGGGGAAACGTCAACGTGGAGAGTTTGGCCGCGCTCAAACCCGACGTGGTGCTCGTTAATGCCAAAGACCGTCGTCAGATCGACGCGTTAACGCAAGCGGGGCTCTGTGCGTTTGCCGTGAGCCCCACCCAGTATGGGTTTGACGTCATGAAGACCTACAACCACTGGGTTCAAGATTTGGCGGCGCTTTTTCCCGAGCACGCCCAAAAAGCCCAAGCCCTTCAAACGGAAGCCAAGCGCCTGAACGCCCTTGTGGACGACCGCTTAGCGTTGGTCCCACCCACGAAGCGCCCCAAGGCGTTAGTGCTCTTTCAAGTCAATCCCCAAACGATCATTGTCTCGGGGAAAAAATTCTTTGGCCACTATTGGTTAACGAGCGTGGGTGCCACCAACGTTGCGGAGTCGATCCTCGCGCCCGCCAACACCGCCAAAGTCACCTTGGAAGATATCTACGCCATGAATCCGGACGTGATTTTTGTCACTAACTTCACGCCCCAAACGCCACAAGACTTCTTCACCAACCATGTCCCCCAAGGGGATTGGTCGGGGTTAAAAGCGGTGAAGACGAAGCGCGTCTACAAGATGCCCCTAGGGATCTATCGCACGTTTACGCCCTCGGCAGACGCCCCGTTGACGCGTCTTTGGATGGCCAAAACGTTGTACCCTGACACGTTTAAAGACGTCGACATGACGGTAGAAACCCGTCGCTACTATGAAGCGTTGTACGGTGCCACGTTGTCTGACGACGACGCCACCGCCCTCTTTCCTCATTAATTAACGGGGTCGCTTCGTGTCCGTCTCGCCCTATCACCGAGCCCTGCGCCCAAGGCTCCTTGTCTTGAGCGCCCTCACCGTTTTGTTTGCCCTCGTTGCGCTCACCTTAGGGCGCTATCCCTTGGGGATCGAAGACTTACTGAGTGGACTCAACCCCCTAACCGACACCCTCACGCAAGGGGCACAGATTGTGCGTGACTTGCGTCTCCCGCGCGTCTTAACGGCGCTTCTCGTGGGGAGTGCCTTGGCGTTGGCGGGCACGGCCTTTCAGTCCTTGTTTGCGAACCCTTTAGCGGCGCCTGATACCCTGGGGCTTGCCACGGGTTCTGCCTTTGGCGCCATTTTGGGGCTTAGCCTCAAGGGCGAGGTGTGGGCCGTTCAAGCCTTAGCGCTTCTCGGGGGTTTAGCCGCCATGGCGATGGTCTTGGCCGTCACAGGCGCACAACGCCAGCGGGGGCTTCTGCCTCTCATTCTTGCGGGGATGGTGACGGCGGCCCTCTTTACCGCGCTCATTACGTTACTCAAAATCCTCTCTGATCCCCAGGACGAGCTCCCTGGGCTCATTTACTGGATGATGGGAAGCCTCACGGGGGCCTCGTGGACGAGTTTGTCGATGGGGGCGATCCCGCTAGTTTTCGGCGCCCTATGGCTCTGGCGCTATCGTTGGACCCTAAACCTTTTGGCGCTCCCTGAAGACGAAGCCCGTAGTTTAGGCGTAAACGTCACCGCGGCACGACGCTCCGTGATTGTGGCCGCCACCCTTTTGACTGCTTGCAGCGTCAGCATGACGGGTCTTATCGGCTGGATTGGGCTCATCATGCCCCATGCGGCACGCGCGTGGATTGGGGCGGATACTCGACGGGTTCTGCCCATGAGTGCACTCTTGGGCGGGCTCTTTTTGCTTGTGGCCGATACGCTCGCGCGCACGATCACGACAGCAGAACTTCCCGTCGCCGTCATCACGAGTCTTGTGGGCGCCCCGTTATTCTTATGGTTATTACGTCGACAGGGAGGGGCCGCATGAGTGCATTAGTCGTACACGACCTCGAAATTGGGCAAAAGGGTCATGCCTTAACCGAGCCCTTTTCGTTTACCCATCCGACGCACGAAACTTTAGCGATTCTGGGTCCCAACGGCGTGGGGAAAACCACCTTCTTGAAAACGCTTTTGGGGATGGTGCCTGCACTCTCGGGCAGTGTCTCGTGGTCCACGTTAGGCGCCCCCCGCACCCAAGCCTTTTGGGAGCGCGTGAGTTACGTCCCGCAAGCCAAAAGCGTGGGCTTTACGGCGCCTGACGTCCTCACCGCGGTTTTAATGGGTCGCAATGCCCGCTTTGAGGCGTGGGGAGAACCAACGCTAGAGGACACCGAACGTGCCCTCCATGCGCTTGCTCGTGTGGGGCTCGCCTCGCTCTCGCACCGCCCAGTGCACGCCTTAAGTGGTGGGGAGTATCAGCTCGTCTTAACGGCGCGTGCCCTCATCAACGCGCCACAGTGTTGGGTCTTGGATGAGCCAGAAAGTAACCTCGACTTTAAAAACCAAACACGACTCTTAACGCTCATTCGAGAAGAGCAAGCGCGCGGGTGCGGTGCCCTCTTTAACACCCACTTACCTACGCAAGCCTTGCAGGTGGCCGACAAGGTCTTACTCTTTTTCCAAGAGCCCCAAGGCCCCGCGCGTGTGGTCTATGGGGAGACGCACTCGTTACTGACGTCAGAGACCCTCTCCACACTCTATGGCACTGAGGTGCTTGTCGGCAACCTAGCCGGTGAGCCTGCCATGGTGGTGCGTTAAAAGAAAGAAAAGAAGAAGAAGAAGAAGAAGAAGAAGAAAAAAAAAC
>RCNI01001865.1_pt1 | contig 10820 bp, 8 predicted proteins | sample 2041151 | NCBI WGS metagenome assembly RCNI01 (sample SAMN09708214, study PRJNA481090) | feces metagenome | isolation source: feces | place: Antarctica: Albino Rookery
AAAAAAGTCGCTAGCACATAGGATGTATTGCTTATTGCTGCTTCCTTCCGGATCTGACAAGGTTCACAGCACCCTATTGCTTGCGACAATTAAATTATACATTATTTATAAAAGTATTGCAAGTATTATTTAAAAAAAATTTAATAAATTATTTACTTACTTTAAAAGCGAATTTTCTAGGATCTATTTTTTCAACCACTTTACCATCATTGATAATATTTCCGTTAGGCATTTCAAGTTCAATTTTAGCAGTGCTTATTTTACCTTTTATGTCTATTATATTTAAATTAAATGATATTTTAAATTTCAATTCTTCTGGTTTTACATTAACTCTTTGTAATAAAGTACCATCATATCTAATTTCTTTTACGTCACTTGGAACTTTATATCCAGTTAAAAAATCTTTATTATCAATATCTATTTCAGCAATATATGCTCCATCTTTTTCTTTCATGTATAAATAAAATCTATCTTCTGCAGAATCTAATATATCAAAAATTTGTTTTTCATCTTTTGGAGATGCGACAATTTTACCATATTTATTTGGCTTTTCTACTTTGATATTATCAATAGACATATTAGATATTTTATTAGATCCCTCATTATCTACTAAAATAGCAATATTATTTTTTTGATTTAAATTAAGCTCCCAATTGTTTAAATCAGTTGTTTTATCTTCAGCATCCACTGTTGAAGTAACAACCAAATCATTAATTCTAAAAGCTCCTTGATTTATTATTTCATCATCCTTTAATAATAACCATGATATAACACCTACTAACATAACAGAAATTACAAGTACAATAGAAATAACTGTTATATTCCCTTTTTTATTATTTTGCATAATTACCTCCGATTTTTTTATCTATACTATTATACTATGTTTAAAAGAAAAAAACAATATCAAAATTAATTTTAAATTTTAAAATTTATGTAATTTTTTAAAAAAAGTATTGTATCTAAAAATATTTTTATGATATACTTATTGCATGGAGGTAAAATATATGTTAAATAACTTAAATGTTCAAGGAAATTCTAATTTCAAAATAATGTTATTAGATAACGAATCTGGATTTACAGATGCTTATTCTGCTATACTTTCAGCATACGGTTTCTTTGTAAAATCTGTGGCAGATCCAAGAGATGCAATAGAAATTTTACAAAAAGAGCATTATGACATTCTAATATCTAATTACTTATTATATCCATTTAATGCGGATAAAACAGTAGAATTAATAAGAAAATTTGATAAAAATATTTATATTATCCTTGTAACTTCTCATAAAGATATAATGCCTCCAATCGAAACGATGCATACATTAGATATACAAGCTTATTGTGAAAAAAGTGGTAACTCAAGTCAGTTAATTATGATGATAGAAGCTGCAGTAAAATCACTAAATCAAATAAACGAAATAAAAAAAATGAATAGATTATTAAAACGTCATTATCTTGAATTTGCAGAAGTATTAAAAAACACTGTTGAAGCAAAAGATAAATATACAAAAGGTCATTCAGATAGAGTATCTTATTATGCAGTACAATTAGGTAAAGCGTTAAATTTAAATAAACGTGATTTAGAAATATTACGTGTATCTGGGCTTTTCCATGATATAGGTAAAATAGGTATTTCAGATAGTATCTTAACTAAGCCAGGTAAATTAACAGATGAAGAATATAACGAAATAAAAAAACATCCTACTATTGGATATAATATCATTTCATCTTCATTCATGTTAAAAGATATTTTGCCAAATGTTAAATACCATCATGAACGTATAGACGGAAAAGGATATCCAGAAGGACTATCTGGAGATTCTATACCACTAATGGCCAGAATACTTGCCGTTTGCGATACTTTTGACGCTTTAACTAGTAATAGAGCATATAGACCTGGTATGGATTTAGATAAAGCTATCAGCATTTTAAAAGAAGTTGCTGGTACTCAATTAGATGAAAAATGTGTAAAAACTTTTGTTGATTTAATAAATAATGATCGTAATAAATATTTGAATATTTTAAATAGCAATACTAGAGAAAGTTCAAACATATAAAAAGGAGCCATAAGGCTCCTTTTTTTATAAATCAATTATTATTTTTTTACCCATATTATCCATTTGTACATATTCAACTCCACAAATTTCAAACATCATTTTAGATGCTTTAACTGCATCTGTATCTTTATATTTATCTCTTTTATATATAACTTTTTTTATTCCACTTTGAATTATAGCTTTTGCGCACTCATTGCAAGGAAATAAATCTACATATATTCTAGCTCCTTTTACTGAATTTCCAGTAGTATTTAAAATAGCATTTAATTCAGCATGACACACAAAAGGATATTTAGTTTCTAAAGTTTCTCCACTGTTTCCCCAAGGCATTTTATCATCTGAAAAACCTCTTGGAGCACCATTATATCCTACAGATACAATTTTATTTTCATCATTAACTATACATGCTCCAACTTGTGTATTAGGATCTTTACTTCTCTTTCCAGATAAAATAGCTAATGCCATAAAGTATTCATCCCATCCAATATAATCATTTCTTTTTTCCATAACATCACCTCAAATTTTATTCTATAAATTCATCATCTGGTAAAGCTTCTTCAGGTAAATTTCCTTCTGGAACAGAAGGTAATGGTGTAGGTTGTGTATTTGGTGCTGGTGCAATAACCTCTGGTCCTTTTACAATAACTTTTGTTGTTGGTTTATATGTATCTCTAGAAAGTAATTCTGTTTTTATTACTTTACCATTTAACTTTGTTATTTTATATGCTTCTGAAGTATACCCTTGTACTCCGTTGTGTTTTACTTTTTCAGTACCTGGAGCCATGTTAGGATCTATTTCTGTTACAGTCTCAAATGGTTTTTTAGAAATTATTTTACTTGAAAGTTCTATTTTGTATTCAACATCTTCTTTTGTTCCTAAAATACTTACTGACATATTTCCATTCCAAGAAAATGTAGTTTTTATTTTTATAGGATAACTTCTTGTATTTTTAAATTTAAAATCTATATTTGGATAATACATAGTTGCATCTAAACTTGGTCTTACATATCCAACTGCAAGTCCATGCGCTTTTCTAGAAACAACATCTAAATTTGCATAAAGTACTGCATTATATAATGTAGAAACTGTTTGGCATATTCCTCCACCAACTTCATCTACTACTTGAGAACCTTTAAATGTTGCTGCTGGTTTATATCCTTTTGCTGCATTAGGATCTCCTATTACTTTATTAAATGAAAATACCTCACCTGGCATTAACACAATTCCATTTAATTTAGCAAGTGCTATACTTAAATTTGTTGCTCTTGCTTTGTTTGATGCTGGAAATCTAGTTGTTAAGCTTCCTAAAACATCTTCAAATTTTGTCCATGCTATATCTTGGTATTTAACCTTAGGTTCTATAACTTTTAAAGGTACTTCTAAAGTTTCGGATGGATTTTTAGTATCAAGTGTTTCAATTAAATTAGATAACACTTCTTTATCTATATCATGTCCATATATTTCTTTTTTAAATACTGGTTTTTTACCTGGTGTTTCAATAACTTCTGCATCTTTAGCATCCCTTTTAATTGCCGTATATACTTCATCTACATTTAAGTTTTTAGGTTTTGCTTTTACTAATTTAGCAGTATATTCTGAATTTTTATTTGTTTTTAATAAATCGACTATTTCTTGTTCAAATAATTTTGAATCTATAGTATTTCCTTCTTTTCCTTTAGTTAAAATTAATTTATGTGTTTCTTCATCTACTTCAAAAGAATCATCTACAACTTTATTTTCAACAGCTGATGATATAATTTCAGATAATTCTAGTAATTTTTGTTTATCATATGTATATTCTAATTCTAAATTTGTTTTTATAAACAAGTTCTTTAAAATATTATAATTATTAACTAATAAATTAGAATTTCTACCAAAATCAAATACTTTTTTATATGTTTTTTCAATATCTACTTTAAAATCAATATCATCTTGAGTAACAGTATTAATTACTTTATTTCCTTGTACTATATCTATTTTAACTTCATCGTTATACTTTTTACTCATTTCTGTAATAACTGCTTGAACTTCTTTAGAATTCATATTACTTAAATTTTTACCTTGTAAATAAACATTTGTATATACATTTTTATTTACCTTATTCATAACTGTAAATATTGATAACGAAATTATAAATACAATAGCTATTATTATCATAACAATTGGAAACATTCTTTTTTTATTTATAACTTCATAATCATTTATTATATATTCTTCTGGCTCATTATTTTCTATACTATTTTCATTAACTTCTTCGGTGTTTTCAAAAGTTTCTACTTCTTCTACATCAACTATTTCTTCATCTTTTATTTCATTTTGAATGTTATTACTTTTTTTAGCTTTATTTTTTTTAGAAGCTTTTTTCTTTCCCATTTTAAACCCCCTTATGTTATTTTTTTATCAAATTTTACATTTTTTTCATTTCAAATAAAAATATATGACCATTTAGTAAATGGTCTATTTTTTAATGTCAATTTTCTTAAGTTTTTGATATAACTTAATTTGCTCTTCTGTTAATTTTTTAGGTACATCTACTTTAACATTTAAAAGTAAATCTCCTCTTTTTCCATCTCCATATTTAAAACCTTTTGATGAAATTTTAATTTGTTTATCAGCTTGTACTCCTACTGGAATTTGTACATCTACTTCACCGTCTATTGTATTTGTAACAATCTTTGCACCTAAAGCTGCTTGCCATGGTGTAATATGTATATCTTTAACTAAATCATTACCTACAATTTCAAAATCTTTGTGTGGCATTACATATATAGTTACAATTAAATCACCATTTTTACCACCGTTTCTTCCTGATTTTCCTCCACCAGCAAGTCTTACTTTATCTCCATTTTTAATTCCTTCTGGAATAGATGCTTTAAACGTTTTTGGAAGTTCTGATGGAGAATGACTTTTAATAACTATTTTTTTCTCCCCACCATAAAAAGCTTCCTCAAGTGTTATTTTTATTTCAGTCTCTTCATTTAAACCTTTAATTGGTGCTTTATTTTTACCTAAAGTTTTAACTGCTTCGTATCTTACTTTATTTCCTTCTTCTTTTTTAAAGCCTAAAAATATATTAAGAAACTCATTTAAAGCTGTTTTACCTTTTTTTACTTCATATGTAACATCTGAAAACATTTTATCTTCTTCTGATATACCATATTTATATTTTGCTGTTACTCTATCGTATTTTTTCTTTAATTCTGGGTTTGATAATGTATTATATGCTTCATTTATATCTTTAAATCTCTTTTCTGCTTCAACATTTCCAGCATTATTATCTGGGTGATATTTTTTAGCAAGTTTTCTATAAGCAGACTTTATTTCTTCTTTAGGAGTCTTACGATATACCCCTAAAATTTCGTAATAATTCTTAGCTTTCATGATTTCACCTCATTACGTCTATTATAACATATAATATAATCTTTTCAAGGTTTTTATAGCATTTTTTTCTTGATTTTTAATACCGTTTATTATATAATAAAGCTGTAAATATAAAGTAATAGGAGGAATAAAAATGGACCAAGATAATTTTTTAGATAATCAAAATATAATTCCAGTTAACATCGAAGATGAAATGAGAAAATCATATATTGATTATGCTATGAGTGTTATTGTGTCACGTGCTCTACCTGATGTAAGAGATGGTCTTAAACCAGTTCATAGAAGAATTCTTTATGTTATGAATGAACTTGCACTTTGGCCAGAAAAAGCATACAGAAAATGTGCTGGTATTGTTGGTGATGTTTTAGGTAGTTATCATCCACATGGTGATGCTGCTGTTTACGATGCTTTAGTACGTTTAGCACAAGACTTTTCACTTAGATATCCATTAATTAACGGACATGGTAACTTCGGTTCTATAGATGGTGATCCACCTGCGGCTATGAGATATACAGAAGCAAAACTACAAAAAATTGCTGTAGAAATGCTTACAGATATTGATAAAAAAACTGTAGATTTTACACCAAACTATGATGAAAGATTATTAGAACCTACTGTATTACCAGCAAAATTACCTAACTTATTAATAAATGGATCATATGGTATTGCCGTAGGTATGGCAAGTAACATACCACCTCACAACTTAACAGATGTTGTTAATGGTACTGTTGCATTAATAGATAATCCTGAATTAACTTCAGAAGAATTAATGGCATTTATACCAGGACCAGACTTTCCAACAGGAGGTATAATTGTTGGTAAAGAAGGAATTAAAAACGGTTATACAAAAGGTAGAGGTAAAGTTTGTCTACGTGGTAAAGCAGAAATAGAAGAAGATCATAGAGGTAGATTTAAAATTATAATTACTGAAATACCTTATCAAGTAAATAAATCTATGTTAGTTCAAAATATTGCTAAACTAGTTCAAACTAAAGTATTAGATGGTATTTCTGGATTAAGAGATGAATCAGATAGAACAGGTATGAGAATTGTTGTTGAATTAAAAAGAGATGCAAATCCAAATGTAGTTTTAAATTCACTATATAAACATACTCAATTACAAACAACAGTTAGTATGTTAATGCTTGCACTTGTAAACAAAGAACCTAAAGTATTAACATTAAAAGAAATTTTAAATCATTATATAGATCACAGAAAAGATGTTATTACAAAAAGAACTCAGTTCGAACTTAACAAAGCAGAAGCTAGACTTCACATATTAGAAGGACTTAAAATAGCTTTAGATCACATAGATGAAATAATTGCTATAATTAAAGCTTCATATGATGATGCCGCTAAAAGACTTATGGATAAGTTTGGTTTATCTGAAATACAAGCTACTGCAATTCTAGAAATGAAATTAAAAACATTATCTGGATTACAACGTGAAAAAATCGAAAATGAATATAATGAATTAGTTGCACTAATTGCTCACTTAAAAGAAATTCTAAGCAATGAATCTTTAATTTTAAAAATAATAAAAGATGATTTATTAGAATTAAAAGAAAAATATGGTGACGATAGAAAAACTATTATAACTCACGGTGAAGGAGATATTGACATTGAAAGTCTTATAAAAGAAGAAACTAATGTTGTTACATTAACTCACTTTGGTTATATTAAAAGAATAGCTGCTGATACTTATAGAAGCCAAAAACGTGGTGGAAAAGGTATGACAGGTATGAATACTCGTGAAGAAGATTTCGTTGAACACTTATTTGTAACTTCTACACATAATCATATTATATTCTTTACTAATAAAGGTAGAGCATATAGAGTAAAAGCTTATGAACTTCCAGAAGCAAGTAGACAAGCAAAAGGTACTGCTATCGTAAATATTCTACAATTAGAACCAGATGAAAAAATTGCTGCTGTTATTCCTGTTGCAGAATATAAAGATAACTTATTCTTATTAATGGCTACAAAAAACGGATTAATTAAAAAATCTTCATTAATGGAATATGTTAATATTAGAAAAAGTGGAATTCAAGGAATTAGCTTAAAAGATGATGATGAACTTATAGACGTTAGATTAACAGATGGAACAAACGATGTTGTTCTTGTAACGAAAGAAGGTTTATCTATTAGATTTAAAGAAGATGATGTTAGACCAGTTGGTAGAGTATCAATGGGTGTAAAAGGTATAAACGTTAATAAAGGTGACTTTGTAGTTGGAATGGAACCTATAAAAAATGAAAATGATTATATCTTAGCAATCACTGAAAATGGATTTGGTAAGAGAACTGAACTTGCTGAATACAGACCACAAAATAGAGGCGGTAAAGGTGTTATTACTTATAAAACAACTCCTAAAACAGGCCATATTGTTGGAATAAAAATAGTAAGTGATAACGATGACATTATGCTAATTACTCAAAATGGTATTGTTCTAAGAACTCATTCTAATGAAATAAGCGTATTAGGAAGAAATACACAAGGTGTAACTCTTATGAGAACTTCTGAAGGCGGTAAAGTTGTAAGCATTGCTAAACTTGTAAATGAAGAATTAGAAGATGAAGAATTAAAATAATAGATAAAAATAAAGGATGACAATTAGTCATCCTTTTATATTTTTTTTAATCTTATATCTTCACCATAAAATTTATATTTTTTATATGAGCCTAAAATTCTAGAAATAATTCTTTCATCATAATTAACATATAATTCATCTATAGATAAATTAGTTGAAATTATTGTCTTTTTATTGTTTATTAATCTATAATTTATTAATTCAAACAAATCCTCATGTCTTTGATTGTTCATATTTTCTGTTCCAGCATCATCTATTATTAAAAGATCTACTGAATAAATCTCTGAATATATTCTATCTGAATCATCTTGATTTTTCGAAAATTTATATTTAATAATTGTATCTAATAATGTTGGAGCAGTTTGATATAATACAGTATAACCTTTTAATAAAACTTCTCTAGCTATACAATTAGACATAAACGTTTTACCTAAACCTGGCTTTCCTGAAAACAATATACCACTTTCTTTAACAGTATCAAAATTTTCTACAAATTCTTTTACACTTTCTTTTATTTTTTCTATATTTTTTCTAGGTGATATATTAGAACCATACTTTTCTACATTACTTTCATCTGAATAGTAAGAAGAATCAAAAGTATTAAAATTTTCAAACTTTATTTTATTTAAATTAGAAGATTTAAACGCTTCTAAAATAACTAATTGTTTATAACATTTACATGGAGTTATTTTTTCACCTTCTTCTATTATACCAGTATCTTTACAATATTTACAACTATATGTAGGTTCTAAATAATTAAAAGGTATATTATTTTCTTTATATATTTGTTTAATCTCTCTTCTAATTTTTTTTATACTATGTTCTGTTTCTTTTTCTATTTTTTCTTTTTCAGCATCATTAGCAAATATAATTTTTTTAGTATTTTCTATAGCTAACTTGCTAATTTCTCTTTCTTTTTCAGCAATTTCAGGAAATTTTTCGAACAATTCTTTTTTCTTTTTTTCTACTTCCTTATGATTTCTAATTGCTTTTTCAGAATATAATCTCTTAATTTTGTTATATAAATAATCTTCCATATTAAATCATCCTTATTACATATTATCAAATAAACTATCTAAGTTTTCATAAGTTCTTTTTTCAAAATTAGATGTATTATTTCGTGATTGCATTGGTGTTTCTTTAGTTTTAACTGTTTTTAATGCAATATCTTCAACTGTTTTAACTCCACAATTATTCCAATTTTGTAACACCTTATTTGCATACATTAATGGATTTTGTTTACCTAAAGTAGTAAGTAACGCTTGTTCTATCACTGGATATTCAAAATTATATTTTTCTATCCAAGTTTCTACATATTTCATTTCAGGTTCTGTTAAATTATTATTAGTTCTAAAGAATTTTTTAATTTTATTTTCTGTCTTTCTTAATAATGTTTGTTTATCATAATACTCATTTAAATCTTCTTCGGTCTTTATTCCGGCTTTGTTCCATGCACTAGCAATAGTCGATACGTAATTAACAAATAATTTATTATTTTTTTGACATGTTGTAAACAATCCTAATATTACATCATTATCAAATTTATATTTTTCTATAAAATTATTAATTTCAATATACCATCTTGTAGGCATACTTCCTGCAAAAAAGGTATTACTAATAGCTTTGAACAATTTATCTCTTTCAGGATCATTTTTTCTTTGATTTTTATTTGAAGTATTTATTTTATGTGCGTACATTTTTTCAATTTCTAATTCTTTAATATTTCTAACTATATATTCTTTTTCTGTCTTTATTAATAACTCTTTTTCTTCTAATAAATTAAATGCCTTACTTAACTCATCTTTAGTTAAACATGTCATTTTAGCTATATTTTCTAAAGTCATTTCCTTTTTCGATTTATTAATATATAGTATAAACAAATATAATTTAATAGAATTAAAATCTAATTGTTTCATATATTCACATATAAATATGTCTGGTATTGATGTATCAGATAATTCCATAGTACTTTTCAATAAAAATCTCATATCCCTACTCCTTTTTTCATATAGATTATAACATTGTTATGTAAAATTTACAAGCTAAATTTTATTTTTTTTATTCAAATATATTCCTCTCACCAAATAGAATCTTACAATCATCTTAACAACCTCTAGAGTATCTAAATATTCATTAGATGATATAAAAAAAATTATACTTGGTGATAACAATGCTAATATTATATATATTTTTACTATGAATGTCAACTGAAAAAAATTAACAATATTATATATTATGATAAAATAAATAACTAGGCCTAATGCTATTTCATATTCTATTATTCCTAACCATTTAGCTTTTTTATTAATATTAAAATATGTTTTTTCTATACTATCAACTCCTTGATATACATATCAATTCTATAAAACAAATATAAAACACCTAAAACTATTACACGTAAAATCATGTCATCCTTGCCATACATAATAGGAAACACCAATATTATTTTTATAATTACTTGCGAAAATATAAAACAAGTAATATTTTTAACCCACTTTAATGCAATTAATTTAGTGGAATTAGAATAAAAAAGTAATAACATTATAGGTGATAAAACTATGAATAAATTAAATATCACATATTTAACAGACATATTTATAATTAAATTAACAGTACCATAACAAATAGCCATATTAATTATTCCTTCTATAGAAAAAAAATCATTATTTGAAACTTTAAACTTAGTTAAAATATCTACTAAACTTTTAAAACTTATTTCTTTGTCTATTATATTTTTCCCAAAGTCTAAGATTATATCATTTAATATAGAAAGATTTGCTGATGCTTTAAGAAA
>RCNI01001866.1_pt1 | contig 10815 bp, 9 predicted proteins | sample 2041151 | NCBI WGS metagenome assembly RCNI01 (sample SAMN09708214, study PRJNA481090) | feces metagenome | isolation source: feces | place: Antarctica: Albino Rookery
TACATCCGTTGAGTTGTGCATTTTCTTGTAGCCAGACAACATAACCGTCAGTTCTTCGAGCGATTTATCAGCCAGTTGTTCACGCAATTCCTTATTTTCAGGAACAGGAATCAAGCGATATCCTTTCAGCACAGACTCAATATACATACCCGTTCCACCGCAAAGTATTGGCAGTTTTCCTCGAGCCGTTATATTTTCATAAGCCTTCAAGAAATCACGCTGGTATTCAAATACATTATATTTATAGCCAGGCTCAACGATGTCAATAAGATGATACGGAATCTGTCGGCCACCTACTGTATAGTCGGCCAAATCCTTTCCCGTACCAAGATCCATTTCCCGGTAAACCTGTCTGCTATCGCCACTAATAATCTCGGTATCCATTCTATCAGCCAGGGCTGCAGCTAAAGGTGTTTTACCTGATGCTGTAGGGCCAAGAATGGTAATCAGATCGTATTTCATAAACAGTTAAAAATCATTTAATGACAAAGATAATCTTTTTCATTTCAATTGCATCAAATTAGCATAAAAAAGTGAAGATAGAGGTTATCAAGCATAAAAAAAGCCGCCCGGCGAACCGAGCGGCTTTGCTATATGGTTTGTATTACTGATTAGCAGTTTACAGAAGCCATGTGAGCGATCAAATCCAATACTTTGTTAGAGTAACCGATTTCGTTGTCATACCAAGAAACAACTTTAACGAAAGTATCAGTCAAAGCGATACCTGCTTTTGCGTCGAAGATTGAAGTGTTAGTGCAACCCAAGAAGTCAGAAGAAACAACTGCATCTTCAGTGTAACCAAGTACACCCTTCAATTCGTTTTCAGAAGCTTCTTTCATTGCAGCACAGATTTCAGCGTAAGTAGCTGGTTTAGCCAAGTTAACTGTCAAGTCAACAACTGAAACGTCCAAAGTAGGAACACGCATTGACATACCAGTCAATTTACCGTTCAATTCTGGAATAACTTTACCTACAGCTTTAGCAGCACCTGTAGAAGAAGGGATGATGTTACCAGAAGCAGCACGACCACCTCTCCAGTCTTTCATAGAAGGACCGTCAACAGTTTTCTGAGTAGCTGTTGTAGAGTGAACTGTAGTCATCAAACCGTCTGTGACACCCCATTTGTCGTTCAATACTTTAGCGATAGGAGCCAAGCAGTTAGTAGTACAAGAAGCGTTAGATACGAACTGAGTACCTTTAACGTAAGTCTTTTCGTTAACACCGCAAACGAACATTGGAGTATCGTCTTTAGAAGGTGCAGACATTACTACATATTTAGCGCCAGCCTGGATATGAGCCTGAGCTTTTTCTTTAGTCAAGAACAAACCTGTTGATTCAACTACGTATTCAGCACCTACTGCATCCCATTTCAAGTCTGCTGGGTTTCTTTCAGCTGTTACGCGGATTTCGTTACCGTTTACAATCAATTTGCTGTTTTCAACGTCAGCTTCGATAGTACCCTGGAACTGTCCGTGCATTGTATCGTATTTCAACATATATGCCAAGTAATCTACTGGACACAAGTCGTTGATACCTACGATCTGAATGTCATTACGAGTCTGAGCTGCACGGAATACGAAACGGCCAATACGACCGAAACCGTTAATACCTACTTTAATCATTTTTGTTTAAATTTTAAAAGGTTTTTATAATAAGTTTTTAAACTCTTACAAGTCATATCTTTCTTGTATGCGATGCAAAAATAATGAATTTATTTCAAACATGCGAATGAAAGAAGAATAAATTTAGTAAAAAAAGTATATCAGAAGGGCACTTTTTCGCTTCTTATATAGAATCAGAATAAAGAAACACGAGATATTGCCATGTGGACTATACAAAAGCTAATTATATTCTTCGCACAGATTTAAGGAACTATTTCAATCCCCTAGCTTTATATACAAGCTCTTTCGCATTGTTAATCTGCTGAAATTTCTCTTCTGCTGCTTTTCTAATATCTTCACCTAATGTCGCGACACGATCCGGATGATGCTTCAATGCGAGTTTACGATAAGCAGAACGCACTTCATCATCTGTTGCCGACGGAGAAACTTCCAACACTTTATATGCTTCTTCCAAAGTATTGCCTCCCAAATTCAACATAGAATCCACCTCGCTCAAAGAAAGCTTCATTGCAACGGCTACCTCTTTCAGTGCTTCAATTTCTTGAGAACAAATATTTCCGTCACTCTTGGCGATATTAGCCAAGAAGCCGAGCAACTGCAATCGTTCCTCATAACTTAAATTTTGGGCAATTTGTTCACCGCATTCCATTATGGTATTTTTGAAAGCCATCGGGTTATTGCGATCCATTTGCTTTCGTTGTTCGAAAAGATTCATCAGAATCTGCTGTCCTTCAGCAACAGCCTGCTCACCAAAATTCACACGGAGGAAATTACGCACGTACTCCATCTCGCTATGCATCACTTTTCCATCTGCACGAATAATATAAGAAGCCATGACAAGCATGGAGAACAAAAAGCTATTGCGTCTTCCCGCATACGCATTCTGTTGGGCATTTCCTTCTTTTTGGCCGTTCATATTATTTTCGGCATCATTTGCATGATCAAACAGAGAGCCTATGGCATATCCTGCCAAAGCGCCCAAAGGACCACCCATAGCAATAAAGCCTAAAACTCCGCCAATCCATTTTCCTAATCCCATATTTGTCTATATATATGTAATGTAACAATCCACTTAACATGATCCTTTTACGGGTTCATGTTTGTACTTAAAAACAAGAGCAAAAACGACAGCGACGACAAGCGCATAAGCCGCAAAAACGAACCATGCATTTCGCCATCCATCTACTTGAGGCAACATACTCAGGAAATCGACGAAATGGTTCACGACAACTTGAGCACTCAAGGTACCGACTGTTGCCCCTACGCCATTGGTCATAATGATAAACAAACCTTGAGCACTGGAACGAATAGACAAGTCAGTTTCTTTATCTACGAACAACGAACCTGAGACATTGAAAAAGTCGAACGCTACACCATACACTATCATCGAAAGTACAAAAAGCCACACGCCATTTCCTGGATTTCCTAAGCCAAAGAATGCAAAACGAAGCACCCATGCCACCATAGCGATAAGCATTACCTTTTTAATCCCAAAACGACTAAGGAAGAAAGGAATTAAAAGGATACAACAAGTTTCACTGATTTGAGAAAGTGAAATCAAAAGGTTTGCATGTTCGACCCCAAAAGAACCGCTATATTCCGGTATAGCATTGAAGCTGGTAATAAACGGATTAGCAAATCCATTGGTAATCTGCAATGAAACACCTAGCAACATGGAAAAGATGAAGAAAATAGCCATCTTCTTCTTTTTAAACAACAAGAAAGCACGAAGTCCTAATGCTTCCGCCAATGTTTTTTTCTGTTCTTCTCCTCGGCTAACTGGACATTCCGGCAAAGTCAATGTATAGATTGCCAAAATCACTCCCCAAATGGAACTCGTAAAGAATTGCATATAATTTGACTGAAAACCTCCCAAGTCCACCAGCCACATCGAACAAATAAATCCTATTGTTCCAAAAGTACGGATTGGCGGAAAGGCCTTAATAGTCTCCAGACCTGCTTTATCCAAGACAGTATAGGCAACAGAGTTGCTTAAAGCCAACGTAGGCATATAAAAAGCTACACTCATGGAATAAAAAGAGAATAGAACAGAAAACTCCAAATTGTTTCCTATAGTCATCGCATAATACCCTGCTCCACTCATGAAGAGAGCCGCCAACAGGTGGCAAAGTCCTAACAAGCGCTGAGCTGGTATCCATCGATCAGCAATAATCCCCATAACAGCAGGCATAAAGAGAGAAACAATACCCTGCATTGCATAAAAAATTCCAATATGTTCACCCTGTCCCACTCCCGCGAGATAAGTTCCCATAGAAGTTAAATAAGCTCCCCACACTGCAAACTGCAGGAAGTTCATCACAATAAGTTTTAACTTGGTATTCATCGTAAAAAGGTCTATAATTTAAACAAAAGTACGTAAAATATCGAAGCCTACAAACATCTTTATCCATTTCTATCTTAAAAAGATGGAATAAGAGAAAATGAATTTCAAAAAAACAAGTTTCCAAAGCTTTATCAAAGATTTTATGCTACTTTTGCCAATATATTGATTTGTTCTTTGTTAATTGACAATCCATGTCATAAAGGAAGATACATTTCTTGTTCTTACAAACACTCTATTTTTTATTAAAAACAATTTGCATCATGTCAATTTTAGGAAATCTCATTTGGTTCCTCTTAGGAGGATGTTTATTAGGTTTAGGGTATATGCTGATAGGAATTATATTCTGCATTACCATAGTCGGTCTACCCTTTGGTTATCAACTCATCAAGATCGGGATATTAGCTATGTTTCCGTTTGGACAAGCCCCACAATTTCCTCCCATGCCCATGGGATGTATAAGTCTGGTATTCAACATCATCTGGATTCTATTTGGCGGCATTGAACTTGCTTTAGCCCACCTAATACTTGGTTTGTTCTTTTGTATCACAGTTATTGGCATTCCATTTGGGATGCAACACTTCAAGTTAGCAAAACTTGCTCTAATGCCTTTCAGTCAAGATATACATTAAGCCAATGTCATGAATCGAGTCTGCCATCTATTTAAAATCAAATATCCCATCATACAGGGAGGTATGGTTTGGTGCAGCGGTTGGCGATTAGCCTCAGCCGTCAGTAATGCAGGTGGATTGGGGCTATTAGGAGCCGGTTCCATGCACCCGGACACCCTACGTGAGCATATACGTAAATGCAGACAAGCTACGGACCATCCCTTTGGAGTAAACATGCCCCTCCTTTATCCAGAGATTGCATCCATTATGCAAATTATAGTAGAAGAAGAGGTCCCGATAGTTTTCACATCTGCTGGCAATCCGAAAACATGGACCCCTTACTTACACGAGCATGGAATCAAAGTAGCCCACGTGGTTTCCTCTACCCACTTCGCCAACAAATGTGAAGAAGCAGGGGTCGATGCGATAGTTGCCGAAGGGTTCGAAGCTGGAGGACACAATGGGAAAGAAGAAACAACTACCATGTGTTTGATTCCGGCTGTCTGTCGTTCATGCTCACTCCCAGTTATAGCAGCTGGCGGAATAGCAACAGGGGAAGGAATCTTAGCCGTTCAAGCACTTGGAGCAGAAGGAGTACAAATAGGAACGCGTTTTGCTCTGACAAAAGAAAGTTCTGCCCACTTCAACTTTAAAGATAAATGCCTACAGTTGAAAGAAGGTGACACTCAACTATCCCTAAAACAACTAGTCCCAACAAGGTTGATAAAGAACGAATTTTATCAAAGAATCAAGGAAGCTGAACTTCGGGGAGCTTCCGTGGAGGAATTGAAGACTTTGTTAGGAAACGGACGTGCCAAACGTGGAATTTTTGAAGGTGACTTATTTGAAGGAGAATTGGAAATAGGACAAGCAAGTGCTCTTATCCACAATTTAGATTCCGTCAAGACGGTAGTTGAAGAATTAGTTACTGATTACAATATAGCTTTACGAAAGATGCAAGATTCGCTGTCTTGGGCACATTTATAACATTATCAGGTATTCTTCAATACATTTTTAGAACCAAATAGGAGCCAAGAAAAACAGGTTACTTTTCGAAAATAGGACAGAATTTTCTATAAAAAAATAGAGCCAGTTTCATTCGTTCATAATTATTGAAACTGACTCTATTTTTTATTTCATCTCAAAAGACACGTCACTGATGAAGAATTAAGGTCGACCTCGGAGCAACATTTACCACGTTGCCCTTTACGGTTCCCATTCCTTTTCTCCAATCAATAAGGCCATCTCCACAAGCTACCGTATAAACGCCTTCAGGAATATTAACCGTGCTAACATCCCGCCGTGCATTATATACGACAATTATGTTCTTCCATCGCTCTCCCATGATGTTGCCTGCAATCTGATAAGCAACAACATTGGAATCTTCCGTCTTCAAGAACTGAATATTGCTACCTATCTGCTCAGCCGTACCCAGACGAAAAGCCGGATGTGCCTTTCGCATGGCTATCAATTCTTTTACATAATCAAACAATTCTCGGTACTGTGCCTTCTTTTTCCAAAAGATTGCATTTACGTTATCGGGACTTCTATACGAATTCGACACACCCTTCTTGGTACGCATCATTTCATCACCAGAATAAATAAAAGGAACTCCCTGCGAAGTGAGAACAATCGATTGTGCAAATTTCTCCAAGGTCACCAATTCCTTTTCAGAAGCTCCTCGATAAGAAGACTTCAACCGATCCTGCAAACACAAGTCGTCGTGACAGCTGACATAGCTTATGAACTGCGTAGGTTCAGGAGTCCAAAATTCAAGTTTCTTTCCCAAAGGATCCGAAACAAGCTGCGGATGTTCTACTCCCCCGACGACTCCCATACGGATTCCTTCGGCAAATCCTTTTCTACCTATCACAAAAGCACCTTTTGAATCATCTCCCCATTCTCCACGCAAGCTATCCCTAAATTCATCACTGAAAGCCGCTATTCTGGGCATCTGTTTGATATTCGTCTTCATGGCCAACTTTCGTGTTTCCAAAAGAGGGGGATTAGCAGCCCATCCTTCTCCATAGACGAATATCGTTGGATCAATTGCATCCAAAGCCTTGCGAACTGCATTCATCGTAGCGATATCATGAACTCCCATCAAATCGAAGCGGAAACCATCAACATGATATTCTTTTGCCCAATACGATACAGATTCAACAATAAACTTACGAACCATCTCTCGTTCACTGGCCGTTTCATTTCCGCAACCAGACGCATTACCCCAATTACCTTTTTCATCCTTACGGTAGAAGTAACCAGGAACCGTCCGTTCAAAGACACTCCCCTTTAAGACAGCAGTATGATTGTACACCACATCCATTACCACGCGGATTCCAGCTTGATGCAAAGCCATTACCATCTCCTTGAATTCTTTTATACGAACTCCCGGCTTAAAAGGATCTGTAGCATAAGACCCCTCGGGAACATTAAAATTTTTAGGATCATACCCCCAATTATAAGTCGAAGGCACAATACTTTCATCCACGGAAGAAAAGTCGAACGACGGAAGAAGGTGCACATGCGTCACTCCTAATTCCTTCAAATGATCAAGTCCCGTTTTCGTTCCATCAAGCATACACGTATGCTGCTCCGTAAGAGCAAGGAACTTGCATCGGTTCTTTATATGAGCTGCTGTATCGATTGAAAATTCACGATGATGCATTTCATAGAGAATGATATCCGAGAAACTTTTTAACGGAGGACGGTGATCAGATTCCCATCCCTCTGGGTCAGTTGATCTTAAATCAATGATTGCCGCACGATCGCCATTCACACCGACAGCCTTTGCCATAACCCCCGGCGTATCACCTTGCCATACGCCATCAATTTTCACATTGAACACGTAATACAAGCCTTTATAATCACCATCTGCCACCGCCTTCCACATGCCATTCGGGGCAGGAAGCAAACGAATCATTTGTTGAGGAGTTCCACCTTGAGCCTGTGCATAAATAACCACCTGGACTTCATCTGCCGTAGGAGCCCAAAGCGAAAACTGCGTTTGGACAGGAGTATAGTCCATTTCAATCCAATCGTCTGTCAATACCGGATAATCCGCATAACTGGCATAATCTTTTTTTAAATCCTGACTACATGAAATCGTAGCCAAAAGGGGAATTATCAGCATGTGTTTCAAACTCATCGTGATTATTTTTTTATCTTATCTGGATTTTTGGATATATAATCTTTCCAGCTGGAATACGTTTTCGGCATTTCGGGTTTGCCCATCTGCAAATAATGGCAATAAGCCGCCCCCAAGGCATCTGTCGCATCCATAAAAGGTCCTATTTCCGATGAAGGGATATGCAGCATACGTTTAAGCATATCGGCAACCTGTTCTTTACTGGCTTGTCCATTTCCTGTAATAGCCATTTTGATTTTTAGAGGAGCATATTCTGTTACAGGAACATCACGGCTTAATGCAGCAACGATTGCTACACCTTGTGCTCTGCCCAATTTAAGCATTGATTGTACATTTTTCCCGAAAAACGGAGCTTCAATAGCCAACTCATCGGGCAAAAATGAAGTGATGATACCTTGTACGCGCTCATAAATATGCCTCAATTTCAAATATGGATCCTTACATTTACGAAGATCAATCACCCCCATCGTCACCACCTCTGGCTTCACCCCTGAAATTTTTAATATTCCATAGCCCATGATATTGGTACCTGGGTCAATGCCTAAAATGATTTTTTCCTTTACTGGATGTATCACCGGATAACCTCCATCAAAGTAGAAAATGCTAAAACTTTGTCCTTAAAAAGTTTCATCATTTCTTCGTTCAATTTGGCTCCCTGCTGAGTATGCCAATGATGAAGGGTTGCACTATTCTCTACCTCCCACTGCAAAGAAAAACATTCGCTTTCCGGCTCTTTATGACTTAGAATTCGCAAAATACGCGGATTCTTCAGTTCTGTTCTTTTTTCCACTTCAGGAATGTAGCACTCATTCAACCATATCACAAAATTACGTGCATCATTTATCTCTACATGATAAGTTGTATTGTAAATCAACATAGTTTCAACTGTATTATAATTAGACCATAAACACACCGAAGTATCGGTATGAAAGTTTTGCAAATATAACGAATAATACCCTTACATTTTGGTCCCCGTAAAAAAAAATTGTACGAAAAGACTTGTTTTCCAAGCTTTATTACTACATTTGTGCACATTTTTACACAAATTGTGCAATACAAACATGAATTTTAAGAATAGTTTTATAGCAGAAGTAGAACGAAGCATTCACGAAAATTGGGATAAGGATGCATTAACCGATTACAAAGGTGAAACCCTTCAATATAAGGATGTAGCACGTAAAATAGAGAAGTTACACATCGCATTCAAATATACAGGTATCAAGCCGGGTGACAAGATTGCCATCTGCGGTAGAAATAGTGCCCATTGGGCAACCATTTTTTTGGGCGTTCTTTCTTATGGCGCTGTCGCAGTACCCATTCTTCACGAATTTAAAGCAGACAACATCCACCATATAGTAAACCACTCTGAAAGCCGCATCCTTTTCGTAGGCGATCAAATATGGGAAAACCTCAACGAAAATGCTATGCCCAATCTGGAAGGGATTATCGAATTGAAGAGTTTCGACATCGTAGTTTCACGTTCTGAAAAACTCACCTACGCACATCAACACTTGAATCAAGAATTTGGTAACAAATACCCTTCTCGTTTCCGGGCTCAAAATGTAACTTATCAGCAAGAGAATCCTAATGATCTGGCCATAATCAACTATACATCAGGAACGACAGGTTATTCGAAGGGTGTTATGTTATCCTATAAAAGTATTGTGTCCAATCTAAACCACCTCAATCAACATATAGGTATAAACCCTGGTGACAACATCGTTTCAATGCTTCCCATGGGACATATTTTTGGTTTGGTCTTCGATTTCTTATATGGCTTTACTTCGGGAGCCCATCTGTGGTTTTTAACGCGCATGCCAAGTCCACGTGTTATCATGGAATCTTTTGCAGTTATTCGACCTCGCATCATTTCCTGTGTTCCCCTTGTCGTTGAAAAAATCTTTAAAAAAGAAGTATTGCCCAAAGTAGACAACAAATTAGGAAAACTTTTACTGCAGTTGCCCCTTATAAGCGATAGATTAAAAGAAAATATCCGCAAGCACACGCTTGAAATCTTTGGAAGCAACTTCATCGAGATCGTAGTGGGCGGTGCTCCGTTTAACCCTGAGGTGGAAGCATTCTTGAGACTAATTAATTTTCCTTATACCATTGCCTACGGAATGACAGAATGTGCTCCACTCATCTGCCATAGCCGCTGGGATGACTTAGAATACACATCTTGCGGGAAAACCGTTAGCAACATGGAAACTAAAATCTTATCAAGCCAACCAGAATCCATTCCTGGCGAACTCATTTGTCGAGGCGACAATCTTATGATTGGCTATTATAAGAATCCAGAAGCTACGGCCCAAACCATAGATGAAGACGGATGGTTACATACTGGAGACATGGCCATTAAAGATGCTCGAGGCAACATATTCATTAAAGGACGTTGCAAGAACATGCTTCTTACTGCTTCTGGACAGAATATCTACCCTGAAGAAATCGAAGCACGGTTGAACAACATGCTCTACGTTAATGAATCACTGATTCTACTATCGGGAAGTAAACTCATTGCATTGGTATACCCCGACAGCGAAGAAGCTTATCGCAAAGGCTTGTCTTCTAAAGAATTGGAAGACGCATTAGAAGCGAATCGCATCGAATTGAACAAAACGCTTCCTGCTTATTCACAAATTAGTCAAATTAAACTTTATCCTGAAGAATTTGAAAAGACAGCCAAAAAAAGTATCAAACGATTCCTTTATCAGGATATAAAAGATTGATTTTTCTTTAATGACTTCGCTTCAAACCCATCAAGAAAGAAGTTATCTCTGCTTTGTTTGCTGAGTAGCGGATAAAAGTATTTGATAAAGCTTCTCCCAGATAAAAGACCGGCTGAGTTCCTATTGGAATTCAGCCGGTCTTTTTACAACACGATGTTCTATAATCCAATTCTATTTTTTAACTTCTAATGCCATTCGATGAAAAGAATTTTATCTAAAGAATGTACGAAATAAAGCTATACCTATACCTGGAATGCTGTACAAAGCTGAGCCCTCTCCACGGCTCTTTCATTTAAGTTTAGATAAAGGGACATAATCCCCCCACCCACTTCTTATGGGAAGTAGGAATTTTGTTATGATTGATATC
>RCNI01001869.1_pt1 | contig 10807 bp, 8 predicted proteins | sample 2041151 | NCBI WGS metagenome assembly RCNI01 (sample SAMN09708214, study PRJNA481090) | feces metagenome | isolation source: feces | place: Antarctica: Albino Rookery
TGCTCTGCTTGCCGCATGTGTTGCAAAAGCAGACGAGGGAATGTGGCTGCTGTCGCGTCTTAAGCAGCAGAACATTGCAAAAATGCAGCAGATGGGATTTAAGCTTACTGCTGAGGATATCTACGATATCAACAAACCGGGCATCAAGGATGCTATCGTCGGTCTGGGAAATGAAGGACGTCCGTTCCATCATTTCTGCTCTGGAGAAATCATCTCTCCGAACGGTCTGTTGCTGACCAACCACCACTGTGGTTTCAATGCAATCCAGGCACATTCTTCAGTTGAACACGATTATTTGCGTGACGGATTCTGGGCATACAAAATGGAAGATGAACTGGCTAATCCCGGTACTACCGCTTCTATTCTGGAACGCATGGAAGATGTTACCGACCGTGTAAATGCAGTGTTGAACGACAAGATGAACGAGTCTGAACGTACAGCTGCCATTGCAAGGATTTCCGCTGAAATCGTGAAGGAAGCTACCAAAGGCACCAAATTGAGCGGACAGGTTCAGGCTATGTTCGAAGGCAATCAGTTCTTCTTGTTCTTGTACACTATTTATAAAGACGTACGTCTGGTAGGTGCTCCTCCTCAGAGCATGGGTAAATTCGGTGGTGATACCGACAACTGGATGTGGCCGCGCCATACTGCCGACTTCTCTATGTTCCGTATCTATACTGCTCCGGACGGAAGCCCTGCTGCATACTCTAAGGATAATGTGCCTTTGAAACCGAAACACTTCCTGCCGGTATCTATCAAGGGAGTGAAAGACGGTGATTTTGCCATGATTATGGGATTCCCGGGTTCTACCGACCGTTATTGCACTAGCTTCGGTTTGGAGAATACTATGGATGTTACCAATACTATCTGCTATAAAGTACGTACTGATAAATTGGCTGTTATGCGTGAAGGTATGGAAAAAGATCAGAAGACACGCATCCAGTATGCTTCTAAATATGCAAGTTGTGCTAACTATTGGAAATATTCCAACGAGCAGAACAAGGCTCTCCGCAATTTGAATACAATGGGCAACAAAAAGGCTATCGAGCGTGATTTTACTGCATGGGTGAACGCTGATGCTGCACGCAAGGGCATGTATGGAAATGTATTGTCTGAAATCGAGAAGGCATATAAGGGATTGAAGGATTTGTCCGTAGCCGAGACATATGCTGAAGAGGCATTGGCCGGACCGGAAGCTCACCTGTTCGCTTATCAGGTAGGACGTGCAATCGAACTCTACTTTAAAGAAGAGACTACTGCCGAGCAGAAAGAGGTGATCAAAACCAAGATCGGAGATATGGCAAAATCATTCTACAAGGACTTTAACGCTGATGTAGATGCAAAATTGTTTGCCGTATTGTTCAAAATGTACAGCGATAATGTAAACGCAGAATTGCAGCCTGAAGTATTTACTGTAATCAATAAGAAATACAAAGGAAACTACGACAAGTATGCTGCCGACCTGAAAGCGAAATCAGTATTCATGGACGAAAAGGCATTCGCTGCATTCCTGGCTGACCCTGATATGAAGAAACTGGAGAAAGACCCTGTTTATCAGGCTGGTAAATCTTTCTATTCAATCTATATGAAACTGGCTTCAATGACAGATGAATTCAACGAGCGGATTAAACGCGGAAACCGCTTGTTCGTTCGCGGATTGATGGAGATGAATCCTGAAAAGGCATGGGCTCCGAATGCAAACTCTACTATCCGTCTGACTTATGGAAAGGTAGGTAGCTACAAACCGCGTGACGCTGTGTTCTATGACTATTATACTACATTGGCCGGTGTTATGCAGAAGGAAGGTCCTGCCGGAGGTGAGTTTGAAGTTCCTGCACGTTTGAAAGAACTGTATGCTAAGAAGGACTTCGGACCTTATGGTAAGGATATCCTGCACGTAAACTTCATTACTGACAATGATATTACCGGCGGTAACAGTGGTTCCGGTGTGATCAATGCTGAAGGTCATCTGATCGGTACTGCTTTTGACGGAAACTCTGAAGCAATGTCCGGTGATATTGACTTTGAGGAGAATCTGCAGCGTTGTATCAACTTGGATACCCGCTATATGTTGTGGATTGTCGATGTATTTGCAGGTGCAAAGAATCTGGTCAATGAAATGACTATTATTAAATAAAATACTGACTACTATGAAAAATTTAGATTGGAGTAAATTGTCTTTCGGATACTCAAAGGCAGATTACAATGTTCGCTGTTATTACAAGGATGGCAAATGGGGGGAATTGGAAGTTACCGATTCTGAAATGCTGAATATCCACATGGCTTCAACCTGTTTGCACTACGGTCAGGAGGCTTTTGAAGGAATGAAGGCTTTCCGTGGTAAAGATGGTAAAATCCGTTTGTTCCGTTGCGAAGAAAATGCCAAACGTATGTTGAGCTCTGCAGAGTATGTGATGATGCAGGCTCCTTCCGTTGAATTGTTCACGGAAGCTGTCGTAAAGGCAATTGAAATGAATAAGGAGTATGTGCCGCCTTATGAATCAGGTGCAAGTCTGTATATCCGTCCTTTGTTGATCGGTGTAGGTCCTCAGATGGGTGTGGCTCCTGCCAAGGAATATCTGTTTGTGGTATTTGTTGCTCCGGTAGGCCCTTATTTCAAGGCTGGTTTCAAACCGACAAAAGTAATGTTGGAACGCCACTACGACCGTGCTGCTCCTAATGGAACAGGACATATCAAGGTGGGAGGTAACTACGCTGCCGGTATGCGTTCTGGCGAAGTGGCTCATCAGAAAGGATATTCTACTGCAATCTTCTTGGATTCAAAAGAGAAAAAGTATATTGATGAATGTGGTCCTGCCAACTTCTTCGGTATAAAGGATAATACTTATATCACTCCGTATTCTCACACAATCCTGCCTTCTATCACCAACAAGAGTTTGATGGTGCTGGCAGAGGATATGGGGCTGAAGGTTGAGCGTCGTCATATTCCGGTTGAAGAGCTGGAAACTTTCACCGAAGCAGGAGCCTGCGGTACTGCTGCTGTAATCAGCCCTATCGGACAGATTGATGATTTGGAAAACAATAAGAGCATTGTTTTCGGAGATCCTGAAGTGCCGGGTGAATGGTGTACAAAACTGTACCACCGTCTGCGTGCAATTCAATATGGTGACGAACCGGATAAATTCGGTTGGGTCAAGGTATTGGAATTCTAATCGCAGGATATATAAACATAAAAGCCGCCAACTGGCGGCTTTTTTTGTGTCTTGTATGAAGTGCTTCACCACATGGTGGGCAGGAATTTTTTATTTGGTATTGATGATGACCTCTGCATTGGGATAATAGCCTGCCTGTTTTTCGATTTGGCTGAGCGGTCGGATTTGCAGGATGGATGCCGGATCAATGTCGAAAGAGTCGGCGAGCCGTCCGTCTATGACAAGCAGCGGATATTGGGATTTCTCAAGGTTGTATTTGTATTCCTGCTTGTTGTATTGGAAAGTGAGCATTCCGTCTTTATAGCTGCTGAATGTCCCCAGCTTTTTCTGTGAGGTGACAAACAGATAGGATTTCTTCATATCTTCTTTTGACGGGATGATGTTGACGTGCATGATTTTTTCCGGCATCTGGACATTGTCTTTCGGTGCCTGTTCACCGTCAATGATATAGGTGATGTCGGAGTTTTTGGAATCGATCTTCAATTTTGTCTTTCCGTTCTCTTCTGTGATTTGTATGGAATTGCTGCTGACATTGCCGTCAGAGCCCAGCGATTCAAAATATTGTTCGACGGTCTTCATCTCTCCCGGCCGTATCATATTGGAGAGGTTGAACCGGGAAGTGCTGTCGGAAGGGGAGCTGAAGGCATCCTTGAACTGTTGTTCTATGCCGGAGAAGAAGTCGGAATCGAAACCGCTGAAGAATCCTCCCATCAGTCCTTCCAGTGATTGCATCATGTTCCTTGCTTCTTCCTCGTCCTGCAGGTGGTTTTGGGCTGTTGGTGACAAGATGGCAAGCGACCCGAGGCCATGGATGTTCAGAGCCCGTGAAAGTAGGGCGATGCGGTTTGTCTGGATGGTGCCGCGCAATTCAATGATGTCGGCTTGGTAGGGGGATATGCTCCATACCACGAGGTCTGTCACTCTCTCTCCTTCGCTGCGGGCATAGACCAGTTGTTCGTTTTCACCGTCATTGTTGCTTTTGATGAGGCGGTAATTGTTGGTCTCCTCCAGCAGATTGTGGAATTGTGAAAGGATTTTTTCTGCTTCTTCCGGTTTGCAGATATTGCGGTTGATGGTCAGGATATTTACCTCATCCAGCTTTTGGAGCATCTCTTTCATCTCTTGCGAGAGATTGTTGCTTTGGTAAAGTCCGTAAAGGCTCTTGTCCAGTTGGGTGACACTGACTCCGTTTTTCTTGTGGTATTTCGACATCTGTTTCCCGATTTGTGCGGAGGCGCAGAAAGGGATGAGAAGCGTCGCCAATAAGATGATTGTCAACTTTTTCATGATATTAGATATTAAAATGTTTATATTTATTCAATAGCGATGATCAGTTTGTTGTCTTCATAAAGCACCTGTTGTATGGGGGGATGCTTTTCGTCCAGTACATTGCCGATAATCCGGAGTGCATCCTCGAAGCGTTCCTTTTTCATATTGTCAGTGAGGATGATTTGTGACGTATCGGCAGAGGGAAGGAATCCCCGTATGGTGAATATCAGGATGGCGATTGCCGCGATAGAGCCTGCCAGTGTGTACAGGTTGTGTATCCGTACCTTCCGGTGGCACCGTTTCTGCAGGGCCTGTCGGATTTTCGCTTCTGTCTGTGGAGGAATCTGTATTTCCCGGTTGTCTATGGATAACAGCTTCTCATCCTGGAAATGCCCCTGCTTGAACATGGCTCGCAGTTGCTTCTCTTCATCAAGGGAAGTGTCGCCCTGATAATACCGTTTTAGTAGATTGTCCATGATTATATATTTTTCAGTTGTTCGCGTATTTTGTTTCGTCCTCTGGAGAGAAGTACACGGATGTGGTTGGGTGTCAGTCCGGTGATTTGTGCGATTTCTTCAAAATCAAGTTCCTGTATTTCCCGTAACACCATTACTTCCCGCAGATTGTCTGGCAGATTGTCGATAAGCCGGAGGATGAGCCGGGCACTGTCCCGGTTTTCCAGCTGTTCCTGGATATCCTCGCTGCTCGGGCTTTGGAGAATATCCGTCTCGTCTTTGGTTGGTTTCCTGCATCTCATCCTGTCAAGGCAGAGATTGCGGGTTACGGCAAGCATCCAGGCAAGCGGATTGTCGGGCTGTGCCGCCTTTTTGCGCTGTTCCCATAATTTGATCATCACATCTTGCGTGGTGTCTGCGGCATCTTCGCTGTTGCCGAGCAGATGGGATGCGTATGTGTACACATGCTTTGCCAAAGGCAGGATAATATGGTTGAAATCTTTTTCTGTCATCGTAAGTAAGACGAATGTACGCTTTTTTTATTACAGGAAATTCCGGATTTAACGAAAATTTAAAATCTTGTGGAAATCCTTGGTCGGTATGGGGAATATTTCCTCAGGATGGAGAGCGGAAACGTTTAAAATTTATATTTGGAATGAGGGGAATTATCTTTCTTATACATTGATAACTAATACATTTGGAGAATACGTTTTTTACTGAACCTTTGCGCCTCGAATTTTTGGCATATAATTTCCCCATATTGTAGGGAAGATGAATAAATAAATATAGAGGAATGATAATTAAAAGAAATGTAATTTGGTTTTTGCTGGGGTTGTTGGTAGCCTTTGCAGGGTGTAAACGTGAAAAAGTACAGGAACGTATTCCGGTTGTTGTAGAGCAGGCCGGAGTGAAAGATGTAGAGATTTTTGGAGAATATGTAGGCCGTGTCCGTGCAAGACAGTTTGTCGAGGTGCGTGCGCGTGTGGAAGGATATTTGGAGAAGATGTTGTTTGAAGAGGGCAGGAAAGTGGAACGTAACCAGCCTTTGTTTATTATTAATCGGGATATATATCGTGCGCGTGTGGACAAGGCGGCTGCACAGCTGAAGAAAGATGAGGCTCAGGAGCTGAAGACCGGACGTGATGTCGAACGCCTCCGTCCGCTGTATGAGCAGAATGCAGCCAGTCAGTTGGATCTTGACAATGCCGTGGCCGCTTATGAAAGTGCCAAGGCGAATGTTGCCATGAGCCGTGCTGATTTGGCACAGGCCGAACTGGAACTCAGCTATACGACCGTCCGTTCTCCGATTACCGGATATATCAGCGAGCGTTATGCTGATATAGGTGCCCTGATGGGTTCTGCCTCAAAGGCGTTGTTGGCTACGGTTGTTGCCAGTGATACCGTGTTGGTCGATTTCAGCCTGACAGCATTGGACTATCTGCGCAGCCAGCAGCGTAATGTGCGCCTCGGCGAGCAAGATACTTCCCGTTCATGGCAGCCGTCTGTCATTGTGACCTTGGCGGACAATTCCGTTTATCCGGAGCGTGGCATTGTGGATTTTGCCGATCCGCAGGTGGATCCGAAGACCGGAACATTCGGTGTGCGTGCAAGTATTCCGAATCCTGACCGGAAATTGCTGCCCGGACAGTTTACCAAAGTGAAATTGTTGCTTGATGTGCGCGAAGACGCTGTCGTTGTGCCTGTAAAGGCTGTGGAAATCGAAAAAGGAGGGGCACACGTTTATGTGATGCGTCGTGATAGTACTGCAGAAAAACGCTTGATTGAAACAGGGCCTGAATTTGATAATTATGTGGTGGTGGAAAGAGGATTGGGCCCGAACGAACTGGTGGTGACCGAGGGATATCATAAGCTGACTCCTGGAGTGTTGCTTGTCCCTGAGATGGACGACCGCTGGAAAAAGAAGGAAGAAGAGAGTGTTGAGAAAAAAGATTAGCGAACAAGAATGTAGTATGGTATGAAAGTGACTTTTTTTATAGACCGTCCTATTTTTTCGGCGGTACTGTCTATATTGATTGTGGTGCTTGGTTGCATCGGGCTTTATATGTTGCCGGTCGACCAGTATCCGCAGATTACTCCCCCGATGGTGAAGATTTCGGCTTCTTATCCGGGTGCGAGTGCTACAACGGTTTCTCAGGCGGTGGCGACCCCGATTGAGCAGGAGTTGAACGGAACACCGGGAATGCTTTATATGGAATCAAGCAGCTCGAATTCAGGGGAGCTGTCTATCAGTGTGACTTTTGACATTGCTACCGACCCGGAACTGGCTGCCGTGGAAATCCAGAACCGTGTGAAACTGGCGGAATCCCGTTTGCCGGCAGAGGTGGTGCAGAACGGTATCTCTGTAGAGAAACAGTCCTCCAACCAGCTGATGACGTTGACATTGACTTCCGAAGACCCTCGTTTTGATGAGATATATTTGAGTAATTTTGCCACCATCAATGTGCTGGATATTCTGAAACGTATCCCCGGTGTCGGACGTGTTTCTAATATCGGTAGCCGTTATTATGGTATGATTCTGTGGGTGATGCCCGACCGTATGGCCAATTTCGGATTGACGGTCAAGGATTTGCAGGAAGCCTTGAAAGACCAGAATAGGGAGTCTGCGGCTGGAGAGTTGGGTAAACAGCCTATAAGCGGCCGGGATATTACCATCCCGATTATTGCCCAGGGACGTCTCTCTACTGTCGAAGAGTTCGAGAACATTGTTGTCCGTGCCAATCCTGACGGTTCCATTATCCGTGTCAGGGATGTTGCCCGGGTATCATTGGAGGCTTCTTCATACACGACGGAGAGTGGTATGAACGGTGCCAATGCGGCTGTGTTGGGAATCTATACCGTGCCCGGAGCCAATGCGGTCGAGGTGGCGGAAAATGTGCGCAAGGCGATGGAGGAAATCAGCAAGAATTTTCCGGAAGATCTGGAATATGATATTCCTTTTGATATAACTTCTTATATTTCACAATCTATCCATGAGGTGTATAAGACACTGTTTGAAACCTTGATCCTGGTGATTCTGGTGGTGTTCTTCTCTTTGCAGAACTGGCGGGCATCGTTGGTCCCGTTGGTGGCAGTGCCGATATCTTTGATCGGTACCTTCGGTGTGATGCTTGCCATGGGATTCACCTTGAACCTGTTGACCCTGTTGGGATTGATCCTTTCCATTGGTATTGTGGTGGATGATGCGATTGTGGTGGTGGAGGCCGTGGAGAATTACATGGAGAAAGAGGGGTTGACTCCTTATCAGGCCACCAAGAAGGCCATGGAAGGACTGACCGGAGCGTTGATTGCCACTTCGCTGGTGTTGGCGGCGGTATTTGTGCCTGTAAGTTTTCTGGGTGGAATCACCGGTTTGCTGTATCGTCAGTTTGCCATCACGATTGTGGTGTCGGTGTTGATTTCTGCCGTAGTGGCTTTGACGCTCAGCCCTGCTATGTGTGCCATTATCCTGCGTCCTTCTCATGGAAAGAAGAATACCGTTTTCCGTAAGATCAATGACTGGCTGGCTATCGGTAACCGCAGTTATGTCAATTCGCTTGTAAAGGCGGTCAAGCATCCGCGCCGTGTATTGGCAGGATTCGGTATGGTACTGGTATTTATCTTTGTGTTGAACCGTGTAATCCCCAGCAGCTTTATTCCTGAAGAGGATCAGGGGTATTTTAAAGTGGAGCTCGAGTTTCCTGAAGGTGCCACTCTGGAACGTACACGTGTCATCACTGACCGTGCCGTGGAGTTCTTGAGGAGTTTGCCGGCGGTGGAGTATGTACAGAATGTCACCGGTTCCAGCCCGCGTGTGGGGACAAGTCAGGCACGTTCCGAACTGACGGTGATTCTCCGGTCGTGGGAAGAGCGTAAAGGCAACGATATGGGCGTTGATGACGTGATAGAGCAGGCCCGTCAGGAGTTTGTCAGATATCCTGAGTCAAAGGTCTATTTTTCCAAACCGCCTGTCATTCCGGGTCTGGGTACAGGTAAAACAGCTAAGTAGTTGAATATCAATGCTTAGCTGTTTTCTTTTTGCCTTGTCTGTTCCCAATTTGTTCCCGCAGAACTTCATTCTCCCCCTTGTTAAATGTGATTGAACGTCTTTAAACATGATTATAGTGACGACAAATAGCGACAGATTCGATTCACTCATTCCCACTCTAAAGTTTTGTGATATACGTCTTCTTTTTTTCTCATGTAGGGTTTAAAACCGTCATAAGAATATGGTATATATGAAATCTGACGGTGAGTAGAGTTTTATTATAACCAAAAGACAAGCGAAATTTATTAGGCTCGTCTTATAACTAAATAGAAGAGAGAGTAAGAAAGTTCTGTCAAGGGGCTATTGATTATTGCTGAAAAGCAATATTTTAACGGATTAGGAAACCAAAAGAAGTACAAACTAATGAAAATTTGGCACTTAGAGTGTTATTATTCCCGTTTTATTATCCGCATATAGATGATTTTTTGTAGTTTTGTAGTTGGATTGGGACAACTCTTTCCATGACATATTAGAAAATTCGAGGTGTTATGCTCTCATCTTGTGTATACGAAGCCTGAGAAACTTCAAAACAAAGGAAACAAGAGAGGTCGTAATGGTCTCCACGCATATGCGTGGGGCTGTTATTCCCACATCTGTTTCCAAAGGTTTTCTCAGGGCCTGTATACTAAGACGTGGTGCGTACAGTTCCACGCTTTTGCATAATAACATTTCCTCAAAACTAAATGTCATTGCTATAGTCATCTAAATAACTAAAAACAAGATATATGTATCCACAAGATAACATATTTAATATTTATTACAATATAGGCAAACGAACTCCATTCTTGGTAAAAAGATGCGAGTTAGGATTGGCTCGATCGTCAAGCGAAGAAAGGCGTATTGACCCTAATCGAGATAGAACCTTTTTAGTTGAAACTGTAAAACCAAAAGGTAAATACGGAAAGGCTTATGGGAAGTGCTTTGTGGATGGTAAGCCGGATGATAGTTATAGGCAGGAGTGCTATCCAGATATCAAAGATGAGGAAATTCCTTGTGCAGGATGTGGAGAATGGGTTTTGATTGATGTTCCCGGTGTATCACTTGATGAAATATTTCCTATCCACAAAGCGGAAGAAGTTCTACAGTTTGGAAAATATAAAGGAAAATCCTTGGGGGATATTTATACAACGGATTACCAATATCTCTATTGGTTAGAAACGACAGATAGGTTTTTTAAAATTGACTTTGAAGAACTTAAACAATTATATCCTAATATAGAAAAGCCCTCGGATATATCCATTTTCGAAAGAATTATTGGCTTTGGAAAATATAAAGGGAAAAAGTTTAGTGAAATCAAAGATGATATTTCTTACCTTGAATGGCTTACTTCAATAGGGAAAATTTCCAATGATGATTTCGATTCATTAACAGCGATATAATCAACAAAAACAATTTATATGAAAAAACTTTTAATCACATTAACCATGCTCTTTGCTGTAATCAATATTATAGCGCAAGAGCATCTCTCTTTCAAGGGTATTCCCATTGAGGGAAGTATGACGGCTTTCTGCCAAAAGCTAAAAGCAAAAGGCTTTACACAAATGGGGCGTGACAACAATGTGACGATGTTCACAGGTGATTTTACAGGCAGACAGGCAACAGTCGGTGTCGGTGCGACTGATGACGGGAAAAGCGTTCACTCTGTTGTCGTTATATTCGATGAAAGCAGCGAATGGAATACTCTTGTGAACACTTATGACTATTATAAAGGCTTATATATTCGTAAGTATGGTGAGCCCTCTACTTGCCGAGAACATAATCCGAGCCGCCAGGACAGCAATATTTCTCTCATGTACGAATTAGGACAAGGTACAGTTACTTATGCAAGTGCTTGGAATGTCACTGGTGGAACTATTGAATTATCA